>Ga0213872_10000116_pt1 | contig 74192 bp, 66 predicted proteins | sample VelepicomBERX_R2_FD_160071 | JGI IMG/M metagenome (GOLD analysis project Ga0213872, IMG submission 160071) | Rhizosphere microbial communities from Vellozia epidendroides in rupestrian grasslands, the National Park of Serra do Cipo, Brazil - RX_R2 | ecosystem: Host-associated > Plants > Roots >... | reverse complement strand
TAACCAACTTCGCTGTCGATTGGGGCGTTTGATCACCCTGTTTTCCATCCGAGGCGTAATCGGTAACGCAGATTTTTCTCTCTTGCGGCAAAAATGTCGAACTTTCCTATATCATTGATTTTTATTAGAAAAATAAATAGGCGACGGTGAACAATTGGCCTTACCACTAGTCCTAATTGGCCAAATAACGTTAGCGATTTCAAGTTTGAATTGACCTGACAGATTTATGTCAGCACACTCTGCCAATCCGCGCTTGGTTCTATCAGGTTCTATTCTGGAACTATCGAGTGGAGCCACAGGGGGCGGACGACCGTCCGAGGGACGGCGCAGGAATTCAACCGGGGCCGCGAGCCCCGCACAAAAAGAGGGGGCACGCATGTCGGTCAAGCGTTACGCATTGGTCAGCACGGCACTGACGGGAATTTGCATGATGTCGGGGGCTTGGGCGCAGACGGCGCCGGCTCCGTCCAATGACGAAGTGTCGGAAATCGTCGTCAGTGGTTTCCGCCACAGCCTGGAGACGGCTCTGGAGACCAAGAAGAACGATGATCGCGTCATCGACGTCATCTCGTCCGAGGATATCGGCAAACTGCCGGCGGAAAACATCGCCGAGGCGATCCAGCGCGTCCCCGGCGTGCAGATGCAGAACATCAATGGCCGCGGTTCGACCATTTCCATCCGCGGTCTGGCGCCCAATTTCGTGTCCAACACGGTCAACGGCCAGGATTTCGCCACCCCGGGCTACACCAACGGCTTCCGCTACGATTTGATCCAGCCGGAACTGGCCTCGGGCATCGAAGTGGTCAAGTCGCCCAGCGCCGACATGGATACCGGCTTCCTGGCCGGCTCGGTCAATGTCAAGACGGTGCGCCCGCTCGATCTCAAGGATCCGACCCTGGTGGTCAGCGCCAAGGGCCAGTGGTCGCCCTTCGCCGATAATGGCGCCACCCCGAAAGGCGCAGTCTCCTATGTCGACCAGCTGGCAGGCGGCAAGCTCGGCATCTATCTGGGGGCGGCCTATCAGGAACTGAACGATCGCGCCGACTATGCCTATATGGATAAGTGGAACGGCCAGTGGCAGGACCCGACCGACGCGTCCCTTCTGTCGCCGAACCGACTTCGCTTCCGCCGGATCGACCGCGAGTCGAAGCGCACCCAGCTCGCCACCACGATCGAGGCCAAGCCGACCAGCGATCTCGATTTCGCCCTGACCGGCATCTATTCGCGCGACCAGACCGCCGAGGATATCCAGCAGCAGGTGATCTTCTTCGGCGGCTATGGCGGTCAGAGCCTGCCCTACAATATCCTGCAAACCAGCAACCATACGGCGACGGTGATCACCGGCAATGCCGGCGTCGAAAACAACCGCCAGGAAGAAAATGTCGATTTGACCACCAAGCTGGTCACGCTGGACGGCAAATGGACGCCCACCAACAATTGGAACATCAAGGGCGCCCTGAGCTATGCCGAAGGCACCTATTACGACTCGCAGAAGGCCGCCATCGCCGCCGAGATCCTGCAGAACACCCGGCTCGACATCAGCAATCCCGACAATCCCTCCTTCACCAGCGGGACCGCGCTGACCGATCCTGCCGGTTATCAGCCCGGCGTCAATCTGCGCGACGAATATCCGGACGGCTCCCAGCAGACGCAGCGCGTCCGCAAGCAGTCCGCCCAACTCGACGCCAAATATTTCCTCGATAATGTGCCGGTCATTTCGGCCGTCGATGTCGGCGCCAAGGTCAAGCAGGAAGTGTTCGGCCAGTACCAGACCCGCGTCGACCAGTCGTCGGTCGGCACCTATTCGGCCGCCCAGCAGCCGGTGTGGGGCAGCGGCAACGGCACCGTCAGCAACTTCTTGAACGGCAACGTCTCCATGCCGTCCGGCTGGATCAATCCCAATATCGACTCCTACAAGGCGGCGATCGCCAAGATGGGCGAGGTTCTGCCCACCGAGTTCGATCCGTCCAACACCTATCACATCGACCGCAACATCTATGCCGGCTACGTCAAGGCCGACGTGGACACCAAGGTCGTCGTGCCGGTGCGCGGCAATTTCGGCGTCCGGCTGGAACAGACCCAGCAATCGATCGGCGGCTTCAACTCCGTGCCCTCGGCCGACCCGAACAACACCGTGGGCTATGACGAATCCGGCACCTTCAAATCGACGCAGCATTATTTCAACTGGCTGCCCTCGGTCAATCTGACCGCCGACCTGCAGCCCGACCTGCTGCTGCGCTTCGCCGCCGCCAAGGTGCTGGAGCGCACCTCGCTCGACGCCAACAGCAGCAATTTCACGACCCAGATCAACCGCTCGATCACCGGCAACCAGGTCGTCTACAGCGTCTCGGAAGGCGATCTGCTGTTGCAGCCGCTGACCGCCAAGCAGGCCGATCTCAGCCTCGAATATTATTACGGCCAGGGAGACAACGTCTCGCTCGCCGGCTTCTTCAAGGCGGTCAAGAACAGCTCGGTGACGACCACCATCTGCCCCGGCAGCTTCCAGGGCGTCACGCTCACGCAGACCGCAGCCAGCTGCGTCGGTTCGAACGGGGCGGAATATCTGATCACCACGGTGTCCAACAACAATGCCACCATCGATCTGGCGGGCATGGAACTGTCCTGGACGCAGAATTTGGATGCGATCCTGCCGATCAAGGGGTTTGGCATCACCTCCAACTACACCTATGTGCAGCAATACACGGCCACCGGCGCCACCCCGCTGCACCAGCTGTCCAAGCATACCGTGAATGGCAGCGTCTATTGGGCCGACGACAAGTTCAGCGCGCGCCTGTCGGCCAATTACCGCAGCTCCTATTACCAGTACAGCTACAATGAGAGCTTCTTCGCCCGCGAAGGCCACACCATCAACGGGCGCACCCAGCTCGATATGGAGCTCGGCTACAATTACGACGACAAGCTGAGCTTCACCTTCACCGGCCAGAACATCAATTACGCGCCGCTGGAAACCGCTTATGACGGCCTGTCCTCGCGCTGGCAGGAAAACGCCTATGCGGGCGCCGTCTACACCATCGGGGCGACCTACAAGTTCTTCTGAACCCTCTCCCCGAAACTCCCGCCCCGTCGTACCCTCCCGCGACGGGGCGGTTTTTTCGGAGCGCGCCGCTTTAAATCTGAAACCCAAAGAACTTGGCGCGCTCGGAGGAGCATCGCGACGACCCCGAGGGTGTGGGGGCGAAGGTCCCCAAGGTTCCGGGCGGCGGCTTTAGCCGGCGTCTGGAATGGACCGGAGGGAGGCTACCCCACTGCAGCGTGATGCACATTCTGGGCATCACGCTTTAAGGTTGGATTGGATGAGCAATTTCCTGTCTCGTCGTCAAATTCTGCAAGCGCCGGCCGGTCTGGCCGCGGCGGCTCTGGCACGGCGCGCTAGCGCGCACACCGCCGATCTTCCCGTCCGCGAAGTCGTGACCCGGCTGATCGGACCGCGCGCCGCCGATTTCGATTTTCACCTCGACCCCTCGCCGGCCGGCCGTTCCTGGTATCGCGTCAGCGTCCGAAACGGCGCCGTGCGCGTCGAAGGCTCGGATCATGTGGCCTTGACCCGCGGCGCCTATGCCTTCCTGAAAGAGAGCGGCGCGGCTTCGATGAGCTGGGAAGGCGACCATATAGCGCTTCCTCCCCGCTTCGCCGACGCCGACAGCGGCAAGGTCGAAACGCCCTTCCGCCACCGCGCCTATCTCAATCCCTGCACTTACGGCTACACCACCCCCTGGTGGGATTGGGCCCGCTGGGAGCGCGAGATCGACTGGATGGCCCTGCATGGGATCGACATGCCGCTGGCCCTCGAAGGGCAGGAGCATGTGTGGCGCGCCCTGTGGCGCGAAGCCGGCCTCACCGAAGATCAGCTGGCCGCCCATTTCTCGGCCGCCCCCTTCGTCCCCTGGCAGCGCATGGGCAATATCGAAGGATACCGCGCACCTCTCTCGGCCCATTGGATCGACAAGAAACGCGATCTCAATGTCCGCATCCTGGGGCGGATGCGCGCGCTCGGCATGAAGCCGGTGCTGCCCGCCTTCGCCGGCTATGTGCCCAAAGCCTTCGCCGAGCTGCACCCCAAGGCGCGGATCTATCAGATGCGCCCGTGGGAAGGATTCCCCGGCACCTTCTGGCTGGATCCGGCCGACCCCTTGTTCCAGCAGCTCGCCGATCGTTTCCTCGCCCTCCAGACCGCGAGCTATGGCGCGGGCGATTACTATCTGGCCGACAGTTTCAACGAGACCCTGCCACCCTTGACCGATGACGGCTCGGACGTCAAACAGGCCAAATATGGCGACGCCACCGCCAATAGCGCGGCGCAAACCGCCGCCATTCCCGCCGCCCAGCGCGACGCCCGCCTGGCCGCTTATGGCGAAGCGATCTACCGCTCGATCAGCAAAAGCCGTCCCGGCGCGACCTGGGTCATGCAAGGTTGGCTATTCGGCGCCGATCGCACCTTCTGGAGCGCCGAGGCGATCGGCGCCTTCCTGTCCGCCGTGCCGGACGACAAGCTGCTGGTGCTCGATATCGGCAATGACCGCTATCCCGATGTTTGGAGCCGCGCCCAGGCCTTTCACGGCAAGCGCTGGATCTATGGCTATGTCCATAATTACGGCGGCAGCAATCCGCTCTATGGCGATCTCGATTTCTACCGCACCGACCTGCACGGGCTGCTCGCTCGCGACGATACCGGCCAGCTCGACGGTTTCGGCGTGTTCCCGGAAGGGCTGCACAGCAATTCGGTGGTCTATGAATATCTCTATGATCTGGCCTGGGGCGCCATCGACAAGCCGCTGGCCGAATGGCTGCCGGGGTATCTCAGGGCACGCTACGGCAAGGTCTCGCCGGACCTGATCAACGCCTGGAACGATTTGATCGAGGCCTGTTACCGCACCCGCTATTGGACGCCGCGCTGGTGGCGGGGCGAAGCCGGCGCCTATCTGCTGTTCAAGCGGCCGCGGCTGGAACTGGCTGAATTCGAGGCGCATCCCGGCAACCGTACTGCGCTGCGGCGGGCGGCGCGCAAATTCGCGCAGATCGGCGACGGGCCGCTGCTGCGCTATGATCTGATCGACGCGGCGCGCCATCTCGCCAGCATGGAAATCGACGGGCTGCTGCAACAGGCCCTCGCCGCCTATCGCCGCGGCGATCTGGCGGCTGGCGACCCCGCGCGCGACAAGGCCGCCGCTCTGGCCGAGGCTCTCGACACGCTGATCGGGACCCAACAGGAATCGCTGGCCAGTTGGACCGACGAGGCGAAGGCCTATGGACAGACTCCAGCCGAAGCCGAAGAGTTCGTCCGGCAGGCCAGGATTCAGGTCACCTTATGGGGCGGCACGGGTTCGCTGCACGATTATGCTTCCAAGGCGTGGCAGGGGCTTTACAAGGATTTCTACTTGCCGCGCTGGACCTTGTTTCTTGAGGAGCTGCGGCGCACCGGCGCCGCCTTCGACGAGAAGGCGGCCATCGAGAAAATCTCCGCCTGGGAACGGAACTGGGCCGAGACCCCGTCCCAGACCGCGCGGCGAAAGCCGGCCGACCCGCTGCGGGCGGCCCGCGATCTGCTCGACCGGTTGGACCGGGATTGAAGGAGGAGAAAGAAACAGGGATGGAAAAACAGCGCTTCCTGTCGCTCGACGTGTTCCGCGGCGCCACCGTTTGCCTGATGATCATCGTCAACACGTCGACCGGCACCGGTACCGATCCCTTCCCCTTCCTGGTGCATGCGCCCTGGATCGGATTCACCGCGGCCGATCTGGTCTTCCCGTCCTTCCTGTTCGCCGTCGGCAATTCGATGAGCTTCGGCGATCCCGCCAAGGGCACCGAGGCGGCCTATCTGGCGAAGGTCTTGAAGCGTACGGTCATCCTGTTCCTGCTGGGCGTCCTGCTCTATTGGTATCCCTTCATCCGCGAAGGCGCCGACGGCTCGTGGGCGGCGATTCCGCTGGGCGAAACCCGCGTCACCGGCGTTCTCCAGCGCATCGCCCTGGCCTTCTGTCTCTCCTCGATCGCGGTACGCCATCTGCCGGCCAAAGCGCTCTATGTCCTCTCGGCCCTGCTGCTTCTCTTTTATTGGGGCGCTCTGATGTGGTGGGGCGCGCCCGGCGAAGAACTCACCAAGCTTGGCAATGCCGGAACCCGCTTCGATCTGTGGCTGGTCGGACAGAGCCATCTCTACCGCAAGGATGCCGGCTTCGATCCCGAAGGAATGCTCGGCGTGCTGCCGTCGGTGGTCAATGTGCTGGCCGGCTATCTGTGCGGCCGGCATCTGCGCCGGGAAACCGATATGCGCCGGTCGGTGGGCGAGCTGCTGGCCGCCGGCGCCGTCCTCGTCGCGCTCGCCCTCTTGTGGGCGCCGCTCCTGCCGATCGCCAAGAAGCTCTGGACCAGCAGCTATGTGATCTTGACCGTCGGTTTGGACCTTTTGATCCTGGCCGGCCTGGTTTTCCTGATCGAGATCCGCAAAAAGACCAAAGGCACCTGGTTCTTTCAGGTCTTCGGCAAGAATCCCCTGGTCCTCTATCTGTTTTCCGAGCTGCTGACCTATGGGGCCGAAGCCCTGCCGATCGGACCAAAACATCACCTTTACGACTGGGTCGCCACCACGGTCTTCCTGTCCGCCATCCCCGGCAAAATTGGCGTCCTGCTTTTTTCGACCAGCTTCATGCTGCTCTGCTGGGCGCTCGGTTTTTGGCTGGATAGAAGGAAAATCGTGATAAGAATTTAATCCGCCTCCGACAATTTCTGTCGCCAGATCGTCATCCTCTCGTCATAGTGACGCGTGGGAGGAAGCCGTCATGAAATTTTTGATCGCGGGATTGGTCTTATTTTGGACGCTATCTGGAGCGGTGCAAGCGGGGGACGCTTCGCTGATGCCGCGCCCCAATGCGGACCATGCCGGCGCCGGCAGCTTCGCGGTCTCCGCTTCGACCCCCGTCCTGGCCGATTCGCGTGACTTGGCGGCTGCCGACGCAGCCGCCCGATTTCTCGATCTGATCGCCGAAAGCGGCGCCGTACCGCTCAAGGCCGGACAGGGCTCAGGCGCCATCCGCTTCGTCACCGACAAAAGGGTCAAAGGCGACGAAGCCTACCGGCTGACCGTCGCCCCCGCCGGAGTGACCGTGGCCGCCTCGCGCCCGGCCGGCCTGTTCTACGGCGCCGTCACCCTCTGGCAGCTACTGACCGAAAATCCGGGCGCAGGTCCGGTTACGCTGGCGGCCCGCACCATCGAGGATTCCCCGCGGTTCGCCTGGCGCGGCCTGTTGCTCGACAGCTCGCGCCATTTCCAGTCGCCGGCCTATATCAAGCACACGCTGGATTGGATGGCGGCGCTGAAGCTGAACGTCTTCCACTGGCATCTGACCGACGATCAGGGCTGGCGCCTTGAGATCAAGCATTATCCCAAGCTGACCTCGATCGGCGCCTGGTCGGTGCCGGCCGGTCCCGCCGCCGCGGCCGATATCGATCCGGCCACCGGCAAACCGCGCCTCACGGGGGGCTTCTACACCCAGGAGCAGGTGAAGGAGATCGTCGCCTATGCGGCGGCCCGTCATATCACCATCATTCCCGAAATCGAGATGCCCGGCCACGCCGCCGCCGCCATCGCCGCCTATCCCGAGCTCGGCACCGAGCCTGTGTCGGGCGGCATGCCGTCGAGCGATTGGGGCGTGCATTACTATCTCTATAATATCGACGACAAGACCTTCGCCTTCCTCGAGACGGTGCTGACCGAGGTGATGGAGCTGTTCCCCGGCCCCTATATTCATGTCGGCGGCGACGAGGCGGTGAAGGATGAATGGAAGGCTTCGGCCTCGATCCAGGCGCGCATGAAGGCGATGGGCATCGCCGACGAGGATGCGCTGCAGGCCTGGTTCATCCGCCGCATCGAAGCCTTCCTCGAAAAGCATCATCGCCGCCTGATCGGCTGGGACGAAATCCTGCAGGGCGGCATCGCCCCGCAAGCCACGGTGATGTCCTGGCACGGCATCGACGGCGCCAAAATCGCCGCGCAATCCGGCCACGACGCCGTCCTGTCGCCCGCCCCCACCCTCTATTTCGACAATCGCCAGGGCCCCGGCCCGACCGAGCCCCCCGGCCGCGGCCTGGTGATCTCGCTGCAGGACGTCTATGGCTATGACCCGATGCCGCCGAACCTGTCGCCCGCCGAGCAGCGCCATATATTGGGTGTGCAGGCCAATCTGTGGACCGAGCATGTGCGGACCGAAGATCAGGCCACCCGCATGCTCTATCCGCGCACCGCGGCGTTGGCGGAGATCGCCTGGACCTCATCCGCCGGCATCGATTGGAAGGATTTCTCCCTTCGCCTGCCGGTCGAGCGCCAGCGCTTCCACCGCCTCGGCCTGCAGGAGGATGACCCGCCGGCCAAATTGTGGCCCAACCGCCTCTACAGCCAGGAATTGACGCTGTGCAAGGAGTCGCACAATCCGCTGGTGCTGGAGGATGACGCCCCGATCAATGGGCCGCGCGCGACCTTCCTGGTCGATGTCATCAACCCCTGCTGGGAACTGCCCAAGAGCGAACTGACGGCGCCCAGGCAACTGACCGTCTCGGTCGGCCAGGTGCCTTACAATCTGGTGTTCGGCGGCGAATCGGTCAAATATCGACCCATTCCGCCGCGCAAGGACGAGCCCGAACTCGAGGTGCATGACGGCTGCGGCGGCGAGCTGCTGACGGCTCTTTCGCTGGCGCCGGCCGCCGGCAATTTCGCCACCACGCAATTGACCGCCACGCTGCCCGCCAAGCCGGGCAGCCATGACCTTTGTTTCATCTTCACCGCCCATGACGCCAAGACTTTGTGGGTGATCGACTGGCTCTCGCTGGAGTCCAAGCCGTGATCGAAACTTCTTCCCTTTCTTTGGTGCTGTCCGCACCGCTGGATGGCTGGGCGGCCCCGCTCTCTGAAGTCCCGGATGCGGTCTTCTCCGGAAAGATGATGGGCGACGGCATCGCCATCGACCCGACCGGCGGCAAGGTGACCGCGCCTTGCGACGGCAAGATCACGCATCTGCATCACGCCCGTCACGCGGTGACGATGAGGAGTCTGTTCGGCGCCGAGATCCTGATCCATGTCGGGCTGGAGACCGTAGCCCTGCAAGGGCGCGGCTTCACCTTGCATGTCATCGAAGGGCAGACGGTCAAGACGGGCGATCTGCTGGTCAGTTTCGATCTCGAGCTGATCGGCCGCGAAGCCAAGAGCCTGATTACCCCGATCATCGTCACCAATGGCGAGGAATTTTCCATCGGCCAACGCTTCGACAATCGCTCGATCGCTGCGGGCCAGACTCTCTTGACCCTGCGCCGCCTGACCCCGCAGAGCAGCCTCGCCGAACCGGCGCCGCAGCATGAGGTGAGCCGCAAAGTGGTGGTGCCAATGGCGCACGGCATCCATGCCCGCCCCGCCGCCCGTCTGGCCGACCTCGCCAAATCGCACGACGCCGAGCTGTTCGTCTCCTCGGGCGCCCGGCGCGCCAATGCCAAGAGCCCGGTGGCGCTGATGAGTCTGGGCGTCGCCAAGGGCGCCGAGATCACGCTCGCCGCGCGTGGCCGTGACGCCGATGCGGTGGTCGCCGCCGTCGCCGCCCTGATCGAAAGCGGCATGGGCGAGAAGGATGCCGAGCCGCATGCCGACCCGGCGCCGGCGCCGGAACCGGCCAAAGCCGTTTGGCTCGAACCGGGCGTCGCCGGCGGCGTGCGCGCCGCTCCCGGGCTGGCGCTGGGTGTGGCGGTGCGCCTCGCCATGGCTGAGATCGCCGTCGTCGAACAGGGCCAAGGACCTTCCTATGAGAGCCGCCAGCTCGAAGACGCGCTCGGCTCGGTCCGCGCCCAGCTCGCCGCCATCGCCAAAGGCCGCGGCCCGCAGGCGGCGATCATGGGCGCCCATCTGGCTTTCCTGGACGACCCCGAACTGGGGGAAACCGCGAAAACCTCCATCGCCGCCGGCAAGAGCGCCGCCTTCGCCTGGCGCCAGGCCGTCGAGCAGCAGATCGCCGTGCTGCGCGGCCTGTCGGACCCACGCTTCGTCGAGCGGATCGCCGACCTTTCCGACATCGAGCGCCAGGTTCTGGTGGCGCTGGGCTGCGTGCCGGCCGAAGACGCCGCCCCTTTGCCCGACCACGCTATCCTGCTGGCCGAGGATCTGTTGCCCTCACAGCTGGTCGGGCTGGACGCTTCGAAGCTGGCCGGCTTCTCCACCATGCGCGGCGGCCCCACCTCGCATGTCGCCATCCTGGCCGCCTCGATGAACATCCCGGCCCTGGTCGCCTGCGGACCGGCCCTCGACCAGATCGCGGCGGGGACCAATCTTCTGCTCGATGCCGATCAGGGCCGCCTGACCGTCGCCCCCGCCCCGGATCTGGTGGCCGCCACCCAAGCCAGGATCGCCGCGCGCAATGAGCGCCGTGCCGCCGCCTTGGCGGCCGCGCACACGACCTGCCACACCAAGGATGGGATGCGGATCGAGATCGCGGCCAATCTCGGCTCGGTGGCCGATGCCGAAAAGGCGGTCGCCGCCGGCGCTGAGGGCTGCGGCCTGCTGCGCACCGAATTCCTGTTCCTGGAACGGCAATCGCCACCCGACGAGGCCGAGCAGGCCGAGGTCTATGGCGCCATCGCCAAGGTGCTGGACGGCCGCCCGCTGGTCATCCGCACGCTGGATATCGGCGGCGACAAGCCGGCCGCCTACCTGCCGATTCCCGAGGAGGAGAATCCGGCGCTCGGCCTGCGCGGCGTGCGGATCAGCTTGTGGAAGCCCGATCTGTTCAAGATCCAGCTGCGCGCCATCCTGAAATCGGTGCCGGCCTCCCAGTGCCGCATCATGCTGCCGATGATCGCCAGCCTGTCGGAATTCCGCGAAGCCAAGGCACTCATGGAGCGCATCAAGGCCGAGCTTTCCATCAAGGACAAGATCGAGTTCGGCATCATGGTCGAAACCCCGGCCGCCGCCATCACTGCCGACATTCTGGCCGCCGAGGCGGATTTCCTGTCGGTCGGCACCAATGATCTGTCGCAATACACGCTGGCCATGGACCGCGGCAACGCCTCGGTGGCGGCCCAGATCGACGCGCTGCATCCCGCCGTGCTGCGGCTCGTCGCCGAAGCGGCGAAAGGCGGGGCCCGCCATGACCGCTGGACCGGCGTGTGCGGCGGACTGGCCTCCGACCTCGCCGCCGTGCCGATCCTGATCGGGCTCGGCGTGCGCGAGCTCTCGGCCACCGCCAGCCAGATCGCCGACATCAAGGCGCTGGTATCGTCGATGACCCTGGAAGAGTGCCAGGACCTTGCCCGCCGCGCGCTGGAGGCCTCCTCGCCGGCCGAGGTCCGGGCCCTGGCCAAGAAGGGAGACAAATGATGCGCTCCGCCGTTGAAATCCTCCAGCCGGTCGGCCGCGCCCTGATGCTGCCGATCGCCGTCCTGCCGATCGCCGGCCTGCTGTTGCGCTTCGGCCAGCCGGATATGCTGGACCTGTCCTTCATCGCCGCCGCCGGCGACGCCATCTTCTCCAATCTCGGCCTCCTGTTCGCCATCGGCGTGGCGGTGGGTCTGGCCAAGGACAATAACGGCGCTGCCGGTCTGGCCGGCGCGGTCTGTTTCCTGGTCGCCAGCAAGGGAGCCTTGCATCCGATCCCGGCGCCGCCCGATCTGCTGACGGGCGTGCCGGAAACCTTGCAGGCTGTGGTCCTGGCCGCCTACAAAGCCAAGGCCATCGCCAAGCTGGCGGTGCCGATGGGAATTCTCTCGGGCCTGATCGGCGGCAATTTCTACAACCGCTTCCATGCGCTGAAACTGCCCGACTATCTGGCCTTCTTCGCCGGTCGCCGCTTCGTTCCGATCGCCGCCGGTTTGGCCGGCCTGTTCCTGGCGGCCACGTTCGGCGGCGCCTTCGAGACGCTGGATCACGGCATTGACAGCGTCAGCCGTACAATATTAGGCCTCGGGCCGATCGGCCTGTTCCTGTACGGCATGGCCAACCGCATCCTGATCATCACCGGCCTGCATCACATCATCAATAATCTGGCCTGGTTCATCCTCGGCAATTATCACGGGGCCACCGGCGATCTGAACCGCTTCTTCGCAGGCGACCCCTCGGCGGGGGCCTTCATGGCCGGCTATTTCCCGGTGATGATGTTCGGCCTGCCGGCCGCCTGCCTCGCCATGTATCACACGGCCCGGCCCGAACGGAAAAAGGCGGTGGGCGGCATGCTGCTGTCGATGGCGCTGACGGCGCTGCTGACCGGGGTGACCGAGCCGATCGAATTCTCCTTCATGTTCCTGGCCCCGCTGCTCTACGCGGTGCATGTGGTGCTGACCGGCATCGCCTTCATCATCATGGATGGCTTAGGGGTGCGGTTGGGATTCAGCTTCTCGGCCGGCCTGTTCGATTATGTGATCAATTTCAAGCTGGCGACCCGGCCCTTGCTGCTGCTGCCGGTCGGGTTGGTCTATTTCGCCCTCTATTACGGGCTGTTCCGCCTGTTCATCCGCCTGTTCGACCTTAAAACGCCGGGCCGCGAGGCCACCGCCGCCGCGACCATCGTCGCCGGCAGCCGCGCCGAGGGCTTCGTGCTGGCTCTGGGCGGAGCGGGCAATCTGGCTTCGGTCGATGCTTGCACCACCCGCCTGCGCCTGATCGTCAACGACCAGTCAAAAGTCGATGAGGCGGCGCTGCGGGCGCTTGGCGCCAAGGGCATGGTGCGGCCGTCCGAGAAGGCGTTGCAGGTCGTTCTGGGCCCGATCGCCGATCAGGTAGCGGGCGAGATCCGCGCCGTCTGGAGCGCGCCGGCCGGCGCCGCCGTCCCTGACGCCGTTAAAACCGAACCCGTCCCCACCGTCACCGCGCTCGATGCGAGCCGTCTGCTGGCCGCCCTTGGGGGCAAGGGCAATGTCGCGGATGTGCTGGCGCGTTCGAGCCGCCTGCTGGTGACGGTGCGGGACGGAGCCATGATCGCCGAGGCCGACTTGGCCGAGGCGGCGCCGCGCGGGGTGGTGAAAACCTCGGATACCCATTGGCACATCATCGTCGGCGAGGAGGCCGAGGGGCTGGCGCTCGGGCTGACCGGGTGAGCATGCCCGAAACCCACCAGATCGCCGGCCTGATCCTGGCCGGCGGCCGCGCCAGCCGGATGGGCGGGCGCAACAAGGCCGAGATCGAGCTGGGCGGCCAGACTCTGCTGACCCGCTCCATCGCGCGGGCCAAGCCGCAAGTAGGCCGGCTGCTGCTGAGCGCCAATCTCGATCCGGCCCTGTTCGGCCGTCATGGATTGCCGGTGCTGAAGGACCCGATCGGCGACCATTGGGGACCGTTGGCCGGCATTCTGGCCGGACTCGATCATCTGGCCGTCCATTGGCCCCAGATCGAATGGATGGCCAGCTTCCCGACCGATTCGCCCTTCTTCCCCGAGGATCTGGTGGCGCGCCTCGCCGAAGCGGTCGAAGGGCATGATGTGGCCATGGCCACCGGACATGACCGGCCCGAACCGGTCTTTGCGCTCTGGCCGGTGCGACTTGCAGGAGAACTGCGCGCCGCCCTAACGGGCGGCGTGCGCAAGGTCGAGGATTTCGCCAGACGCTATCGGCTGGCCTTGGTCGATTGGCCAGCCGACGCCTTCTTCAACATCAATACGCCCGAAGATCTGCAGCAGGCTGTCCGCCGGCTTTAAAACGTGATGCAGAAACTCTGCATCACCTGTGCGGGGTAGCCTACCCCGCAGACCCTCGGGGTCGTCGCCTTGCTCCTCCAAGCGCGCCAACATCGAGTGGTTCATACTTAAAGTAGCGCGCTCTAGAGAAAAGGCGTGCCTTCCACCCCGGAGAAATAGACCTTCTTCTGGCTCTGCGACAGGAAGATGCGGTGCGAGATCAAGAAGTCCGCCCCCAGCATCATATCGTTGCCGGCATAGCGGTCGGGACGAATATGATCCCCGGTCGCGGGTGCGGCAGCACCCTCCGGCTCGGAGAAGGAGCGGAACCGGATCTTGGCCGGAGCGACGGTTTCCTGGCCGAAGTCGATGGATTGAACGCTGCCGCTCCAGGTCTCGGCAGACCCGCTGTCCAGCAGATCCTCGGTCCGCTCTGCCTCGGCGGTGCCGGGAGAGCCGGCGGTCAGGCCCACGGAATGCGCCGCCGACAGCGACAGGCTGGAATGGGCGTAGCCGCTATCGAGTGCCGCCAGCATATCCCGCCCGGCGACCTGGAGGCGGATATTGACGTGCGGATAATTGAAGCTGGTGAAAGGCGGCAGATTGCTCAACATGTGGACGCGGTTGGGCACCATGTCGGCGACGGTCTTCGGTCCCGGCCAGTAACCGAGATTGGCGGTCTCGCATCCGCTCGGCTTATAGAGCACGATCTTCTCGTGCGCGACGTCGAACTCGACATCGTAATAGCCGAAGAAATCCATGCCCAGCAGGGCCACTTGCTGGGGTGAGCCGAAATTCTCCGGCGTGCCGGCCACCCGCAGCGGTAGATGAGCGACGATGAATTGATCCGGCCCGGGCGGGCCGAAGGTGGCGATCTTGTCGAGTGTTCCGCGATTGTCGGGCTTGATGGTCATTCTCTCCGCCGGAATGCGCAGCAGCGTGGTCCGAGCGGCGAGATCGACCAGATACTCGACCGGCTTGCCGTCGATGGTGCCGGGAATGAAGACCCGGCCATTGTCGATTTTGGCCGGCAGCGTCGCCACCGTCTCGAGCGAGCAATTGGCCTGGGCGGCGCCTGCCACAAGCCCGAGCAGAAATCCGGATGAGATCAAATAGCGCATGATGTCAGCCTCTCGTCAGAAAGAAAGCCTACTTTTGCGCGAGAAAGGCCTTTTCGCCAAGCTGTGAGGAGTCACAGGTCCTTTCCCACCATGCGCGCAGCGCCTCCGGGCTTGCTTCGAGACAGTCGGCGGCGCCCTCCGCCATTTCTTCGAAAGCGCCGCGATGGCGTTCGGCAAGGCCGGCCAGGACGGGGAGGCCGGAAGCCAGCGCGTCGAGGAATTCGGCGCGCAGCCCCTCGCCCTTGGCTTCGAGACCGGAGAATTTATTGATGATCAGAAGATCGGGGCGCCCGGCGATGGCGCCGCGCAAGATGAGGCTGGCCTCGGCGACGCCGCCCGGATCGACGCAGCAGGCCGAGGATTTGCCGCCGAGATTTTGCGAGATGAGGAACGTCCGGCCGCTGGCGATATCGATCAGCTCCATGCGCGGCCGGCCATTGGCCTCTTTCGTGGAGCGCTGCAAAAGCCCGCCGACCCGCACGCCGTCTCTCTGGAGAGCGGCGGCGAAATCGGCCAGCAAAGCCTCGACGTCGCCCCCCTCGGGATAGGCGACCACGCCGAAGCGGATGGTCTCAGCCCTGCTTGAAGGGGGCGCCGGTCTTGCTCTTGAGTTCATCGATGGTGATGCCCGGCGCCAGTTCGAGGAGCTTCAGGGGTTCGTTGCCCTTCTTGTCGACCTCGAACACGGCGAGGTCGGTGATGATCAGATCGACCACGCGCGTGCCGGTCAGCGGCAGGTTGCAGGCCGGCAGGATCTTGTGCTCGCCATCCTTGGCGGTGTGTTCCATCGTCACCACCACGCGCTTGACGCCGGCCACCAGATCCATGGCGCCGCCCATGCCCTTGACCATCTTGCCGGGGATCATCCAGTTGGCCAGATCGCCATGGGTGGAGACCTGCATCGCCCCCAGCACCGAGAGATTGATGTGACCGCCCCGCACCATGGCGAAGCTGTCGGCCGAGGAGAAGAAGCTCGAATGCGGCAAAACTGTCACGGTCTGCTTGCCGGCATTGATCAAATCGGGGTCCTCATCCCCCTCGTAAGGAAAGGGCCCCATGCCGAGCATGCCGTTCTCGCTTTGCAAGGTGACGGTGATGCCTTCGGGAATGTAATTGGCCACCAAAGTGGGGATGCCGATGCCGAGATTGACGTAGAAACCGTCTTCGATCTCTTTTGCGGCGCGCGCCGCCATTTCTTCGCGGGTCCAAGCCATGATCAACCTCTCTGCCGAACGGTGCGCTGCTCGATGCGCTTCTCGTAGCCATGGCCTTCGAAGATGCGCTGCACGAAAATGCCGGGCGTGTGGATCTGGTCGGGATCGATCTCGCCGGTCTTCACCAGATGCTCGACCTCGGCCACCGTGACCTTGCCGGCGGTGGCCATCATCGGGTTGAAGTTGCGCGCCGTCATGCGATAGACGAGATTGCCTTCGGTGTCGCCCTTCCACGCCTTGACGATGGAAAGATCGGCCACCAGGCCCCGTTCCATCACATAATGTTCGCCGTCGAACACCTTGATCTCCTTGCCTTCCGCCACCAGCGTGCCATAGCCGGTCTTGGTGTAGAAGGCGGGTATGCCGGCCCCGCCGGCGCGGATGCGCTCGGCCAGAGTGCCCTGCGGATTGAATTCCAGCTCGAGCTCGCCCGACAGATATTGCTGGGCGAACAGCTTGTTCTCGCCGACATAGGAACTGATCATCTTCTTGATCTGGCGGGTCTCGAGCAGCACGCCGAGGCCGAAGCCATCGACGCCGCAATTATTGCTGATCACCGTCAGATCTTTAACGCCGCTCTTTTTGATGGCGGCGATGAGGCATTCGGGGATACCGCAGAGGCCGAAGCCGCCTGCCATGATCGTCATGCCGTCGAACAAAACGCCCTCGAGAGCGTTATCGGCATCTTTACGAACCTTGAGCATTTACGCACCACCTGTGAAAGGCCGGAAATGACTGAGCCGGGATAGGCCAAATCCCCGCGCCTGTCAAATCGGGAAATGCCTCGTTTTCAACGATCGTTCAATCCTATCGTTTGATCCGCACTGTCAAGCGAACGGACGGCTGCAAAATAATCTGACGCCTGGAAACGCGCCGAACCGCTGGTTTGCGCGCCCGCGGCGGTGGCATGCGGCTTGCTGTTCTCCTGTGAACCACCCTCTAACCCCGGGATGCTTCTCCATGCTTGGCCAGATGATGACACTGCCCCTGACCATTTCCTCGGTGCTGGACTTCGCCGCCCGTTTTCACGGCGCGGCACGGCTTTTGGAATCACCCGGCCGAACCTCTACGCCAAGATGGCTAAATATGGGCTGGCCGGATAAGTATCGTCATTCCGGCACCACTGTTGCATTACAGTGACATGTAATAATATATTCACACCACGCCGATTGTGCGGTGCACCCACACGACATAGTCTCCCATTAGCAACAGGGCCGCTGGTCCTGTGAAGGCCTTTTAGCATGCCGCGCTCATCTGCTTTACCGCCCTGAGGGGGACTCCGGGCGGCTTCGTCTTTTCGCCGTGGGGAATCTGCCGAATGATCCGACTTCGTCGCACCATCACATCCAAGCGCTTTTTCAAGCAGCTCTTGGCGCAAAGCGTCGCGCCCGCCGTCCTGATGACCGCGCTGTGCGCAGCACCCGCCGCATACGCCCAGCAGACAACCTCGTCGATCGCCGGTCAGGTGCTGACCGCCGACGGGGCGCCCGCTGCCGGCACCCAGGTGGTGATCCTGCATGTTCCCTCGGGCACCACCTCGACCACCACCGTCGAGGCCAATGGCCGCTTCAACGCCATCTCCTTGCGCGTCGGCGGTCCCTACACGGTCCGCTTCGAACCGAAGGGCGGCCAGATCCAGACCGTCAACGACCTGTTCCTGCAGCTCGGCGAGACCTTCGCGCTGAACGTCACCCTGAAGCCGGTGGCCGCGGCGGCCGACGCGCAGGAGATCGTGGTCAGCGGCCAGCGCGAAGAGGTGAAGCTCGGCGCCCAGACCTCCTTCAGCAGCGACCGCATCGATGACACCCCGACGATCAGCCGCGATCTCAAGGACATCATCAAGCAGGATCCGCGCGTCCTGCTGGACCCGACCAACCAGAACGCCATTCGGATCGCCGGCACCAGCCCGCGCTTCAACAGCCTGACCATCGACGGCGTCGCGGTGAATGACGATTTCGGCCTCAACGCCAATGGCTATCCGACCCAACGTTCGCCGATCCCGCTCGACGCCATCGATCAGCTGGCGGTGGTGATCGCCCCCTTCGATGTTGATTATGACGGCTTCCAGGGCGGCACTGTGAACATCGTGACCAAGTCGGGCACCAACGAGATCCACGGCACGATGTACAGTTTCTACAGCAGCGACAAGCTGTCGGGCCAGGATACGGGCAATCTCCAGCACGTCATCGCCCCGTTCCAGAGCAAGACCCGCGGCGGCTCGATCGGTTTCCCGATCATAGAAGACAAGCTGTTCATGTTCGGCGCCTTCGAGGATTACAACACCGCCGCCCCCTCGACCTACGGCACCACCGACGGCGCCGGCGGCGCGAACAAGGTGCCGGGCATCGCCAGCGCCGACGTCGCCAGTGTCGCCGCCATCGCCAAGAGCAAATATGGCTACAATGTCGGCAATATCGTCGCCTCGACCCCCGAGCATGACCGCACCGCAGTCGCCAAGGTCGACTGGAACATCGCCGACCATCACCGCGCCAGCTTCACCTTCGAACGCTCCGAGACCCAGCAGATCCTCGATGGCGGCTCGTCTTCCAACAACGGCGTTCCCTTCCTGTCCTCTTCCAACAGCATCACCGGCACGCCGAAGCTGGCCTTGTCGTCCAGCTATTACAATTTCGGCCAGCAGATGAATAATTTCGTGCTGCAGGAATTCTCGGACTGGACCTCGGCCTTCTCGACCCAGATCGAGCTCGGCCACAAGACGGTGGACAGCAATCGCACGCCGCTCAACGGCTATGGCATCGGCAATATCAACGTCATCACCGCCGCCGGCTCTGACGTCGAATTCGGCCCCGACATTTCCAGCCAGTCCAACGTGCTGACCACCAAGACCGACACTTATAAGGGCAAGTTCAAATACACCCTCGAGGATCACGCCATCTCGGGCGGCTATGAGCGTCTCGACAATGACTATTACGATCTGTTCATCCAGCGCAGCCTGGGCCAGTATTATTTCTCGAGCCTGGCCAATTTCCAGGCCGGCGTGGCCTCGCGCTTCCAATATGCCAACGCCTATACCGGCAATCCGAACGACAATGCCGCCATCTGGTCCTATGCCAATAACAGCTATTATCTGCAGGACCGCTGGACCATCACCCCGTCATTGACCGTGCAGGCCGGCTTGCGCTTCGAGGACTATACCAGCGGCCAGAGCCCGATCCTGTCCTCGACCTTCGTCGGCCGCTATGGCTTCGCCAATAATGAGACGCTGGACGGGCGCAAGCTCTATCTGCCGCGCGTCGGCTTCAACTGGCAGGCCACCGAAGACGACGAGATCCATGGCGGTTTCGGCCAGTTCTCGACCCTCGGGCCGGCCGTGTGGATGTCGAACGACTATAATAATGACGGCTTCACCCAACGTTCGGTGCTGGCGACCAACGCCGGCAACCCGCTGCTGACCACCACCAATCTGATGGTCCCGCCCGCCGCCAATCAGCAGCTGACCCTGACCAACAGCTTCGTCAACGCCCTCGATCCCAATTTCAAGATCCCGAGCTCCTACCGCTTCGACCTGGCCGCCGACCATGATTTCGGCAATGGCTACAAGCTGGGCGTGGACCTGCTTTACACCAAGGTCGCCGAGGCCATCCTCTATCAGGATCTGCGCCTCGTGCAGACCGGCGCCGCGCCGGACGGCCGCCCGATCTACGGCATCCGCGCCGGCGATACTCGAGCTGTCACGGCGGGCCAGGATCTGCTCTTGACCAACACCAGCCAGGGCTATTCCGAGAATGCCTCGGTGATGGCGAGCAAGACCTTCCGCGATGCGGATTTCGGCAGTTTCCGCATCAATACCGGCTATTCCTACACTGAGGCCAAGGATGTCAATCCGGGCACCAGCTCGGTAGCCTCCTCCACCTATGGCCAGTTCACCACCTCGGACCCGAACCATCCGGGCCTGGCGACCTCGAACTACCAGTCGAGCCACATCTTCACCGCCACACTCACCTGGTCCAAGGCCTTCTTCGACGACGCCCTGACCTCGCTCACCCTGCTCGGCAGCGCGCGCTCGGGCCAGCCTTACAGCTTCACCTTCGCCTGCGGCAGCAATAACGGTCCGTTCGGCGACTCCGCCTGCATCCAGGGCAATAACCGCGAACTGTTCTATGTGCCGAATGGCGCCAACGATCCCAAGATCAATTGGGCGTCGAGCACCGTTACTCCGGCCCAGATGGACGCCTATATCAACCAGTATGGCCTCGGCAAATATCGCGGCCAGATCGCGCCGCGCAACGCCTTCACGGCGCCCTGGTTCGAGACGCTGGATCTGCATTTCCTGCAGGAACTGCCGGGCATCACCGATGGCCACAAGCTGCAGCTGACGGTCGACACGCAGAATTTCAGCAATCTGCTGTTCCCGAGTTGGGGCCGCCTCGAGCAGGTCGGCTTCCCCGGCGCGGTGCCGGTGGTGATCCCCTCGATCGTCAATGGCCAGTATGTCTATAAGCCGGCCTTCGCCTCGGGCCTGCAGGGCCCGAACCAGACGGTCAGCACCCGCCCGTCGGTCTGGCAAATCCAGGTGGGCCTGCATTACAGCTTCTAAGCCGGAATGAAACGCCGCCGCCTCCTTCGGGAGGCGGCGGTTTCATTTTTTGGGCCAGGAGGCGATTTCGGCCTTTTTCCTGGCGATGGCCTTGGGATCGGCTGGCGGCAAAGCCGTGCCGCGGCCGGCCGGAAAGGAGCGCAGCGGGACATTCGCCGCGACCCGCACTTCGCAGGTCGGTTCCGCCGTGTCGAAGAAATAATAGGTGACACCAGGCGCGGCCAATTTACGGCTGTCGATCAGCAATTGCCGGTAACGCGGCGGCACCACCTGCATCACCGCCCGCCCCTGATCGCCCTGGAACTGCAGGATGATGCGGTTCAGCGGCAAGGTGACGAACTGATTGAGGCGGCAGGCCTCGGTCAGCACCGGGTCGACCTTGCCGAAACTCCACCAGGGTTCCTTGTGCGGCGGCAGCGCCACCCACCGGCTCTCATCGATCGCCGGGACGTTCTGGAAGGGTCCGGGGTAGGGAAAACGCTCAACCTGCTGACCGGCCTCGGGCGGATCGGGCGGCGGTTCGTTATAATCGACGGGCGGGTTCCTGGCGGAAGCCGGCAGGGCGATGAGCAGGGCGGCGAGGAAGGCCCTCACCACTTCATCTGGCCGCCGATCTTCCTGGCGGCCCCGGCGGCGCCGACCTGGCTGAACGCTTTCAGCGATCCGCCATCCTGCAATTTGCTCATCAACACCCATTCCTTCACCATCATGAAGCGCGGTGCCAGGAACTTATACGTGTCACGCAGCAAAACCGGGTTCTGCTGCGAGATTTTCATGTCCGCCTGCTGCCAGCGATCCAAAAGTTCGTCCCAGGCCATCAGACGGATATGCAGATCGTCGCGCACGTCGCGAATATAGGCGACGGTAGCGGTGAGATTTTTCAATACCGAGAGAATTTCGCCGGTCTGGGCGTCGGCCTCGAGGAACATCGCCTCGAATTCCTTCACCGCCCGCTGGCCGAGGCGCGCCACCTGGTCGGCGATTTCCAGTACGCTCTTTTCGCGCCCATAGAGGCGCCGGAGTTCCTGTATCTTGTCTTCCATGATCTTGATGCGACGATATCGGTCGCGCAAAGCCTCGATATAGGCCAGCTCCTTGGCCAGCTCCTCGACATGCAGAACCACGGCCTCCTTATTTTCCTTGCCATAGCCCAGCTTCTCGGCGGCCTCGCCGAAGGCATTGCTGATCTGCTTCTTGACGCCGGGATCATCCGCGATCTGCAGCAGCTCGTCGGGATCGGTAATCATGGTGTCGTTGCCGGACATCCAGTTCACCAGCTGCATGCTGACGCGCTGATAGGCGATTTCCTGATGGCGCCTGGAGAGCGTCCAGGAAGCCTCGCGGGTCAGGATCTCTTTCGGCAACGGGTCGCCGAGCCTCAGCGCCTTGACATATTTCAGCCCCTTGGCGATCTGGTCCAGCATCCAGCCGTCAGCACTCTTGGGATCGATGTTGAATTCCTTGGCGATGCCTTTGAGGGTCAGCACCACGTCGTTCTTGGTGATTTTGCCGACCATGGTCGGCTCGTTCTCGGATGCGGAGAGCTGGAAATGGACATCTTCCATCTTCTGGAAGAACCAGTGGTCGAACCTGATCTTGGGGACGTCGTCTTCCGACTTCGCCATCCAGGCGACACTTCCTTGGGGTGCTTCGGTTTTTTCCGCCATCGCCATCACCAGAATGCGTGGATTAATTTAACCCATCGGCAAAAGACCCGCCATAGCTCTTGATTCCCGACCCTAGGCGGTTTCATTGTGGCGCATCATGATACAGCCCTTAAACTCCGCCGAGCGTGCAGAGCTGGCGAAAAATTTGCCGGACTGGTACCAGGCGAGCGGCCAGGACGCTCTGGTGCGCACGTTCAAATTCAAGGATTTCGTCGAAGCTTTCGGCTTCATGACCCAGGTCGCCCTGCTGGCCGAGAAGATGGATCATCATCCGGAATGGTCGAACGTCTATAACCGGGTCGAGATCCTGCTCACCACCCATGACTGCAAAGGCCTGTCGGCGCGAGATGTCGCGCTCGCCCGCTCCATCGACCGGCTTGCCGCCCGATGAAGATCGCTTCGCGCACCCTGGCGCTGGCCCTCGCGCTGGCCGCCGCCCCTATCCTCGCCAAGCCGGCCGCCAACGATCCGGCGCACCTTCTGGCCGAGCGTACCAAGGCCGCCGCCCATGCCGACGCTTCCACTCAGTTCGCGCTCGGCCTCGATTACCGCAATGGCGCCAATGGCGTGCCGAAGAATGCGGCGCAGGCCTATAAGCTGATTCATCTCGCTGCGGTCGGCAATTTGGCCGAGGCGCAATATACGGTCGGGCTGATGGACGCCGCCGGCGAAGGCACGCCGCGCAAGCTGTCCGACGCCGCCGACTGGTTCAAGAAGGCGTCGAAGCAGGGACATTTGAAGGCCACCATTCTGCTGGCCGACATGAGCCGCGACGGCACCGGCACCAATGTCGATCTTATCCAGGCGGCCCGCCTCTACCGCTTTGCCGCCGAGCGCAACGACATGCACTCGATCGTCTCGCTGGCCAACGCTTACTTGCGAGGCGAAGGCGTGCCGAAGAGCCCCAACGACGCCGCTTTCTGGCTACGCCGCGCCGCCTGGCTCGGCAATGCGGATGGGCGTTACCGCCTCGCTTTGGTGCTGCTGGATGGCGATCCCGCTCTGCATCTCGGTCACAAGCCGTCGCGCAACGGGCTGGAGGCGGTCTATTGGCTGCAGATGGCCGCCGACCAAGGCTACGCGCCGGCGCAATATTCGCTGGGGATGGCCTATTATGGCGGCGTGGTCATGCCGCTCGACCGCTACAAGGCGCTCGAACTGATCAATCAGGCGGCCGACCAGGCCTATGCCCCGGCGCTGCGCCAACTGGCCTTTTTCTATCGGACCGGCCGCTTCACCGGAAAGGATAGCTTGCGGGCCCTGATGTATCTGGAACTGGCCGATCAGTTCGGTGACAGACGCGCCAGGATCGACCGCGAAGAGCTCTTGCGCGACTTGCCGCAACCTCAACAGCTTCTGGCCAAGAAGCGCGCCCAGGAATGGTTGCAGAGCCGCGGATTGTGACCGTCTGAAACAAGAATCAAGTTTTCTTTACCTTGGTCGGGTTTTATAATAATCAGCCGTTTTCGGAAAACCTTTTCAGATCGCTGATATGACGTACCGAGGGATCATAGCGCTGTTGGTCGGCCTGATCGGTGTGGGTGCCCACGCCGAGGAACCGGCGCGCGCGCAGACCTGGTCATTGGGCGGCGCCGCCCTGGCCGCCTCGGACAGCGCGCGGATCACCATCTGGCAGGCCGAAGGCGGTGTCTCCGGCGGCGTGGCGCCGACCGGCGCCAGTCTCGCCGGCAGCTGGAATCCCAATGGCCGGTTGCAGACCGGCGGCTTCGTCGCCTGGCAGAGCAGCATCTACCGAGTCGACGCCACCATGAATTCCAGCGCCAATGGCCAGACGGTCATGGGTCTTGGCGCCTCGGTCAGCGATGACGATACCCGCTACGGCCTGCGTGTCGGCACCGCCTGGGCGCCGACCGATCGCTTCACCATCAATCCGGCTTCGGGTTTCGGGCTCGCCGAATTGGCCGCGCCGACCAACAATGTCAATATCAGCCTGCTGGTCAACCACGCCATTACCCCGAACCTCAATCTGATCGGGATGGCGGAAGCGCAGCGGTCTTTCGGCGCCTCGCCTCTCGACAATAACTACAACGGCATCGGCCGCCTGATCGTCGGCGCCGGCATCGGCTACAAATTCTAACCTTCCGCTCCGTCATCCCCGCCGCATGCCTTGCATGCGATTCAATAAATTGTCGGCAAGGCCGACGGGGGCGGGGACCCAGACGTAGAGCCGCGTCGGCGGCGACATGACTCCTGGATGCCCGCCTGCGCGGGCATGACGGTTTCTAAAGATCCGCAACCTTCAGCACCACCTTCCCCGTCGATCCCCGCCGTCTCAATAGATCCAGCGCTTCATTCGCCCCCTCCAGCGGGAAGGTGGCGGAGATTTTCGGCTTGATCCGCCCCTCGCCATACCAGCTCAGCAATTCGCGAAAACCCGCCTGCAGCTCCTCGCACCTCGTGCGGCGATAGGCGCCCCAGTAATAGCCGATCACCGTCAGATTCTTGACCAGCAGCAGATTGGCGGGAATCTGAGGGACCTCGCCGCTGGCGAAGCCGATCACCAGCAGACGCCCATCGACAGCGGTGCATCGCAGGGAGGCTTCGAACACCGAACCGCCCACCGGGTCATAAACCACGTCGGCGCCACGGCCGGCGGTAAAGGCCCGCACACGCTGCTTCACATCCTCTTCGCGGTAATTGATCAGATGGTCGGCGCCGTGAACCTTGGCCACTTCCAGCTTTTCGGCGCTGCCGGCGGTGGCGATGACGGTCGCCCCCAGGGCGCGGCCGATCTCGACGGCGGTCAGCCCGACCCCGCCCGCCGCCCCATGCACCAGCAGCACTTCGCACGCCTTAAGACCGGCGCGCGCCGTCAGCGAATGATGCGAGGTGCCATAAGCGACGGGGAAACCGGCGGCGGTGACGAAATCCATGGCGTCGGGGATCGGGGTCACATCATGGGAGGCGGCCACCACCTGCTCGGCATAACCGCCGGCGCCGACCGACGCCATCACCCGGTCGCCCGGCTTGAAGCCGGCCACGTCCGGTGATACCTCGATGACCCGGCCGGCCACTTCCATGCCCGGCGCGAAGGGCGGCGGCAGCCTTTCCTGATAGCGGCCGGCCAGCACCAGCGTATCGGCGAAATTGATCCCCGCCGCCGCCACCTCGATCCGCACCCCGCCGCCATCGAGATCGGGAGGCGGAATCTCCTGCAATTCCAGGCGGGCCTGTTCGTCGAGAGCGCGGCAGATCATCGCCTTCATTTGTCAGTTCCTCTGGGTTGACAATACCGGCCGGGATTGGCAGTCATGAGCCATGAAAAAGACGCTGCCCTTGCTCGCCGCCTGTTTCCTCCTCCCCCTGGCCGCCTTCGGCGCCGACAGCGGCGCCAAGCTCCTGGGCAAATCGGGGGACTGGGAGAGCTTCACCTACAATGAGAAGGGCGGCAAGGTCTGCTACGTGGCCAGCCAGCCCAAGAAGAGCATCGGCGCCGCCAAGGGGCGCGGCAATGTGTTCTTCACCATCACCCATCGCGCCTCCGACAAGAGCATCGGCGTCGTCAGCATCGATGCCGGCTTCACCTACAAGAAGGATGCGCCGGCCGAGCTCGATGTCGGCGGGGCCAAATTCGACCTCTACACCACCGGCAGTTCGGCCTGGGCCCGCAACGACAAGGCGGTGGTGGCGGCATTGCTCAAGGGCAAGAGTGTGGTCGCCCACGGCACGCCGGCCAAGGGCGATCCGGTGGCGGACACTTTCTCGCTGGACGGCTTCGCCAAGGCCTATGCCGACATCAACAAAGCCTGTGACGTGAAGTAAGGAAAGCTTGCTTTTCCGCACCTCGGGCGGGTATTTCTTCGCCCATGGATACCACCCTGCCCACCCTGATCGGCCTGTCCCGCGAGGAATTGGCCGCCGAAATGGTCGCGATCGGCGAAAAGCCGTTCCGCGCCAAGCAGCTTTGGCATTGGATCTATAATCGCGGCGTCACTGATTTCGCCCAGATGAGCAGCATCGCCAAGCCGATGCAGGAGAAGCTGGCCGAACGCTACACGCTGGCGCGCCCGACGGTGGTGACCGAACAGACTTCCACCGACGGCACGCGCAAATGGCTGCTGGCCTTCACCGACAAGAACCAGGCCGAGACCGTCTATATTCCCGAGGAAGACCGCGGCACGCTCTGCATCTCCTCGCAGGTCGGCTGCACGCTGACCTGCCAGTTCTGCCATACCGGCACCCAGCTTCTGGTCCGCAATCTGGGCGCCGCCGAGATCGTCGGCCAGTTCATGACCGCCCGCGATTCTTACGGCGAATGGCCGACCCCGGATGATTCCAAGCGTCTTCTGTCCAATATCGTCATGATGGGCATGGGCGAGCCTTTGTTCAATTACGACAATGTCGCCAAGGCGCTGAAGATCATCATGGATGGCGAGGGTATCTCGCTCTCGAAGCGCCGCATCACCCTGTCCACCGCAGGCGTGGTGCCGATGATCGGACGTTGCGGCGAAGAGCTGGGCGTCAATCTCGCCGTGTCGCTGCATGCGACCACGGACGAAATCCGCTCGCGCATCATGCCGATCAACAACAAATATCCGCTGGCCGAGCTGATGGCCGCCTTGCGCGCCTATCCGACCAACAATGCGCGCCGCATCACCTTCGAATATGTGATGCTGAAGGACGTCAATGATTCGGATGCCGACGCCCGCAACCTGATCAAGCTGGTCAAGGGCATCCCCGCCAAATTCAATCTGATTCCCTTCAATAAATGGCCCGGCTCCGAGTTCGAGCAGACCCCGATGAAGCAGATCAAGCGCTTCTCGGACATTCTGTTCGAGGCGGGCTATTCCGCCCCGATCCGCCAGACCCGCGGCGCCGACATCCTGGCCGCCTGCGGCCAGCTGAAGTCGGAGAGCGAGCGTCTGCGCCGCCTGAAAGAAAGCCAGGCGGCCGAATAACAAGTTTTCCTTCTTAAAAACAGAGGCGAATACCCGATGAAAGGCGATGTGAAGAAGGTCGTCCTGGCCTATTCCGGCGGTTTGGACACCTCGATTATCCTGCGCTGGCTGCAGGATCAGTATGGCTGCGAAGTCGTCACCTTCACCGCCGATCTCGGCCAAGGCGAGGAACTGGAGCCCGCCCGCCAGAAAGCCCTGCTGCTGGGCATCAAGCCCGAGAACATCCATATCGTGGATCTGCGGGAAGAATTCGTGCGCGACTTCGTCTTCCCGATGTTCCGCGCCAACGCCCTTTACGAAGGCGTCTATCTGCTCGGCACCTCGATCGCCCGTCCGCTGATTTCCAAGACCCAGATCGATATCGTCAACAAGACCGGCGCCGACGCGGTCGCTCATGGCGCCACCGGCAAGGGCAACGACCAGGTGCGCTTCGAGCTCGGCTATTATGCGCTGAAGCCCGACATCAAGGTGATCGCACCTTGGCGCCTGTGGGATCTGAGCTCGCGCACCAAGCTGTTGGAATATGCCGAAAAGCATCAGATTCCGATCGCCAAGGACAAGCGCGGCGAGGCCCCCTATTCCACCGACGCCAATCTCCTGCACATCTCCTATGAGGGCAAGGTGCTGGAGGATCCGTGGGTCGAACCGCATGAGGACATGTTCACCCGCTCGGTCTCGCCCGAAAACGCACCGGATAAGCCGACCTATATCGAGATCGAATTCGAGGGCGGCGACCCGGTGGCCGTCGATGGCGAACGCCTGTCGCCGGCAGCGCTGCTGACCAAGCTCAACGCCTTGGGCGGCGCCAACGGCATCGGCCGTCTCGATCTGGTCGAGAACCGCTTCGTCGGCATGAAGAGCCGCGGCATCTACGAAACCCCCGGCGGCACCGTACTGATCGCCGCCCATCGCGGCATCGAGAGCATCACGCTCGACCGCGGCGAGGCCCATCTCAAGGACGAGCTGATGCCGCGCTATGCCGAGCTGATCTATAACGGCTTCTGGTGGAGCCCGGAACGCCAAGCCATCCAGGCTATGATCGACCAGGTCAGCAAGAACGTCTCGGGCACGGTCCGTCTCAAGCTGTTCAAGGGCACCGCCTCCGTGGTCGGCCGCAAATCGCCGAAGTCGCTCTACCGCCTCGACTATGTCACCTTCGAGGAAGACGGCGTCTACAACCAGCGCGACGCGGAAGGCTTCATCAAGCTCAACGCGCTGCGCATGCGCCTCGCCAAGATGGCCCGGGGCTGACCGAGAGAGACCGCAGAGACCTCAGAGCGGTTTGCGATTCATTTGGAACGAAGTGAACGCGGAGCGGACAATCGCGAACTGCTCACGGCGCTGACTGGCGCCGCGCCGGTCGTCCGGCGGACTCGCCGAGCCGGAGGCGAGGTGTCATACAGACTCCAGACTGCTTTGCGACCCTGTTCGGTCGCAACGCAGTCTATAGGATCTCTTCGAACGGCAAGCGGTGCTGGCGGCAGCAGGCTTCCAGCGTGTTGCGCAACAGCACCGCGATGGTCATCGGACCGACGCCACCCGGCACCGGGGTGATGGCGCCGGCGACCTGGGCCGCTTCGGCGAAGGCGACATCGCCCACCAGCTTGGTTTTGCCGGCTTCGGCGCCTGGAACACGGTTGATGCCGACATCGATCACCACGGCACCCGGCTTGACCCAATCGCCCTTGATCATCTCGGGACGGCCGACCGCCGCCACCAGAATGTCGGCGCGGCGGCACTCTTCCGGCAGATCCCTGGTCTTGGAATGGGCGATCACCACGGTGGCGGATTCGCGCAACAGCAATTGCGCCATCGGCTTGCCGACGATGTTGGAGCGCCCGACCACGACGGCGCGCTTGCCGGCCAGATCGCCCACGGTCCGCTTCAGCAGGATCAGGCAGCCGAGCGGAGTGCAGGAAATCAGCGCCGGCCCGCCGGTGGCCAGACGGCCGACATTGACCGGGTGGAAACCGTCGACATCCTTGGCCGGATCGATGCGCTCCAGCACCTTTTCGGCATCGATCTGTTTGGGCAGCGGCAGCTGGACCAGGATGCCATTCACGGAAGTGTCGGCGTTCAGCTTGTCGACCAGCGCCAGCAAGGCCGCCTCGGAGGTGTCCTCGGGCAGGAAATGCTCGAAGCTGTTCATGCCGATCTCGGTGGCGCGCTTATGCTTGCTCTTCACATAGACCTGGCTGGCGGGATCGGAGCCGACCAGCACCACCGCCAGGCCGGGGGTCGGGCCGCCCGCTTCCTTCATCTTGGCGATGCGGGCGGCGAGCCCTTCGCGCAAGGCGGCTGAGACTTCGTTGCCGTCGATGATCTTGGCGGTCATGGCTTCAAATCCTTACTCGCTGAGCTGAGCGAGCAGGGCATCATCGCCGTCGATCAGCAGGGTCTTGCGCCGGTCGGTGGCGCCCGACACGATTTCGATGGCGGATTTAGGCAATTTAAGTCGTTTTGCCAAGAGTGCTATGACGGCCTTATTGGCTTTTCCGTCCTCGGGGACAGCGGTAACGGCGATTTTCAGCAGCTTCTGGCCGGCCTCGTCCTCGGCCCAGCCCTGGATGCGGTCGGCCGAGGATTTAGGCGCCACCTTGACGAGGAGCCTGATCAATAGACCCCGAAGATCATCGGGAGGTAAGCCTCGATCAGCCAGATGATGAGGAACAGCACCACCGGCGACAGATCGATCGAGCCTGTATTGGGCATGATCCGGCGGATCGGCCGCAGCGCCCATTCGGTCAGCTTATAGAGCGTGTCGCCGATCATATAGACGGCGCGGTTCCTGGTGTTCACCACATTGAAGGCGACCAGCCAGGACAGGATGATCGAGGCGATCACGCACCATTTGAACAGTTCGAGCACATAAATCAGGATTCCGACCAGCGGGGCGAGGGGATGCATCGGCGGCTCTCATGGGGACAAAAACATTGGTAACCTAAGGCGATAACGCACCCTGCGCAAGGCGCGCTCTGTCACTAATATCAGTGGTGGCGGCCCCGCCCCCCCGGCAGAGTGGTCAAAAGGATTGGGGAATGAGGTGTGCATATGCGTCTGCTCGCTGCGGCGATCCTGGTACTGGCCTTGGCCGCCTGCGCCGATTCGAAACCGGCTTATGTCGCGGCGAAAGAGAATCACCGCCAGCTCGAAGCGCTGCGGGAGCGTTATGATGGTGATCTCGACGCGCCCGAATTCGCCGGTCTCGCCGGAATGGTCAATCTTCGCCTGATCTTTCCGCGCGACGAAGACCCCTGCGCCGCGATCGGTCCTGACCGGCTGCCCAATGCCGAGGAACGTGTCGCGCTGCGGCACTGGGCCGCCCTGCGAGAAAGCTATCTCGCCAAGGTCGAAGCCATCGTCATGCAGGAGCCAGATGGTTCTTCGCAGGTGAAATCGGCAACCAGCCAGTTCGATGCGGTGCTTGACAATGGACTGCGCGGCCAGAGCGCCATGGTCGCCAATCTGGCCGAAGGCCGTTTGACCTATTGCAAGTTCGCCACCGAGGTGAAGGCTCTGACCGACGAGCTTGTGCGGGAAGGCGGGGCGTTGCAGGCGAAAATCTGGAACGCCCGGAGCTTGGACTGGTATCTGTCCCACCGCGGCGAGATCGGCAATCCCTATCGGAACTGACCGTCACCAAGGGACGCTTGACAGGCCCATGCCTTTTTATCATTATCCCGCCTCCCAAAGATGGGGCTGTAGCTCAGTTGGGAGAGCGTCTCGTTCGCAATGAGAAGGCCAGCGGTTCGATTCCGCTCAGCTCCACCATTTTTCTCGGTCTCCGGCATTGAGCCGGAGACGAAACGCTCCAGTGGAACGTTTCGAGATAAAAATCCGCAGCGCCAGCGCAGGCAAAAACTCATCGAATAACCTGACCGGGTTTTTTGCTTTTTTCCCCAATCAATTCCGGAATCTGGCGGTTTTCCCCTGTTGCGTCGTATTCGTATAAAGGTTGACGTATACGGCAACCTCGATCATGATGGCTGCAACAATGCCGGAAAAAATCCGGCGCCACACCAGGGGAGTACGATATGTCCAGAACCGTTCGTCAGGTTGCCCTTGCCTCCTGCTTCGGCGCCATTGCCGTGGCCATGGCCCCTCATGCCGCCTTCGCCTCGGCATTCGGTCTGAGGGAAGAAAGCGCGGAAGGGCTCGGCAACGCCTTCGCCGGCGGCGCGGCCATCGCCGACAGTGCCGCCACCGCCTATTACAATCCGGCCGGCATGTCTTTGCTCAAGGCAAATGAGATCGACGTCAGCGCCACCTGGATTTCGCCGGATGTCCGCTTCACCGGCAGCAACAGCAACCCGCTTTATAGCGCCGGCGTCGGCGGCCCGACCGTCAGTGGCGTCAATGGCCCCGAAGCCGTGAAGCCCGCCGCTATCGGCTCGACCTTCGGCGTGTGGAAGGTGAATGACAAGCTGTCCGCCGGCATCACCGTCGCCGTCCCCTATGGCGAGCGCGTCGAATATAAGGAGAACTGGGTCGGCCGCTACCAGGCGCTGGCCTCGGACCTGACCGACTACGAAGCCTCTTTCGTGCTGTCCTATAAGCTGCTGGATAATTTCTCGATCGGCGGCGGGGTGCGCGTCGACTATCTTGAAGGCCGCCTGTCGCAAGCCTTGAATGTCTCGGCCATCGGTCTGCAGGTCGCCCAGGGCCTTGGCAATGGCGCCAAGCAGTATGGCGCAGGCGCGCAGCAGGCCGCCGCCGGGGCGCAGGCAGCCGCAACAGCCGCAGCTCAGGCCGCCGCCGCCGGCAATCTCACTCTGGCCGCCCAGCTCCAGGCTCAGGCCCAGGCCTACGCCACGCAGGCCAAGCAGGCGGCCGCCGTGGCCCAATCGCTGGGGAACCAGGCCACCGGCATGCAGACCATGGCTCTCGGCTGGGCCGCCGCCGGTTCGGACGGGCTGGCCAAGGTAACCGGCGACGATTACGGTGTCGGCTATACGCTGGGCGCGATGTGGGAGTTCGACAAGGCCACCCGGCTCGGCTTCAATTACCGCTCGAAGGTCTTCCATAACATCACCGGCAATGCGCAGACCCAGCTGCCGGGCAACGCGTCCGCGGCGCCCACCCAGTTCACCAGCCTGCTGCCCGCCTATCAGAACGCTTCGCTGAAGATCACCCTGCCTGATTCCGCCAATGTCAGCCTCTATCACGACATCAATGAGCAGTGGGCGGTGATGGCCAGCGCCGAATGGACCGGCTGGTCCTCTCTGGCGACGCTCAATGTACGCGGCGAGGGCGGCTCGACCATCAGCTCCATGCCGGAGAATTGGAGCGACACCTATTATCTGGCCGCCGGCGTGAACTGGAAGCCGGTCGAAAGCTGGACCCTGCATTTCGGCTTCGCCTATGACCAGACGCCGATGAGCGACACCAACCGCACCGCGCGCATCCCCGACGCCGACCGCTATTGGCTTGCCGGCGGCGTTTCCTACGCGGTCACGCCGAACAGTGACATCCATTTCGGCTATGCCCACCTCTTCACGCCGGGCGGCGCCGTTTCCGACTCGGCCGGCGCGTCTGCGGGCGGCGGCACCCTGACCGGCACCTACAAGGACAGTGTCGACCTCGTCAGCGCCGCTTTCGCGCTGCGCTTCTGAGGCGGAACGGGGTCCGTCATGAGCGAAGCGCAGCGCATCGATCGGACGACACCGATCGCCGCAACGCCTATTACCTGGCTGCTGGAGGAAGCGGTACGCCGCTTCCCCAGCCGTCCGGCCATGGATTTCCTCGGAAAACAGACCTCCTACGGCGACCTCGCCAAGCTGGTGGACGACGCCGCCCGGGGATTCCAGCATCTGGGCGTGACCCGCGGCAGCCGGGTCGCGCTCTGCCTGCCCAACACGCCCTACTACGTGATCTGCTTCTTCGCCGTGCTGAAAGCCGGCGGGGTGGTGGTCAATATGAACCCGCTCTATGTCGAGAAGGAGATCCGCCATCTGATCGAGGATAGCGGCGCCACCCTCCTGGTCACGCTCGACCTCGAACAGATCACCAAAAAGATCGTGCCGCTGCTCGGCACCACACCCTTGGAAAAGCTGATCGTCTGCCCGATGGCGGACATATTGCCGCCCTTGAAGAAACTGGCCTTCACGCTCTTCAAGAAAAAGGAGATCGCCCGTTTCCCCAGCGACCCGCAGCGCTATATCCGCTTCTCGACGCTCCTCGAAGGCAAGGGGGCGCCTGCCCGCGCGGTGATCGACCCGCTCAACGATGTCGCGGTGCTGCAATATACCGGCGGCACCACCGGCATTCCCAAGGCGGCGATGCTGACCCACGCCAATCTGACCGGCAATTGCGATCAGCTGGCCCGGCTGGTGCCGGAAATGCCGGTCGGTCATGGCTCGATGCTGGTGCAGCTGCCGCTGTTCCACGTCTTCGCCATGACGGTGGCGATGAATCTGGGCATCCAGTTCGCCGCCGAGCTGGTCCTGCTGCCGCGCTATGAAAAGGAAATGCTGAGGAAGACCATCAAGCGCAAGCAGCCCACCATGTTCCCCGGCGTGCCGACCCTCTACACCAATATCAACGAGGCCGCCTCGCACGAGAAATGGGAGCTGTCCTCGATCCGCTATTGCATCTCGGGCGGCGCGCCCCTGCCGATGGAGGTGCGCCAGCGCTTCGAGAGTCTGTCGGGCTGCCAGCTGGTCGAAGGCTACGGCCTGTCGGAAGCCTCGCCGGTGGTCACCTGCAACCCCCTGGGCGAGGTGCGGGACGGCTCGATCGGCTTGCCGCTGCCCGGCACCACCGTCGAAATCCGCGATTGCGACGACCCGACCAAGATTCTGCCGCAAGGCCAGAAGGGTGAAGTCTGCGTGCGCGGCCCGCAGGTGATGAAGGGCTATTGGCGCCGCGACGACGAGACCGCCAATGTCTTCATCGACGGCGCCTTGCGGACCGGCGATGTCGGCTATATCGACGAGGACGGCTATATCTACATCGTCGACCGCATCAAGGATCTGATCATCGCCGGCGGCTACAATGTCTATCCGCGCGTCATCGAAGAAGCCCTTTACCTGCATCCGGCGGTGGCCGAAGCGGTGGTGATCGGCGTTCCCGACGCCAATAAGGGCCAGGTGCCGAAGGCTTTCGTCACCTTGCGCGCGGGAGAGAGCGTGACCGAGGAGGAACTGCACAAGTTCCTGTCGACCCAGATTTCGCCCATCGAGCGTCCGCGCCAGATCGAATTCCGCACTTCGCTGCCCAAGACGCTGGTGGGTAAATTGTCCAAGAAAGAATTGGTGGCCGAAGAACTCGCCAAGCGAGCGGCGGCCGGGTCCGAACAGTCGACACAAAAGGTGTGATCCTCTTGCCGAAGATGAGGCGTGCACTCAGATAATTGTGTCAGCGAGTTGACGTATAGGGAAACCTTTGGCTCCCTTGGTCAGCAAAAGGACAGGGGGGGGGTAACTGAAGATGGATGAGCTTTTTTCCATCACGGAATTGGCGAAGGTGCTGGGCATAACCCCGCGCACCATCCGTTTTTATGAGGATCGCGGCCTGGTCACGCCGCGCCGGGTGGGGACGACGCGGGTCTATTCCCACCGCGACCGGGCGCGGATGATTCTGGTACTGCGCGGCAAGCGTCTTGGCTTTTCCTTGCGCGACATCAAGGAATATCTGGACCTTTATGAGGTAGAGCCAACCCACGCCGAGCAGATCCACTTGCTGCATGACAAGGTGCGCCTGCGCATCGCGCAGCTCGAGGATCAAAAGCACGCTTTGGAAGAAACGTTGTCCGAACTGCGCGACATCGAGCGCCAGACTTCGGAAGCCCTGTCGAGATTGAGCTGAGTATTCCCGTTTTCTGCAATTGGAGTTCCATCGATGAAGTCTGCCGTTATCGCCGGTTATGTCCGGTCGCCCTTCGCCCCCGCCAATAAGAGCCCGCTGGCTCAGGTCCGTCCCGACGAGATGACCGCCAATGTCGTGCGCGCCCTGGTCGAACGATCCCGCGTCAAGGTGGACGACATCGAAGATCTGCTGCTGGGCTGCGCCTTCCCGGAGGGCGAGCAGGGCCTCAACCTCTCGAAGCTGGTGGCCATGATGGCCGGCCTGCCGCAGTCGGTGGCGGGCGCCACCATCAACCGCTTCTGCGGCTCTTCTATGCAGTCGGTGCACTCCGCCACCGGCGCCATCGCCATCGGCGCTGGCGAAGTCTTCATCTGCGCCGGCATCGAGAGCATGAGCCGCGTCCCGATGATGGGCTTCAATCCGATGCCGCATCCGAAATTCGCCGCCGAACATCCGGAAGCCTATATCGGCATGGGCGAGACGGCCGAGAATGTCGCCAAGAAATGGGGCATCACCCGCGCCGAGCAGGAGGCCTTTGCCGTCGAGAGCCATCGCCGCGCCGCCAAAGCCCAGGCCGACGGCCTCTTGAAGGATGAGATCGTCGCCATCGGCGGCGTCGAGGCCGATCTCTGCATCCGCCCCGAGACCACCGCCGAGGGTCTGGCGGGTCTGAAACTGGCCTTCGACCAGAACGGCACCGTCACCGCCGGCACCTCCTCGCCGCTGACCGACGGCGCCGTCGCCCTGCTGGTCACCAGCGAGGACTATGCGCGGGCCAACAAGCTCGACATTCTTGCGCGCGTCAAATCGGTCGCGGTCGCCGGCTGCGGCCCTGAAATCATGGGCATCGGCCCGGTCCCGGCCTCCACCAAGGCTTTGGCCCGCGCCGGCATCGGCGCCTCGGCACTCGATGTGATCGAGCTCAATGAAGCCTTCGCCGCCCAGTCGCTGGCCTGCATCCGCGACCTGCAGCTCGACAAGGCCAAGGTCAATATCGATGGCGGCGCCATCGCGCTGGGCCACCCGCTGGGCGCCACCGGCGCCCGCATCGTCGGCAAAGCCGCTTCGCTCCTGAAGCGCACCGGCGGCAAATACGCGCTGGCCACCCAGTGCATCGGCGGCGGCCAGGGCATCGCCACGATCCTGGAGGCGGTGTGATATGGCTGACATCAAAAAGGTCGCCGTCATCGGCGCCGGCGTCATGGGCGCGGGTATCGCCGCCCATGTCGCCAATGCCGGCATCCCCGTGGTGCTGCTCGACATCGTCCCCGAAGGGGCGACGAACCGCAACGTCATCGCCGAAGGGGCGGTGCAGAAGCTGCTGAAGTCCGATCCGGCCGCCTTCATGAGCAAGAAGGCGGCGAAGCTGGTGACCACCGGCAATACCGAGGACGATCTCGGCAGCTTAGGCGAGTGCGACTGGATCATCGAAGCGGTGATCGAACGCCTCGACATCAAGCAGGCGCTCTATAAGAAGATCGATGCCAACCGCAAGAAGGGTTCGGCCGTCTCCTCCAACACCTCGACGATTCCGCTGGAGAAGTTGGTCGAAGGCCAGTCTGACGCCTTCGCCGCCGATTTCTGCATCACCCACTTCTTCAACCCGCCGCGCTATATGCGTCTCCTGGAGCTGGTCGCCGGCCCGAAGTCGCGCCCCGACATGCTGGCGGATCTCGCCCGCTTCGCCGATTACAAGCTCGGCAAGTCGGTGGTGAAGTGCAACGACCGTCCCGGCTTCATCGCCAACCGTCTGGGCACGCTCTGGATCAAGGCGGCGGTGGTCGAGGCTTTCGAGCAGGGCGTCGAGGTCGAGGAAGCCGATGCCATCATGGGCAAGCCCTTCGGCTTCCCCAAGACCGGCGTGTTCGCGCTGGTCGATCTGGTCGGTCTCGATCTGATGCCGCATATCGAGGCCAGCATGCTGTCGCTGCTGCCCAAGAGCGATCTTTACCATGTGATCGCCAAGGATACGCCGCTGCTCAAAAAGATGATTGATGAGGGCTATACGGGGCGAAAGGGCAAGGGCGGTTTCTACCGCCTGAACCGCGAGGGCGGCGGCAAGGTCAAGGAAGCGATTTCACTCAAGACCGGCGCCTATCGCCCGCAGGCCAAACCCGACATCGAGCTTCTGAAGGAGACCAAGGGCGATTTGCAGGCCCTGCTGTCTTCCAAGGAATTGGCCGGTACCTACGCCTGGAAGGTGATGAGCCGGACATTGATCTATGCCGCGCATCTGGCCGGCGAGGTCTCGGATGACATCGCCTCGATCGATGAGGCGATGCGCTTGGGCTATGCCTGGACCTACGGCCCCTTTGAGCTGATCGACAAGATCGGCGTCGATTGGCTGGCGGAACAGGCGGCCAAGGACGGCTTGGAAGTGCCGAAGCTGTTGAAGGATGCGGCCGGCAAGAAGTTCTACCGCATCGAAAACGGCAAGCGCGAACAGCTAGGCCTGGACGGCCAGTACCATGAATTGGCACGCCCCGAAGGCGTGCTGATGCTGGCCGACATCAAGCTGACCAGCCAGCCGCTTTTGAAGAATGGCTCGGCGGCGGTGTGGGACATCGGCGACGGCGTGGTCTGCTTCGAATTCACCAGCAAGATGAATGCGCTCGATCCCGATATTCTCGGCCTGATCGGCAAGACCGTCGGGCTGGTCGCCAAGCAGTACAAGGCCCTGGTGATCTACAATGAAGGCAGCAATTTCTCGGCCGGCGCCAATCTCGGCCTCGCCGCCTTCGCCGCCAACATCGCCCAATGGGATCTCTTGGAGCAGATGGTGAGCGGCGGCCAAGATGCCTACAGGGCTCTTAAATACGCACCCTTCCCCGTCGTCGCGGCTCCGGCCGGTCTGGCGTTGGGCGGCGGCTGCGAGATCCTCTTGCACTCGGATCACGTCCAGGCCCATGCCGAAAGCTATATCGGCCTGGTCGAATGCGGCGTGGGCCTGGTTCCCGGTTGGGGCGGCTGCAAGGAGATGCTGAACCGCTGGGCGACATTGGGCCGCCTGCCCAAGGGCCCGATGCCCCCCGTGGCCAAGGCTTTCGAGCTGATCAGCACGGCGACCGTGGCCAAATCGGCGGCCGAGGCCAAGGAGTATCTGTTCCTCAAGCCCACCGACGGCATCACCATGAACCGCTATCGCCTCTTGGCCGACGCCAAGGCCAAGGCTTTGGAGCTGGCGCAGAACTACACCCCGCCCGAACCGCCCGAATATGTCCTGCCCGGCCCGTCGGGCACGGCGGGCCTCGGCATCGCGGTCGACAGCTTCCATCTGCGCGGTCTTGCCACCAAGCATGACGTGGTGGTGTCCAAGGCGCTGGCCGAAGTGTTGAGCGGCGGCGAAAAGGCCGACCCGACCAAGAAACTGTCCGAGACCGACATCTTGGCGCTCGAACGCAAAATATTCATGCGGCTCTTGAAGAACCCCGCCTCGCTGGCGCGCATCGAAAGCGTGCTCGAGACCGGCAAGCCGCTCAGGAACTGAGGAGAGACCCGATGCCCGCTTATACCGCTCCGCTGCGCGACATGCGCTTCGTCCTCTATGAGCTGCATAAGGGCGAGGAGATCTCCTCCTTGCCCGGCTTCGAGGACATGACCCCCGACCTGATCGACCCGGTGATGGAAGAGGCCGCCAAGCTTTCGTCCGAGGTGCTGCAGCCGCTGAACTCCTCCGGAGACCAGGAAGGCTGCCATTTCGAGAACGGCGTCGTCCGTACGCCGAAAGGCTTCAAGGAAGCCTTCGACACCTTCCGCGAAGGCGGCTGGACCGGCATCGCCTGCGACCCGGCCTATGGTGGTCAGGGCCTGCCGACCTCGGTCAATATCCTGATCGAGGAAATGATCAGTTCGGCCAATTTGTCCTTCGGCATGTATCCCGGCCTCACCCATGGCGCCTATAAGGCGATCCATGCCCATGGCACGGAAGAGCTGAAGCGGATCTATCTGCCCAAGATGGTGGACGGCACCTGGGGCGGCACGATGAACCTGACCGAGCCCCATTGCGGCACCGATCTCGGCCTGATGCGCACCAAGGCGGTGCCGCAGGAGGACGGGTCCTTCAAGATCAGCGGCACCAAGATCTTCATCTCCGCGGGCGAACATGACCTCGCCGAGAACATCATCCACCTGGTGCTGGCCAAGATTCCGGGCGGCCCCAAGGGCATCAAAGGCATCAGCCTGTTCGTCGTGCCGAAATTCCTGGTCAAAGAAGACGGGTCCTTGGGTGCGCGCAACGGCGTCGCCTGCGGCGCCATCGAGCATAAGATGGGCATCCACGCCAACTCGACCTGCGTGATGAATTATGACGACGCCACCGGATGGCTGGTCGGCGAAGAGCATAAGGGCATGCGCGCCATGTTCACCATGATGAACGCCGCCCGCCAGGGTGTCGCGGTGCAGGGTCTCGGCGTGGCCGAAGCCGCCTATCAGGGCGCCGTCGCCTATGCCAAGGAACGCCTGCAGGGCCGTTCGCTGTCGGGCGCCAAATATCCCGACAAGCCGGCCGACCCCTTGATCGTCCATCCCGATATCCGCCGCATGCTGCTGACCATGCGCGCCAATATCGAAGGGGCGCGCGCCCTCAGCGCCTGGGTGTCGAAGGCGCTCGATCTGCAGGATAAGCATCCCGATCCGCAGGTCCGCCAGGACAGCGAGGATCTGGTGGCGGTGCTGACCCCGGTCCTGAAGGCCTGCTTCACCGATATCGGCTTCGAAACCGCCAATCTCGGCGTGCAGATCTTCGGCGGTCACGGCTATATCCGCGATCACGGCATGGAGCAGCTGGTCCGCGACGCCCGCATCACCCAGATCTATGAGGGCGCCAACGGCATCCAGGCGCTCGATCTGGTCGGGCGCAAGCTGCCGGCCCATGCCGGCCGCCTGATGCGCCAATTCTTCCATCCGGTCTCCGAATTCATCGCCGCCAAATCCTCCGACGCCGATCTCGGCCCCTTCGTGCAGAACCTCGCCAAGGCCTTCGGCCGCCTGCAGCAGGCGACTTTGCATATCGCCCAGGTCGGCATGGGCAAGCCGGACGAGGCGGGCGCCGCCTCCTACGACTATCTGCGCCTGTTCGGCCTGGTGGCGACGGCCTATATGTGGGCCCGGATGGCCGAGATCGCCTTGCCCAAGGTGGCGAACAAGGAAGACGAGACCGGCTTCTACAAGGCCAAGCTCGGCACCGCGAAATTCTTCTTCGATCGCATGCTCCCCGAATCGGGCGCCCGCCTCTCGGCGATCCTCGCCGGCGGCAAGTCGATGATGGAATTCGAGGACGCGCTGTTCTGACCAACCGCCCTCCCTCTCCCCCCTCTCGGCTTTGCCGAGATTCAATTTGGTTGCATGCGAAGCATGCGGGGTGGGAGAGGGTCGGGGTGAGGGGTATTACCACCAGGAACACCAAGTTCACCAAGCGGCCGGAGCGGTCCTGATGCCGGTCATACATAACCAGCGGCTTGGTGTCCTTGGTGCTCTTGGTGTTTCAAAATTACTCCCCCTCACCCTCCCGCAAGCGGGCCCCTCCCTCTCCCACAAGGGGCGAGGGAAACGGAGGTTAAATGAGCATCTGGCTTCGTTTCATCTGGGTGATCGTCAGCGGCTTCTTCAAAATGCCGCTGACGCTCGACGGCGTCTCCATCCTGCCGCAGCGCGTCTGGCTCGATGAACTCGACATCAATGTCCATATGAACAACGCCAAATATCTGGCGGTGATGGATTTGGGGCGCACCGACTGGATCGTCCGGTCCGGCGGCTGGCGGCTGATGATCCATGAGAAGATGTCGCCCGTGGTGGGCGGGGTGATGGTGCGTTATCGCCGTTCGCTGAAACTCTTCCAGCGCTACGATCTCAAGACCCGCCTCCTGGGCTGGGACGATCGCTGGCTCTATATCGAGCAGATCATGCAATGCAGCGACGGCATCGCCTGCATCGCGGTGCAGCGCACGACCTTCACCAAGAACGGCAAGCTGGTCCCGCCGCAGGAATTGGCGGCAAAGCTCGGCCATGACGCCTCCGACATGCCGCCGCCGGGCTGGACCCGCGCCTGGGGCGAGACCGACATCGCCATGGTCAAGGCGGCCGAGGCTTAACTCTACATCTCCTCCATCACCTGGGCGTAGGAGAGCAGCGCGAACAGGGCGGTGCCGCCGATCGAATTGCCGATCAGCACCGGCAGCTCGAAATGGGTCAGGAGATGGAGCGGGCTCCAGAGACCGGCCAGCACCAGCATGAAGCCGTCGACGCTGCCGGCGACGATATGGGTGAAGCCGCCGGCGGCGATCAGATAGGTCATGATCAGGATCACATGGACCTCGTTCCCCTCGGCGCTGGGGATCAGCCAGACCAGGGCGGCGATGAGGAAGCCGGCCGAGATGCCGCGGAACAACATGCCCAGCCAGTCATGGGCGAAATTCTCGGCGCTGATTTCGATCATCGCCCTACGCAGTTCGTCCGACAGGGCCGGGGCGTAGGTGCAGAACAAGGCGGCGCAGAGAGTACCTAAGATATTGGCGCCGAACACCACGCTCCACAGGCGGCCGACCAGGAGAAAATTGCGCCGGCTGGACTCGGCCAGCAGCGGCAGGATCACAGTGATGGTGTTCTCGGTGAAAAGCTGCTGGCGGCCGAGGATCACGATCAGGAAGCCGACCGTGTAGCCGGCATGCGTCACCAGTGGCCGCCAGGAAGAGTCGGGCAGATGATGGCGGAGGATGGCCTCGGTCAGCAGCGAAAAGCTCAAGGACAAGCCCGCCGCCAGCCCCGACCAGAAGAGCGAGATCACGGGGCGCTCCAGCTCGGTGCGGCCCTCCTCGCTGACGATCTCATAGATCACCGGAGCGCGCAGGCGGACGCGTTCCTCGACGATGTCTTCCGGCTCGGATGCCTGTCCCATTCTCTTTCAAGGCGTGAAGGCCCAAGAGGGTTGCTCCGGCCGGCGCGGATGCGTCACGGATGGCGGGGCAACTCAGCCATCTCCTCAAAGGCTTGCCCGTCATGGAAGCGGTCCAGCAGGCGCTGATAGCCGCCGCTCTCCTTGAAATGCCGCAGGGCTTGATCGAAGGCGTCGCGCTGTTGCGACGATTTGAAGGCGATGCGCACCGCGTTGGGAAGTTCTCTGAGATAAATCACCGACGGCGCCTCCCGCGCCATCTCGGGATGTTCGCGCAAAAAGGTCTGATAAAGATATTTGTCGCTGATCAGGATTTCGGCGCGGCGGTTCCAGAAATAGCGGAAAGTCGTCGGTTGATCGGTGAATTCGAGATAGGTCTTGCCATTGACGGCGGCGAAGCGCTGCGGCGCCGCCTGCTCCAGCCCGAGAAACAACGCGGCCCCGCGCCAGGCCACCACGCTGTGGCTCAGCATCCCGTCGAAATCCTGCCAGGCGATGCCACTATCCTCCCGCACGATCACGTAATTCTCATAGGTCATGTAAGGTTCGGAGAAAAAATAGCCGGGCAGGTCATCGGGGTGCTGGCCGGTGATTCCGTCGATTCGCTCATCGGCCAACACTTTGGGCAGCCGCGCATAGGGGCGCGGAACCGCCGCCAGCCGATAGCCGCCCAGGGTCAGGACCGAATTGACGATCTCATATTCCAGCCCCTGCACGCGCCCCTCGCCGAACCAGGCATAAGGCGCGTTATTCTCAGCGAAGGAGATGGTGACGGTCGGCAGGGCGAGATCGGCCGCGCCGGCTCCACCGAGAAAGAGGAACAGCGCGGCCGGCAGCATGCGCACAATAAGGCGCGGCAAAGTCATGGCGGGTCCCCCTCCGAGCTGAAAGCCACAGCTTTTCACTGAGCGAGCCTAACAGACAAAACTTATGGTTGCATAGATAGGGCCGCAAATCGGGAGGTCGAACGGCTTTGACTTGACTCCGCCCGCGCGTAGGACGTAGAAACCTCCCCTCTCAGAGTTTCTGGGAAAATGTCGCCTCCGAGGAGGTCGGCCGGTCTGCGAAGGTTCGCACGCCGGCCCGTTTTCGTTTGGGCGCGACCGAGAAAGGTTTTTTATGTTCGAAGGCTTGAGTTCACGGCTAGGGGATGTGTTCGACCGCTTGAAGCGGCGTGGCGCATTGACCGAGGCTGACGTCACCGAGGCGCTGCGCGAAGTCCGCGTGGCGTTGCTCGAGGCCGACGTCGCCCTGCCCGTGGTCAAGGACTTCATCAATTCGGTCAAGGACCGCGCCGTCGGCCAGGATGTGATCAAGAGCATCACCCCCGGCCAGCTGGTGGTGAAGATCGTCCATGACGCGCTGGTCGAGATGCTGGGCCAGGCCGAAGAGCTGAACCTGGTCGCCGTCCCGCCCGCCGCCATCCTGATGGTCGGCCTGCAGGGTTCGGGCAAGACCACCAGCTCGGGCAAGATCGCGCTGCGTTTGAAGAGCCGCGACAAGAAGCGCGTGCTGCTGGCCTCGCTCGACGTCTATCGACCCGCCGCGCAGCAGCAGCTGGAAATTCTCGCCAAGCAGGCCGATGTCGGCAGCTTGCCGATCATCATGGGCGAGCGTCCTGTGGCGATCGCCAAGCGCGCCATGGAAGTCGGCCGCCGCGAAGGCTATGACGTGGTCATTCTGGACAGCGCCGGCCGCTTGCATATCGACGAAGCGCTGATGACCGAGGTGGCCGAGGTCAAGAAGGCGGTCAATCCCGCCGAGACCCTGCTGGTGGTCGACAGCATGATCGGCCAGGACGCCGTCACCGTCGCCAAGGAATTCAACGAGAAGGTCGGCGTCACCGGCATGGTGCTGACCCGGATCGACGGCGATGCCCGCGGCGGCGCCGCTTTGTCCATGCGCGCCGTCACCGGCCGACCGATCAAATTTCTGGGCGCCGGCGAAAAGCTCGACGCGCTGGAGCCCTTCCATCCCGACCGTATCGCCGGCCGCATCTTAGGCATGGGCGACGTGGTGTCGCTGGTGGAAAAGGCCATGGACAGCTTCGAGGCCGACGAGGCCGAGAAGATGGCCGCCAAGATGGCCAAGGGCAAGTTCGACCTCGACGACATGGCAGCCCAGTTCCGCCAGATCAAGAAAATGGGCGACATCAAGGGAATCCTGGGCATGCTGCCCGGCATCGGCGCCATCAAGAAGCAGATCGAAGGCGCCAATATCGACCAGAAGATGGTCAACCGCCAGGAAGCGATCATCCTATCGATGACCAAGCTGGAGCGGAAGAATCCCGACCTCATCAAGGCCAGCCGCAAGCGGCGCATCGCCGCCGGGGCCGGGGTCGAGGTGCAGGATGTCAACAAGCTGCTGAAGCAGTATCAGCAGATGGCCGACATGATGAAAAAGATGAGCAAAATGGGCAAGAAGGGGCTGATGCGCCATGGCATCGGCGGTCTTCTGCCCCCGCGTTGATGTGTTTGAATTAACTGATTTTCTTTAGGAAAGGTAACCCATGTCCCTCAAGATTCGTCTGTCCCGCGGCGGCGCCAAGAAGCGCCCCTTCTACAAGATCGTTCTCGCCGACTCGCACAGCCCGCGCGACGGCAAGTTCCTGGAGCGTCTGGGCACCTACAACCCGATGCTGCCGCAGGACCATGCCGAGCGCCTGGTCATGAAGGAAGAGCGCATCAAGCATTGGCTGTCCGTCGGCGCCCAGCCGACCGACCGCGTCGCCCGCTTCTTCGCGCAGGCCGGCTACATCACCGCCAAGGCCCGTCCGGACCAGACCAAGCAGGGTGCGCCCAAGGCCAAGGCCCAGGAGCGTCTGAAGGAGCAGGAGAAGGCCCGCGAAGCCGCCGCCGCCGCGGCCGCTGCCGCCGCCGAAGCTCCGGCCGCCGAAGCCAGCGCCGAGTAATCGGCCGCTTCCATGACCGAGCGTTTGTGTATCGGCGTGGTGGTGGGCGCCCATGGGGTCAAGGGCGCGGTGAGGATCAAGCCTTTCACGGAAGATCCGGCCGACCTGACCTCTTACGGGCCTCTCTCCACCGAAACCGGACAAAAATGGCGGTTGAAGGGAGCGAGCATTGACGGAAAAGGCGTGGTGACCGCGAAAATCGACGGGGTCGAGGATCGCAACCAGGCCGAAGCCTTGAAGGGCGCCAAGCTCTATATCGAGCGCGGCGCCCTGCCCGAGGCGGAAGAGGACGAGTTCTACATCGCCGATCTGATCGGTCTGCCGGCGGAGAGCCTTTCGGGCGAACCTCTCGGCATCATCAAGGCGGTGTTCGACTTTGGCGCCGGCGAGATCGTCGAAGTGGCGGGAGATCAGGGTTCTATCCTGGTTCCCTTCACCAAGGCGGCGGTGCCGGTGGTGGACATCAAGGCCAAGCGCGTGGTCATCGACCCGCCGGTTTTGGTTGACGCCGGAAGAGAGAGTGAAGAAGGGGATCAAGGTCCGGATGGAAACTGATCGGAAACCGCTTTGGAAGGCCGTCGTGCTGACCCTGTTTCCCGAGATGTTTCCCGGTCCGCTCGGCCACTCGCTGGCCGGACGGGCGCTGTCGGACGGGGTCTGGTCGTTGGATTCGGTGGACATTCGTGGCTTCGCGCGCGATAAACACCGCTCCGTCGACGATACCCCCTTCGGTGGTGGCGCCGGCATGGTGATGCGGCCCGACGTCGTCGACGCGGCCATCACGGCAAGCCGAGGCCCTGGACCGCTGATCTATTTCACCCCGCGCGGGCGACTGTTGAACCAGGCGCGCGTGCGGGAACTGGCGGCGGAGCCGGGGGTGACCCTGCTGTGCGGCCGGTTCGAGGGTGTCGACCAGCGGGTGCTGGACGCGCACCAGGCCGAGGAGATCAGCCTCGGGGATTTCGTGCTGTCGGGCGGCGAACCGGCGGCGCTGATGTTGATGGACGCCGTCGTGCGCCTGCTGCCCGGGGTAACCGGCAACCAGGAGTCGCTCGAAGAAGAGAGTTTCGAAGGGGGTTTGCTGGAGTACCCCCACTATACGCGGCCCAAGGAGTGGCGGGGCCGTGAGGTGCCGGAAGTGTTGATGTCCGGTCACCATGAGAATGTGAGGCTGTGGCGCCAGCGCCAGGCCGAGGACGTAACCAGGCAGAGGCGACCCGATTTGTGGGCCGCTTATGCCGCAAAAACCAAAGTTGATGGAAAGAAGGCTTAAATCATGACGAACATCATTCAGTCGCTGGAGCAGGAGCAGGTTGCCAAGCTCACCGCCAGCAAGGCGATCCCGGACTTCTCCCCGGGTGACACCGTGAAGGTCAATGTGAAGGTGATCGAAGGCACGCGCGAGCGTCTGCAGGCCTATGAAGGCGTTGTCATCGCCCGCAAGAATGCCGGCCTGAACAGCTCCTTCACCGTCCGCAAGATCTCCTACGGCGAAGGTGTGGAGCGTATCTTCCCGCTCTACTCCCCGAACGTCGCCGAGATCGAAGTGGTCCGCCGTGGCGACGTGCGCCGCGCCAAGCTCTATTATCTGCGTGACCGCCGCGGCAAGTCGGCCCGTATCGCCGAGCAGACCACCGGTTACTCCGCCAAGCTGGCCGCCGCCGAACGCGACGCCGCCGCCGCGGAAAAGAAGGCCGAGAAGAGCGCTCAGCAGGAAAGTAACGCGTAAGCACCCGCATCCCGTCATGCCCGTGCAGACGGGCATCCATGCTTTGGCCGCGGTCCGGCCTCGACATGGACCCCCGCCTGCGCGGGGGTGACGTTCACAGGAAGGACGTTTGGTCACATGGGCACAAAAGCACGGACGTTATTCGACAAGATCTGGGACGCTCACTTGGTCGATCGACAGGAGGACGGAACCTGCCTCCTTTATATCGACCGCCACCTCGTGCATGAGGTGACCAGCCCCCAGGCTTTCGAAGGACTCCGTGCCGCCGGCCGCAAGGTCCGGCATCCGGAAGCCACCCTCGCGGTGGCCGACCATAATGTGCCCACGACCGACCGTTCGAAGGGGATCGACGACGAGGAAAGCCGCGTCCAGGTGGAAACGCTGGAAAAAAACGCGGCCGATTTCGGCGTCGATTATTTCCGCATGGACGATGCCCGCCAGGGCGTCGTGCATATCGTCGGCCCCGAGCAAGGCTTCACCCTGCCCGGCACCACCATCGTCTGCGGTGACAGCCACACCTCGACCCACGGCGCCTTCGGCTCCTTGGCCTTCGGCATCGGCACCTCCGAGGTCGAGCATGTGCTGGCCACCCAAACCCTGGTGCAGCGTCCGGCCAGGAACATGCTGGTGCGCGTCGATGGCGCCCTTCCGGAAGGCGTGACCGCCAAGGATCTGGTGCTGGCCATCATCGGGCGCCTAGGCACCGCCGGCGGTACCGGCCATGTCATCGAATATGCCGGCGAAGCCATCCGGGGCCTCTCGATGGAAGGCCGCATGACGGTCTGCAACATGTCGATCGAAGCCGGGGCGCGGGCCGGCCTGATCGCCCCCGACGAGACCACCTTCGCCTATATCCAGGGCCGGCCGATGGCGCCTAAAGGCGCTGCCTGGGAAGCCGCGGTTTCCTATTGGAAGACGCTGGCCACCGACGAGGGCGCCACTTACGACACCACCATTGTCATCGACGCCACCACTCTGGCGCCGATGGTGACCTGGGGCACCAGCCCCGAGGATGTGCTGCCGATCACCGGCGTGGTGCCCAACCCGGCCGACATCGCCGATGCCGGCAAGCGCGCCGCCGTCGAGCGGTCGCTGGCCTATATGGGCCTGAAGCCCGGCGAGAAGCTGGCCGAGATCCCAGTCGACACCGTCTTCATCGGCTCCTGCACCAATGGCCGCATCGAGGATTTCCGCGCCGCCGCCGCCATCTTGAAGGGCCGCAAGCTCGCCAAGGGCGTGCGTCTCCTGGCCGTGCCGGGTTCCGGCCTGGTCAAGGAACAGGCGGAAGCCGAGGGTCTGGACCAGATCTTCCGCGACGCCGGCGCCGAATGGCGCGAGCCGGGCTGCTCGATGTGCCTCGCCATGAATGCCGACAAGCTCAAGGAAGGCGAACGTGCCGCCTCGACCTCGAACCGCAATTTCGAGGGCCGCCAAGGCCGCGGCGGGCGCACCCATCTGGTCAGCCCGGCGATGGCCGCCGCCGCCGCGGTGGCCGGCCATCTGACCGACGTCCGGTCGCTGTAAGGAGAGGCTGACCATGGATAAATTCACCACCCTGACCGGCGTCGCTGCCCCTATGCCGCTGATCAATATCGACACCGATATGATCATCCCGAAGCAGTTTCTGAAAACCATCAAGCGCACGGGCCTCGGCAAGAACCTGTTCGACGAGATGCGCTACGCATGGGACGGCGCCGAGATCCCCGATTTCGTGCTGAACCAGCCGGCCTACCGCAAGGCGCAGATCATCGTCGCCGGCGCCAATTTCGGCTGCGGCAGCTCGCGCGAGCACGCGCCGTGGGCACTGTTGGATTTCGGCATCCGCTGCGTGATCGCGCCTTCCTTCGCCGACATTTTCTATAATAACAGCTTCAAGAACGGCATCCTGCCGATCGTCCTGCCGCAAGAGCAGGTCGATCTCCTGATGGACGACGCCAGACGCGGCGCCAACGCCGTCATCTCGATCGATCTCGAAAAGCAGGAAATCACCGGCCCCGATGGCGGCAAGATCCATTTCGACATCGACCCCTTCCGCAAGCATTGCCTGCTGAACGGTTTGGACGATATCGGCCTGACCCTGCAGAAACAGAGCAAGATCGACAGTTTCGAATCGAACCGAAAGCTGTCGCAGCCCTGGCTTTGATCCAGAGATAGCCGCGATGTTCTCGCGGCTATTTTTTTGTCTTTTCCCCCAACTGGAGACCTACAAATGACCACCAAGTCCCTGCTCATCCTCGCCGGCGACGGCATCGGCCCCGAAGTCATGGCCCAGGTGAAGCGGGTGATTACGTGGTTCAACGCCAAGGGCAAGGTCAACTTCCAGGTCGAAGACGGTCTGGTCGGCGGCTGCTCCTATGACGCTCATGGGACGCCCTTGACCGACGCCACCATGGACAAGGCGATGAAGGCCGACGCCGTGCTCTTAGGCGCCGTCGGTGGCCCGAAATGGGACAATCTGCCGTTTGGCGACAAGCCCGAGCGCGGTTTGTTGCGCCTTCGTAAGGATATGCAGCTGTTCGCCAATCTGCGCCCCGCCTTCGTCTTCGACGCGCTGGCCGAGGCCTCGACCCTGAAGACCGAGCTGGTGCGCGGCCTCGACGTCATGATCGTGCGCGAGCTGACCGGCGGCGTCTATTTCGGCGAGCCGCGCGGCATCGAGACCCTGCCCAACGGTGAGCGCCGCGGCATCAACACCCAGGTCTATACCACCAGCGAAATCATCCGCATCGCCGAGGTCGCCTTCGAGCTGGCCGCCAAGCGCAATAAGCGCCTGCATTCGGTCGAGAAGGCCAATGTCATGGAATCGGGCGTGCTATGGCGCGAGGAAGTCACCAAGCTCGGCAAGTCGAAATATCCAAACATCCATCTCGAGCACATGTATGCCGACAATTGCGCCATGCAGCTGGTGCGCAACCCGAAGCAGTTCGATGTGATCGTCACCGACAATCTGTTCGGCGACCTGTTGTCCGACTGCGCCGCCATGCTGACCGGCTCCTTGGGCATGCTGCCCTCCGCCTCGCTCGGCGCCGCCGATACTTCCGGCAAGCGCCGCGCCCTTTACGAACCGGTCCATGGCTCGGCCCCCGACATCGCAGGAGGGGGCATCGCCAATCCGTTGGCCTGCCTGCTCTCCTTCGCCATGTGCCTGCGCTACAGCTTCGACATGGCCGCCGAGGCCGATCACCTGGAGAACGCCATCAAGGCCGTGCTCGATTCCGGCAAGCGCACCGGCGACATCATGCAGCCCGGCGCCACCAAGGTTTCGACCTCGGGCATGGGCGACGCGGTTCTTGCCGCGCTGGGTTAATGGAGCTTGAGTCGGGGCCGCACCACACGGTTGACGGTCCCGACTACAATCAGCGCCATGCCTTTGATCCAGCCATGGATCGCCAGGAGATGCATGCGGTAGAGCGACTGGTAGATCATGCGGGCGATACGCCCCTCGATCGCCATCTGTCCGCCGACCAGATTGCCCATCAGATTGCCGAGCGCGGCGAAGCGGCTGAGCGACACCAGCGAGCCGCGGTCCTGATAGACGAAATCCTTCAAGGGCTGGCCTTCCATGGCGCGCGCCAGATTGTCGGCCACGGTTGCCGCCATTTGCGAGGCCGATTGGGCGCGCGGCGGGACCGGGCGCTCTTGGCCCGGCAGCAGGCAGGAGCAGCAATCGCCCATGGCGAAGATGCGGTCGTCCCGCGTGGTCTGCAGGGTCGGCTTGACCACCAGCTGATTGTTGCGGTTGGTCTCGAGCCCGCCGAGATCCTGCAGGATTTCCGGCCCTTTGACGCCCGCCGCCCAGACGATGAGATCAGCCTCGATCCGCTCGCCCTCCCGGGTGACCACCGCGCCGGGTTCGACCGCCGCCACTTGGGTTCCGGCGCGCACGATGACACCGAGCTTCTCCAGTTCATGCGTCGCCGCTTCCGCCAGCTTGTCGCGCAGAGCCGACAGGATACGGGGCGCGGCCTCGATCAACGTCACCCGTAAGCGGGAATCGTCGAACACTTCGAGGCCGTAAAAGCGCAATCCCGCCGCGGCATTGTAAAGTTCGGCCGCCAGTTCGACCCCGGTCGCTCCGCCGCCGATGATAGCCACCTTGACCAGCGGATCGCCCGGCTGCTCGGCCAGCATCAGACGCGAGACGCGCAGGCAATGATTGAGCAGACGATTGCGGAAGCGGTCGGCATCGGCGCGGCTGTCCAGGCGCAGGCAATACTCCTTGACCCCCGGCGTGCCGAAATCATTGGTGACCGAGCCGATGGCGATCACCAGATAGTCGTAGCGGATGCGGTGGCGCTCGACCAGGACCGTCCCGTCCTCATCGACCAGGGGCGCGATGATCACCTCGTGCCGCTCGCGATCCACCTCCTCCAGCGCGCCGAGAAAAAAGCGGTAACCCCAGCGGAAGCAATGCTCACGATAGCCGACCTCGTCGAGATTGGCATCGAGCGATCCCGCCGCCACCTCATGCAGCAGCGGTTTCCACACATGGGTGCGATTGCGGTCGACCAGGATGATGTCATGTTCGGCGCGGCCATATTTGGCGCCAAGCCTCTTCGCCAATTCCAAACCGCCGGCGCCACCGCCGACGATGACGATCTGAGTCTTTTTCCTTTGCGACATAGGCTTGCGCTCCAGACGGCTCTGAGGTAATTCTCTTGCCCGACGGAGAAATCGCAATGTTTTTTGCTGAATGTCAGCCCCGCGTTTCCGACCTGCACGCCTTGCGCGCGGGAACCGTCGTCATCATGTCCAAAACCACCGTCACCACCACGACCACCAAGACTAAGGGCGGCTGACGCGCGGGCATTTGGGAACAGATTGTTTCAACCAAACGGCCCGCGGGAAACCGGCGGGCCGTTTGCTTAGGGGCCCGCAGATCGAGCCGAAATAGGAAAGAGAGAAAAATGGGTTACAAAGTTGCGGTGATCGGTGCGACGGGCAATGTCGGGCGCGAGATGCTCCAGACCCTCTATGATCGGGATTTTCCGGTCGATGAGGTGATTCCGCTCGCTTCCGAACGGTCGGTCGGGCGCGAAGTTTCGTTCGGCGATGATGAGATCCTGAAGGTCCGCGACCTCGCCACCTTCGATTTCAAGGGCGTCGACATCGCCCTCTCCTCGCCGGGCGCCAAGGTTTCGGCCATCCACAGCCCGCGCGCCGGTGCCGCCGGCTGCGTTGTGATCGACAATACCTCGCATTTCCGCATGGATCCCGACGTGCCGCTGGTGGTGCCGGAAGTGAACTCCAAGGCCATCGCCGGCTACAAGAAGCGCAATATCATCGCCAATCCGAACTGCTCGACCATCCAGATGGTGGTGGCGCTGAAGCCTCTGCATGAGATCGCCCGCATCAAGCGGGTCGTGGTCTCGACCTATCAGTCCGTGTCGGGTGCCGGCAAGGAAGCGATGGACGAGCTGTTCAACCAGACCCGCGCCATCTTCGTGAATGATCCGATCAAGCCGGAGCGCTTCACCAAGCAGATCGCCTTCAATGTCATCCCGCATATCGACGTCTTCATGGATGACGGCTCGACCAAGGAAGAGTGGAAGATGACGGCCGAGACCCGCAAGATTCTCGACCCCGACATCGCCGTCCAGGCCACCTGCGTGCGCGTCCCCGTGTTCGTCAGCCATGCCGAATCGATCAATGTCGAGTTCGAGAGCCCGATCACCGAGGCCCAGGCCCGCGAAGCCTTCCGCCGCGCTCCCGGCGTCACCGTGATCGATCACCGCGCCAATGAGGGGTACGTCACCCCGATCGAAGCGGCGGGCGAGGACGACGTCTATGTCAGCCGTCTCCGCAAGGATCCGACCGTGCCGCACGGCCTGTCCTTCTGGTGCGTCGCTGATAATCTCAGGAAGGGCGCGGCTCTGAACGCGGTTCAGATCGCCGAGGTGCTGGCCAAAGACTATCTCAAGAAGTAACCAGTTCCAGCGGCCCGAGCCGCCAAGCCAGCCAAAAGCCCAGCGCCAGAAATGGTCCGAAAGGCAGAGGCTGGCTCGGATCGGGTCGCCGCACCATCACCCAGGCGAGCGCCGCCACCGAGCCGATCAGCACCACGGTCGGCAGCGCCTGCCAGCCGGCCCAGGCGCCGGCGCCGGCCAGCAGCTTGGCGTCACCCATGCCGAGGCCGTCGCGCCCCTTGAGACGCCGGTAGAGCCAGGCGATCAGGGCGAAAGAGAGAAAGCCGGCGGCACTGCCGATCAGCCGCTCGGCCAGCGGCGGTTGCTCGATCCAGACCTGAGCCCAGCCGAGCAGAATGAGCGGTAAAGTGAGCCAGTCCGGCAGGATCATCCGCCGCGCATCGATCCAGGACGCCCAGCCGAGCAAGGCGGCGAGAAGAATTCCCGCCGCAATCTCCATCGTCACTTGGCCTTGTCCAGTGGCAGGCTGAGTTCCTGCATCCGCCCCATCAGTTCGCGGGTCAGGCGCTCGGCCTGCTCCTCGTCGCGCAGCACATGCGGGGTGATGAACACCACCAGTTCGGTGCGGTCGCGCGTATCGTTGCGATTGCCGAACAGCTCGCCCAGCAGAGGAATGTCGCCGAGACCCGGGATGGCGTCACGGGTCAGCGCGTTGTTCTCCGAGATCAGTCCGCCCAGCATGACGGTCTGTCCGCTCTGCACGGTCACCGAGCTTTCGATCCGGCGCAGGGTGATGCTGGGGGTCAGAGTAGCTGTGGTGGTCGGCACGACCGCGCTGACCTCCTGGGCGATGTCGAGGCTGACGACGTCGCCGTCATTGGCGCGCGGCAGCACCCTGAGGATGATGCCGGTATCGTGATATTCGACGCTGTTCAACGTGCTGTTGGCGACCAGATTGCTATTGAGCTGCTGGGTCAGGAGCGGCGTCTGCGTGCCGACCTTGAGCACCGCCTCGCGAGAGTCGGAAACCAGCAATTGCGGCGAGGACAGAACGCGGGAGTCCGTCACCGCATTGAGGGCATTCAAGATCACCGAGGGATTGGACAGGGTGCCGATCACGCCGTTGAAGCCGGGCGCGGTTTCGCCCAGGGGTACAGCGCTGTTCGCTGTGGAGAAGCCGACGGAACCCGTGGTCCGGTTGCCGGCGAGGTGCGCGCCGCGCAGGTAATATTGAACCCCGAACTGCAACTCCTTATTGAGCGCGACCTCGGCGATGGTCGCCTCGATCAGGATCTGCGCCGGCTTGGCGTCGAGCTTTTCGAGCGCTTCCTGGATGGTGGCGAATTCGCCGTCATTGGCCAGGATCATCAAGGAGTGGGTCGGCGAGTCGGCGATGATGCGCGGGCCGTTCGCACCGCCGCCACCGTCCGCGCTGTCGGCCTGGTCGGCCCCGCCTTCGGGAGTCAGCGGATGATCGGCGCTGCCGAAGCCGTTGGCCGAGCCCGAATTTCCGCCCATGCCGGCCGGAAGGACGCCGGTCGCGGCGGAAGGAGGCGGCGCGACATTGGCGCTGCCGAGACGGGTGCCCGCCGTTCCGGACGGCAGGGCGGAGCTGCCGGTCTCGGTCCCTCCGCCGCCGAACAGGCGCGACAGGGTCCTGGCCAAGGGGGCCGCGTTGGCGTAGCGCACCGCATAGACATGCAGCTGGCGCTCGCCGGCCCCGGCTTGATCGAGCCGCGCGACCCATTCGGCGGCGAGATCGAGCTCCTCCGGCTGCAAGGTCACCACCATGACGGCGTTCAGCCGCTCGATCGGAGTGATGCGGAGCGTGCTCTGAGCCGGCACCACGCCGGGCGCCGGGGCGACGCCGGCAGCCGTGCCGCCGGGCGACAGCACGCCGCGCAATTCCTCGGCGAAGCCCTTGGGCTTGGCGTGATGCAGGGGGAAGATGCCGACCGACTGGTTGGCCAGCCAATCCTGATCGAACAGGCGGGCAGCCTCGCTGAGCGCGCGGCGCTCCTCGGCGCTGCCCGAGATCAGCAGAAGATTATGGTCGGGGTCGGCCTGCAGCGCGCCGGGAATCTGATAAAGCGGCTCGATCAGCCTTTGCAGGCTGGCGGCGGCGGTGTGGCGGGCGACATAGACCGAGATGGCGAAGCCGGGCTGATCGGTTCCGAGGCGCGGGCCCGGCAGGCCCTGGCGGGCATTGGCCACAAGCACCACGCGGTAGAGATCATCGCCCTTGATCAAGGTGGCGCCGTTGGCCTTCAAAACCCCGTCCAGCACGTCGAGCGCCTCGTCGCGGGTGAGCTTCTGCGGCGAGATCAAGGTGACGACGCCGTCGACCCGTTCATCGACCGTGTAAGGCACGCCGAGCGCATCGCCCAGCACCGCGTCGATCACGCTGCGCAGGCTGGCCTTGTCGAAATTGAGGCTGATGGCGCCCTCTTCCCGGCGCGGGGCGCCAGCGGCGCGCGGCGCGGGGGGCAGACGCCTGATCAGCACCGGCGCCGACAGGCCGGCCGAGCGCGCCGGCGGCAGGGAGAGGATCGGCGGCGCGAGAGCGCGGCTGTAGTGGATCGGTTCGGTCGGGGTGGCGGTACGCGATGGGATCAGATCATTCGAGCCGGATTTCGTGCAGCCGGCCAGTCCGACCGCCAGCAAGAGGCCGATCGCCCAGGTGCGATGACAAATCACTCCGATTTCCCCCATAATGACCCCGGCTGTTACACCATTTTCGCCCCGATCGGATTAATTAAGTTTTTATGGCATGAACAGCGTGGAATGGACACTGGCCTGGATTTAACCAGAATTTCTCAGATCCCTACGGCCGGCACGGAGGAAAAAATGGCGACAGGACAGACGACGGGTGAAGTCAAGCCTGGCCGGCTTGGCGAGACCGGCAACGCATTCTGTCGCCATTTTTTCCCCGCCCCTTCGGGGTCGCGTTGCGGGGTGACGCCCAGCTTCACCCCGCAACGCGATGCCGGTCGTAGGGATCTGAGAAATTCTGGTTAAGCCAGGAGAGAGCACCGATGTCGTCTGTGAGCGCCGATCAGTTGGGTTTGACGCCCGAACTCGACCTCGCCGAATTGTCGGCGCTGATCGCGCCGGCTTTCCTGCGGGAAAACGGCATTCTGCCCTTGTCGCTGAACGCCGAGCTGCTGGCGGTGGCGATGGCGCCCCCGCTCGACGCCGAACTGGTCGAGGCGCTGGAGATGGCGGCGGAACGCCCGGTGGCGGTGATCGAACGCGACGCCAAGGCCGTGCAGAGCGGCCTCGACAGCCTGTTTTCCGGCGGCAAATCGGTACTCGAGCAGATTGTCGACGGGATGGCGTTCGACTCGCAGGATGAGGATGTCGACCGGCTGATGGATCTGGCCAGCGAGGCGCCGGTGGTGCGGCTGGTGTCGCATCTGATCGAAGAGGCGATCGTCCTGCGCGCTTCCGACATCCATATCGAGCCCCATGCCGACCGTCTCTCGGTTCGGCTCCGCATCGATGGAGTATTGCGCGACGTCCCCTCGCCGCCTTTGTCTCTGGCCCGCGCCGTGGTATCGCGCATCAAGATCCTGGCCAATCTCAACATCGCCGAGCGGCGTCTGCCGCAGGATGGCCGCATCGCCCAGGCGGTGCTGGGCCATGCTCTCGATTTGCGCATCTCCACCGTGCCGACCGTCCATGGCGAAAGCGTGGTCATCCGCCTGCTCGACCAGTCGGCGGGCTTGCGCCCGCTTTCCGCCCTCGGCCTCCGCGAACGCGACGAGGCGATCGTGCGCGAGCTGATGGGCGCGCCGAACGGCATCGTGCTGGTCACCGGCCCGACCGGCAGCGGCAAGACCACCACCCTCTATACCGCGCTGCAGCTGGTGGACGCGTCGGCCCGCAAGGTGATCACCATCGAGGATCCGGTCGAATATCACATGTCTCGGGTCAATCAGATCCAGGTCAAGCCGCAGATCGGCCTGACCTTCGCCCATGTGCTGCGCAGCATCGTCCGCCAGGATCCCGACGTCATCATGGTCGGCGAAACCCGCGACGCCGAGACCGCCGACATCGCCGTGCACGCCGCCCTGACCGGCCATCTGGTTCTGTCCACCCTGCACACCAATTCAGCCGCCGGCGCCGTCATCCGCCTGCTCGACATGGGGATCGAACCCTTTCTGCTCACTTCCTCCTTGCGGGCCGTGATCGGTCAAAGGCTGGTGCGCACCCTGTGTCCGACCTGCAAGGAAAGCAACGCCGACGGCACCTGCCGGGCGGTCGGCTGTCCGGCCTGCGGCGATACCGGTTATCAGGGGCGGATCGGTCTGTTCGAAGTGATGGTGATGGATGAAGGCTTACGCGCCTTGACCCTGCAGCGCGCCGGCGCCGACGCGCTCGACCGCGCCGCCCGGGATACGGGCATGCAGTCGATGGTCGAGGACGGCATGGCCAAGGTGCGGGAGGGACTGACCACGCTGGAAGAGATCCGCCGGGTGGTCGAGCTCTCCTGACATGCCGTATTTCGCCTATAAATCCCTGTCGGCCGAAGGAAGGGTGGTCAGCGGCCGGCTCGAAGCCAAGGACGCCGAGTCGGTGCGCCGCCTGCTGCGGAGTCAGGGCGGCAGGCCGATCGAAACCAAGCTGCTCAAAGGCCCCACCCCTTCACTGCTGACGCTGGCACCGCGCAAGATTTCCGCCAAGGAGCTGGCGCTCGCCTCGCAGGAGCTGTCGATGCTGCTGTCGGCCGGACAGACCATCGAACAAGCGCTGCAGCTGATGGCCGAAGGCACCGCGCCGCGTCCGTTGCGCATTCCTTTCGCCACGGCGCTGGCCCGTCTGCGCGAAGGCGCTTCGCTGTCCGAAAGCTTGCGCGCCGGCGGCGCCTTTCCGCCGGTCTATACCGCCATGGTGCAGGCCGGCGAGGCCAGCGGAACTCTGGGCGAGCAGCTCGGCAAGCTGGCAATCATGCTCGACCGCGCCGCCCGTCTGCGCGAGCAGCTGACCTCGGCCCTGATTTATCCGGCCTTGCTGGTCGTGGTGGCTTGTTCGGCGGTGATTCTCCTCCTGACCCAGGTCGTGCCGCAATTCGAGCCGCTGTTCCAAGGCGCCCCGCATTTGCCCTTCATGACCCGCGCCGTGCTCGGCGCTTCCCAGGCAATGCGGAGTTGGGGGCGCGGCGCCGCCATCCTGGCCGCCGCGGTGACGCTGGCCTTGCTCCTGCTGGGGCGGCGTCCGACGGTCATGTTGCGGCTTGAAGATCTTCGGTTGCGCCTGCCGCTGGTCGGCTCGCTGCTGCTGCTGGCGGCCAGCGCGCGCTGGATGCGAGTTCTGGCCGTGTTGCTGAAAGGCGGCGTGCCCCTGCCGTTGGCGCTCGATCTGGTGGCGCCGGTGGCGGGATATCGGCGGCTGCAGGCGATGATCGCCGCCATGAAGGCCGGCATCAAGGACGGCAAGGGGCTGACCGCCTCGCTGCCGCCGGATGCCCCCCTGCCCGACCTCGCGCCGCAATTGCTGAAGGTCGGCGAACAGGGCGGCCGCCTGGAGGATAGTCTCGGCCACCTCGCCGATCTCTATGATTCCCGGCTGGAAACCCGCCTGAAACGCCTGTTGGCGGTGTTCGAACCGGCCTGCGTGTTCGGCCTCAGCCTGGTGGTCGGAACCATCGTCATTTCCATTCTCACAGCCGTGGTGTCGATCAATGACCTCGCTCTTTGAACAAAAAAAACGCCGGAACGGGTTCACCCTCATCGAGCTGCTGGTGGTGCTGGTGATCCTCGGCCTGCTGGCCGGGCTGGTCGGTCCCAAGGTGCTGGGGTATCTCGGCGGCTCCCGCACCAAGACGGCCAGATTGCAGATCGAGCAGCTTTCGTCGGCGCTCGATCTCTACAAGCTGGATAATGGGACCTATCCCGACAGCAATCAGGGGTTGGCGGCGCTGGTCAAGGCGCCGCCGGGAGCGACCAATTGGCATGGTCCCTATCTCGCCAAGGCGATCGTTCCCGACGATCCGTGGTCGCACCCCTATCACTACCGGTTCCCCGGCCAGCATGGCGAATTCGACCTGTGGTCCTATGGCAGCGACAATCAGGAGGGCGGCGAGGGCGAGGCCGAAGATGTCACCAGTTGGCAATAGTAAACAGCGGGGGTTCACCCTCGTCGAGCTGATGGTCACGCTGGCCTTGGCGGCGCTGATGCTGTCGCTTGTGCCGCCGCTGCTCGGCAAGGGCGGCGACCGCGCCCGGCTGGACCATGACGCGAAGCTGCTGGCCGAAAAGCTGCGTCTGGCCCGCAGCCGCGCCATCGTCTCCGACAGCGAAGTTACGATGCGGCTCGATCAAGCTTTGTCGCGCGGAGTCACGGCGAGCATCGACTCTCCCGCCGATCTGCCGGGAGCGATTCGTTTCTACCCCGATGGCGGCGCCAGCGGAGCCGTCATTCACCTCGCCAATGACAGCGGCAGCCGGACCCTGTCGGTCGATTGGCTGACCGGCACCGTGGAAAAACAGCCGTGAGGGGCCAGCGCGGCTTCACCCTGATCGAGCTCTTATGCGCGCTCACCATCCTGGCGGCGGTGCTGGCGGTGTCGGTGCGGATCCTGAGCGGCGCCGGCCGCAACGCCGCCGCCGCCGCCGATTACGGGCAGGCCCTGACCCTGGCCAGCGCCCATCTGGCCGGGATGGAGGCGGCCGATCATGTCGTTCCCGGCCTCCGGGCCGGCAATGAGGCTGGGCTGCATTGGGAGGAAGAGGCGAGCCGCGCCGGCGGCGAGGCCTTCGCCGACGCCGGCAGGCTGAAACTGATCGCCTGGCGCCTGCGCGTCCTGGCCCGCACCGCTCAGGGGCGCGAGGTGACGCTGACCAGCGTCCGGCTGGAGCGCCCGAAATGAACCGGCGCGGCTTCACCCTGATCGAGCTTCTGATCGTCATGACCCTGCTGTCGCTGCTGCTGGTGGCGATGTTCGGAGGATTGCGCTTCGTGCGACTGAATGAGGGGCGCTCCGAGGCCGTCGCGGCGGCCGCCGAACGGCGTGAGCTGGTGCGCGGCCTGCTCGAACGCCAGCTCGGCGCGCTGGTGCCGCTGACCGGCGGCGACGCCCAACAGCGGCGCTTGCTATTCACCGGCCTGCCCGAGCGGCTGGCCTTTCCCATCGCCCGCCTGCCCGGGCAAGGACCGGCCGGGCTGATGCTGGCTGTGTTCGACATCGAGCCGGTCGAGGGCGGAAAGCGGCTGGTCTATCGCGAATATCCCTTCCTTCCCGGCCCTGCCGTGACCGTCGCCGACGAGCCGACGCGCTCATCGCCCCTGCTGACCGCGCCGGAGCTGCTGTTCCACTATGACGGCGTCGGCGATTGGCAATCGCAGTGGAATGACGGGGCGAGACTGCCGCGGCTGGTCGCGTTGAGCGGCGCCGGCGGCCCCGACATGGTGGCGCGGCCGCGCGCCGTGGTGGCCCCGCCATGAAGAACTGGAGCAACGAATTCTCCAAATTCGTTGCTGGCGTGCGACTGCACGCCCGCGCTGCTGCTGGCCGCGGTCACAGAACAGGGATAGCTTGGCGCGGAAAGCCCAGCGCGCATTCTGCGCGCCCGGCGCCTGAGGGCATTGAACAAAACCGCGGCATTGCGCTGGTCATGGTGCTGTGGGGGGTGACCCTGCTGGCATTGCTGGCCGGCAGCATGGCGGCGACCGGCGGCATGGCGGCCAAGCGCAGCCTCAATATGGTCGAGGCGGCCCAGGCGCGCGCCCGCCTCGACGAAGCGCTCGCGGCGGCGGTGCTGGCTTTGGAACGGCCGCAAAAGCCTTGGCGCGCCGACGGCAAATCGCGCCGCCTCGCCCTGGACGGGGCCACCGCCGAGATCCGAATCGTAGACGAGGCCGGCCGGGCCGATCTCAACCGCGCCCCGCCCGCCCTCTTGCAGTCGCTGCTGCGGCGGATCGCCGGCGAAGAGGGAAAAGGCGACTGGCTGGCCAATCTCCTGGCGGCGCGCGCGGCACAGAGGCCCCTGGTCACGGTGGCTGAACTGGCCGGATTGCCCGAAATGACCGCTGCTTTATACCAGCGGCTGGCGTTCCTGGTGACGGTGCATAATCCGAGCGGCAAAATCGATTGGCGGACTGCCGATCCGTCCCTGCTGGCGGCGGTACCGGGCTTGTCCGAGGGGCAGGTGGCGACGCTGGTGGCGGGGCGAAGCGAAAGCGATTACTCTCCGGATCAGGCGACCGCCGAGGCGATGACCCGCGCCGGCGTCCTGGCGGACCCCTCTTCGGTTGGCGATATTCGCGTGATGACCTTCTCGATCTCCCTCAGTCTCGATGGCGGCGGCCGCGCCAGCGCCGAAGCCCTGGTGCGGCTGAGGAACGAGGGCGATCCGGTGGAGATTCTCGAATGGCGCTCGCCGGCGGGGAACGCATGACCGCCCTCTGGCTGTGGTGGTATGGCCAGATGGCCGCGCTGCTGCCGCAAAGATGGCGGACCAAGCCGGCGGAATCGCTGCACACTTTACGCCTGTCCAATCGCCGTCCCTGGCGCCGGCATCTCACCCTGCCGCGCGCGGCGGGGCCGTTCCTGCGTCAAATTCTGCGCAATGAAATGGACCGGCGCACCCCTTGGCAGGCCGACCAGGTCTATTTCACCGCATCCGCCGAGAAGAGCCGGGAGTCCGGGCAGCTCGACGTGACCCTGACCGTCCTGCCCCGCCGTTGGGCCGAACCCGCCCTCGCCGGTTTGGCCGCCCGCGGTTTAAGGGCTGACCGCATCCAGCTTGAGGAGGCGGGACCGACTTTGTCGCTCCGCGATGGCGAGCCGCTGGCGGAGATCGGCAATGGCCGCAAACCCGCCCTCATCCTGGCGGCGGTGACGGCGGTCGCGTTGTTGTCCCTCCTCGTTCAGGCGGTTTGGGTCGAAGTGCTGGATCTGCGCCTGACGGCGGCGCAGCATGAGGCGGCCGCGGCCCGCAGTCTGGCCGCCGAAGCCGATGGCTTGCGCCGGCGTCAACATTTCCCCTCATTCCAGCGTGATGCCACCCCGAGCGCGATCGCCATCCTCAACCGGGTGAGCCGCGGCCTGCCCGACGATGCCTGGCTCGACGAGGCCGAGATCAAGGACCGCCAGGTCACGCTCGGCGGCGTCTCGGCCGAACCCGCCAAACTCCTCGCCCTGCTGCAGGACGCCGGATTGTCCGAGGTCCAATTCGCCGCGCCGGTCACGCCGGCGCAAGGCGGTGGCCAACGCTTCCAGATTCGCGCCAAGATCGCCGGAGCCGATCATGATTTTCGCTGATCTCTGGCGGGATATGAGGCTGCAGCGTGTGGCGGCCCTGTCGCTGGCGGCGGCACTGGCCTTGCTGATCTGGTGCGGGATCGGCCAGACGGCGCTCGACCTGGCTCGGGACGACCATCCCATTCAGCTGCGCACGCGGCTGCTGGCCGAGCAGCTTCGGCTGGCGGAGCGCGTTCCGGCCCTGCGGCAATCGCTTGAGGAAGTGCGTCAGGGGCCCCAGGACGGCGGCGATTTCCTGCCGCCGGCCGCGCCCGCGCTCGCGGCGGCGCAGATGCAGGACATGATCGGCCGGCTGATCCGGCCGCTCGGCGGCCAGCTGGCCAGCGTCGAGCCGCTGGGCTTGGGCGATGAACAGGGTTTCCGCCGGGCCGGTCTGCGCCTCAAGCTCGCTCTGCGACAGGACGCCCTGCCGGCCCTGCTGCACCGGCTCGAATATGGCAAGCCGCGGCTTTTCCTGGCCGATCTGGCCGTCAAGGCCAAGGGGGACGAGCTCACGGTCGTCATGGATGTTTTCGGCTATCTGCCGGCTGAGGCGCCATGAAGCTTCTCGCCCTGATACCGCTGCTCGCCACCGCCGCTCTGGCCGACGATCCGCCGCTGGCGGAGTTTTCCGACCTCGTCGCGCGGCCGCCTTTCGTGGCGTCGCGGCGTCAGGCGGCTGCGACCACCTTGCTGAACGCAGCCTCGCTGCGGCTGACCGGCCTGGTGACCGAAGAGGGCCGGACCATCGCCCTGATCCGCAGCGACGAGCGCAAAGGCGAGACCCGCATCGGCGCGGGCGCCAGCCTCAATGGCTGGACGGTGCTCTCTATCACCGCCAGCGGCTTGGAGCTCGCGGCGGCAGGCCAGCGCCATCATGTCGGCTTGAAGCAGGCCATTCCTCCTTCACCTTGATTATTTGTGAAATATTTCAGTCACATTTCAGATAATTGTAGTTGGTTTAATTTGGTTGCGCGTGACGGATATCACATGAATTTATAGGCGGAATTTGGCATTATCCCCTTCAAGAATACTTCGCGATGATCATCGCAATATTTCTGTTGGGGACCGACGATGATGCTTTCCCGCCGTTCCTTGGTCAAATCGGCTTTATTGAGCGGAGCCGGCACGGTGATGCCGGCCGGTCTCAAAATGGCTTTCGGCGCCGCGACCGGCGCGCCGGTGCTTGTCTTCGTCCTGCTGCGCGGCGGCATGGACGGGCTCAATCTGCTGGCGCCGTCCGACGATAGCGATCTGCATGCGGCGAGACCGGCCACGCTCTACCCCAACAATGGCGGCACCACCCCGGGATTCGCCCTGGCCAACGGACCCAGCAGCAATGATTGGCGGCTGCATGCCGATGCTCCCGGCCTCAACGCGCTCTATCAAGCCAAGCAGCTCGCTTTCATCCACGCCGCCGGCATTCCCGCAGATTCGCGCAGCCATTTCCAGATGCAGGCCTTCCTCGAGCATGGCGTGGTCGACCAGATTTCGCTCAACAACGCCAATGGCTGGATCGCCCGCTACGGCCTTGCCACCGGTCTGGGCGGCGGCAGTTTCTCGCTTCTCTCTTCCGACCCCACCACCCCGCCCAGCATGAGTGGCGCGCCGCTGGCGGTGTCGATGCCTGATCCCAAGCAATTCAATGTCGGCTCCGCGGCGCGGACGGCATTCCTGCAGGCGGCCTATCAGAACGCTTCCGGTCCCTTGGGCAGCGCCGGGCGCACGGCGCTGAACACGGTGTCGAGTTTCGCCAAGCTGAGTGCCGGCTTCGCTCCGCCGCCGGCCGGCACTTACGGCACCGATCCGCTGTCCAAGTCGCTGTCGGTGGTCGCCGAGGTGATCAAGCTGAATGCCGGGCTGCAGGTCGCCGAGGCCGAGTTCAGCGCCTGGGACACCCATGTCAATCAGGAGCCGCGTTTCGCCAGTTCGGTAACCATCCTCTCGGCGGGACTGAGCAATTTCATGAAGGACATGAATGCTTCCGGCCAGAAAGTTACCATGGTGGTGATGTCGGAATTCGGCCGCCGGGTGAAGAGCAATGCCAGCGGCGGCACGGATCACGGCCATGGCAATGCGATGATGGTGCTGAGCAGCACAGGCGCCTTGAAGGGCGGCCGCATTTACGGGCAATGGCAGGGGCTCAACCCCTCGGTGCTCGATCTCGGCGACGTGCCGGTCACTACCGATTACCGCTCCGTCCTGTCCGAAGTGATCGGCAAGACCCGCAGCGATCTTCCGTCCGGCCTGTTTCCCGGTTTCACCGCCACCTCTACCTTGGGGCTGTTCTGATGAGCTTCGCCGATCTGGTCGCCAGCCGATTCACTTTCGGCCCGCGCTTCAACGACCCGCAGCCGGTCCCGCAATCCTCGACGGCCGCGTGGTTCTCCCAGCAGCTCAAGGCGCCCGCCGCCGACGATCCGGCTGTGACCAGCCGTCTGGCTCAGGTGGTTCTGCCGATCACCACCACCGATTCGACCGGCACCAACACCACCACCAATCTCGGGCTGATCGATCTCAATCTGACGCCCGAGCAGCTCTGGCAGATCAAATCGACCGACAAGTCGGCCAACACCGCTTATACCCGCCGGCCCGCCGACGAGGTGGTGGCGGCCAGCTGGATTCGCGGCGCCTTCTCGCCCTGGCAGGTGCAGGAGGTGATGGTCGATTTCTGGCACAACCATTTCTCGGTCGACGCCTATCAGAGCAATTTGATCGCCATGATGTGGCCGGCCTATGACGGGATCTTGCGCGCCAGCGCGCTGGGCAATTTCCGCACCATGCTGGGCGCGGTCGCGAAATCGGCCGCGATGATGTACTACCTCAATCAGGCGCAGTCGGCGAAACAGCAGCCAAACGAGAACTTCGCCCGCGAGGTGATGGAGCTGCACACCCTCTCCATCGCCCGCTATCTCGGCGAGACGCCGCCCGCCGGCATGACGCCGCAGCAATTGGCCACCGCCGGCTATTCCGATCAGGATGTGACCACCGCCGCCAAGATCCTCACCGGCTGGACCATCGCCGACGGCCATCATGCCGATGCATCGGGCGCCAAGCCCGACAATGGCGATTTCCTCTTCTGCCCATCAATCCACTCGCCCGGCTCCAAAGTGATCTTCGGCCAGACCATCCCCGAAGGCGGACAGGCCGAGGGCGAGACCTTCCTCAATCTTCTGGCGGCCCATCCCGGCACCGCCAATACCATCGCCACCAAGCTCTATGTGCATTTCGTCGCCGACGTGTCGCCCGCGGCCGACGCGCTGATCGCGCAGATGGCCCAGACTTTCCGATCCGCCGTGGACGCCCCCGATCAGATCGCCCAGGTGCTGACGGTGCTGTTCAATTCCGCCGAATTCGCCGCCTCCGCCGGCCAGAAGGTGAAGATGCCATTCCCCTTCCTGCTGTCCCTGATCCGCGCCTCCGGCGCCGAGGTCAATCCGCAGTCGAACCTCAGCTATGGCCCGTCTTCGCTCGGAGCGCCTTTGTTCCGTTGGCCGACCCCGAACGGCATGCCCGACATCGCCGCCGCCTGGACCGGCACCAATGACATGCTGCGCCGCTGGGCGCTGGCAAGCCAGGTGACCGCGGAAAGCAGCAAGATCCTGATCGACGGAACGCAAACGGTTTTCGCCCAGATCCCCGCCGGCCTGTCTTCTCCGCAATCGGTGGTGGACAAGCTGGTGACGCTGGTGCTGGGCTCGGGCGTGTCGGGTGGAACGATGTCGGCTCTTTACGCCTATGCCGCGACCGGCGAAGTTCTCGGCGCCCCCGGCGCGCTGAGTGACAAGACCAGGCTGTTGACCGGCGTGCGCACACTGGTCGGCGCCATGGCGGCGACTCCGGAATTCCAGACGCGGTGATCTTCTATTTCAGGAAGTAGCGCCAGACCAGCGAGGTCAGAATAAAGGTTCCGGTCACGCTCAGCAGGACTGCGGAAATGCGGTTCAAAAGCGTGAGCAGCTGAGGCGAAAAGCGCGAGCGCACCGCGCCCGTCGCCGCCGACAGCACAAGCCACCACAAGGCCGACCCCGAAAAGACCCCCGTCACCAGCCAGGTGGCGGAATCCGTGTCGCGAAGGCCGATGGCGCCGACCGCGGCTACCACCGGGATGGCGGCAAGGATGGTCGCCGGGTTGCTGATCGCCAGCATGAAGGAAGAGAGGAAATCCTTCACCAGACCGGCGCCGTTCTGCTCTTCCTCGCTTTGCGTCGCTTTCTGGCCATAGCCTCTGACGCCGACGAAGATCAGGAAAGACCCGCCGACCAGGCGAATAACCACCTGATGCTCGAGCAGGAAGGAGGAAACGACGGTCAGGCCGAGACCCGCCACGGCTCCGAAGATGGTGTCGGCCAAAGCGGCGCCGAGGCCGGCGCAGAAAGCCGCCAGCCTTCCATCGGCCAGCGCGCGCTTGATGCACAGTACGCCAACCGGCCCCACCGGAGCGGCCAAGGCGAAACCGATGACCATCCCGCGCAGGAACAAGAGGTTCGTCATGGCTCCTTGATAGGGGCAGCCACGGCAGGACGCCAGCTTTTTGTTCCTATGAAAGTTCAGTTGCACGCGGCCGCGGCCATTGACTCGCGGTGCGGGCGGCCGGCAAATCGGCACATGAAGATACTTCTTTCCTTGCTTGTGCTGGCGCTACCGGCAGCGGCCCAGCCCTCCTTGACGCCGGCGCAGGCGCTGGGCCGCTCTATTTTCTTCGATACGGCCCTATCCCAGCCCGCCGGCCAGTCCTGCGCTTCCTGCCATGCCCCGGAGGCGGCCTTTTCCAGCCCGATGGGCGCCTTCATGCCGGGCGCGGTGCCGGGCCGCTTCGGCAATCGCGCGCCGCCCGGCATCACCTATGCCGCCTTCACCCCGATCCTGCATTGGGACAAGAAGGAGAAGAGCTTCTCCGGCGGCCAGTTCCGCGATGGCCGCGCCGCCGATCTGGTCGAACAGGCCAAGGGACCTTTCACCAATCCGGTCGAGATGAACAATCCCGACATGGAATCGGTCTGTCGCAAGGTGGCCGACCGGCCCTACGCCAAGGATTTTTCCGCCGCTTTCGCCGAGCCGCTGGACTGCGCAAATAGTGGCGTCGCGCGGATTCTGCAGGCTCTGTCGGCCTATGAAGGAAGCGCCGAGGTCAATCCATTCAACTCGAAATATGATCTGGCTTTGCAAGGACGCGCCCAGCTCACCGCCCAGGAATTGCGGGGCTATGACCTCTATCGCGGAAAGGCCGGCTGCGAACGCTGCCATCCCTCGACCCCGGGGCCGCGCGGCGAGCCGCCGCTTTTCACCGATTTCGGCTACGACAATATCGGCGCGCCGAAGAATCCGGCGAACCCCCAAGGAGTTGGCTATGTCGATGAGGGTCTGGGCGGCTTTCTAAAGCGGCCGGCGGAGTTGGGCAAATTCCGCTCGCCCTCCTTGCGCAACATCGCCGTCAATGAGGAAGCGCGCGCCTATATGCATAATGGCGCGCTGGTCGGTCTTCGGCAGGTCATCGAATTCTACAATAAGCGCGACACCGAGCAGGGGCGCTGGGCCCCCGAGGAGCCGCGTACGGTCAACAAAACGGATTTGGGCGATCTCAAGCTGTCCGACCAGGAGACCGACGATCTCCTGGCGTTTCTCAGAACCCTGACCGATCAGAACAGATAGCGGAACGCCGCCGTGAACTGATGGATCTGTAGGCGCGAACTGACCGGCGAGTCCAGGGTCTGGGTCGTGCCGTTGGTGAGGTCGGTGAAGCTGCTGCCCGAGATCACCTGGCCGGCATCGATATAGCGATAGGCGAAATCGACCTGAACCTCGGGAATCACGGTGTAGGTGGCGCCGACCGTGCCGCTCCAGGCGAAATTGGATTTGTTCTCGCGACTGATGGCAGCAAAAGCGCCGGCGGGATTGCTGTAGGTCACCACTCCGAGGCGGTTATGCGCTCCGCCCACGCCGAAACCGACGAAGGGCGTGACCGGCAGGCCGACATTCAGGTCGATATAGGCGGTGGCCAGATAGGTGTCGCTGCCAATCTTGACCTTGGCGCCGACCGGCGTGCCGTCGGGCAGCGTGCCGGTGTGGTTGCTGCCGCCGAGATTGGGGTTGGCGCTGCCCGTCAGATCGAAGCGGAAGGCGAAGCCGGTGTCGCGATAGGGCACCTTGATGCCGAGCCCGCCGCCATAGACTCCGCTGGTGCCGAAATCGCCGCCGAAACCGGTCCCGGAGACGATGTCGCCGGTGCCGCTGCGGCTGCCGATGCCGTAGCCGGCGAAGCCTTCGACATAGGGTTGAATTTCATCGGCCATCGAGGGCGCGGCCAGGGCCGCCAAAATCACCGCGGCGATCCGCGCACGAACGTGCTTCTTCATTCTCTTTCTCCTCAATCGATCGCGGGCGGGATTATTTCAGCATGCCGGTCAGCGGCGCCGCGCCGGCGTCCGAGCTGCTCAGCGGCGGCAGGCCCCAGCGGGTTTCGATGGTCCTGAGGATCGAGCCGGTATCGTACTGAGTATGGTCGACAAAACCGGTCTTGGCCGCAGGCGAGATGACGATGGCCGGAACGCGCGTGCCCGGACCCCAGGCATCGCGCTTGGGCGGCGCGGCATGGTCCCAGGTGCCGCCATTCTCGTCATAGGTGATGATGATCATCATCTGGCCGGCCTTCCACGAATTGGTGGTCTGCAGCGCGCTGACGATGGTGTTCACCTCATTGTCGCCATTGGCGAGGTTGGTGTAGCCGTGATGCTGGTTCAAGAGCCAGCCCGGCTTGTAGAAGGCGACGTTGGGCAAGGTGTTGTTGGCGATGTCGGTGAGGAAATCGTCGCGATCCTGCAGATGAAGCTGCTGGGCGGCGCTGCCGATCGCCATGTTCTGGAAGAAGGCGAAAGGATTGTGGTGCCACTGGAAATTCATCGCCTGGGTGAATTTGGTCGGGTCGGTGATGTCGGGATTGGCGCCCGAGGCGCCGGTGCCCATATAGCCGTCGAAGGTCTTCAGGCTGATGGTGCCCCAGGGCGCATATTGCGGGTCGTTATAGGCGACGCCGCCGATCATCACCGGATAGTGATAGGCCGGGTCGGTCACCATGGCGGCGCTGTTCACCGTCCATTTGCTGCCCGCGAGGGTCGAGTTGGCGATCACCGCCGCGCTCTCGGCCGCCGCGCGCTTGTACCACTGGCTGTACCATTTCCAGCTGGCGCCGGCGGCGGTCAGACGGTCGCCGATATGGGGCTGGGTCTGCGGCTGCACCAGGCTGCCATTATTGGTGTCGTTCAGCGTGCGCAGATAGATCGAATGGCTGGTGTTGATCCAATATTTGCCGTCCGTCGAGACGGCGGTGTCGACGCTGGCCGGCGCGGTGGCGGTGCCGCCGGTCTGCAGATTGGCGGCGATCGCGGGCAGAAGCGGCATGCCGTTGCTGTCGAGCTGCGCCGGAACCACAGTGGCGTTGGAGTCGGTGGTGAAGGCGCAGGAGCAAACCAGGAAGGCGTGGTTGAGGAAAGAGCCGCCGAAGGCGCTGTGATAGAAATTGTCGAGCAGGCTGTATTGCGAAGCCAGCGTCCACATCTTGGTCTGCGACGCCACATCCTTGGCATAGAGCGCCATCACCAGCCCGCCGGCGTCCGGGCTGGCGTGGGTGCCGGCGATGAAACGGTCCATCTTGCCGCCGTCGATCTGCACCTGCTCCTCATAGAAGCGATGCACCAGATCGCCGGTGACGTCGTTCAGCGCATTGTAGGCGCCCTTGCCGCCGGTGGCGCTGCTCAGCGTGGCGCCGTCGCCGGCATTGCCGAACAGGAAATAGCCGTTGGGGACCGAGCCGCTGAAATTGGGATCGGCATAGGCGGTCTTGGGCGCGGCGTCGGTGCCGTTATTGCTGTTGCCGGCGGCGTTGGAATTATTGATCGGATTGTCGCCTGCGAGCGGCACGCCGCCAGCCGGCACAGTGGCGCCCTCGGCCGTGGCGAGGGTCTGCGCCTGGGTCGAGACCGGCATCGAGATCTGGGTGCCCGGCGTCGCGCTGGAGACGCCGTTGGCGCCCGGGAAGGTGCCATACATCTCGTCGAAGCTGCGATTTTCGAGATAGATGACGACGAAATTATTGATGTTGGCCAGCTTGGCGGCGGCCAGCTTGTTGGTATTGGCCGATTCGAGGGCCGATTTCAGATCGATCGCCGCGGCGGGAGCGGCGGCCAGGGCCATCGTGCCGAGGGAAAGGGCGGTAGAGGCGAGAATCTTCTTCAGCTTGGCGCTCGACATGATGGTTCCTCCAAAAATGTCGAACATTTTTATATTTTCTTTTTCTTTCCTTTCCCCGTTACACAATGATGAAGTCATTTATTTGAAACATTTATTATCGGCCAGCATGCGGTTGACGATCACATCGGTGACATCGAGCTGATCGAGGCGCGCGTCGGTCGCGGCATCGTCAGGCAGCTTCAGCGCCGCGCGGATCTCCGCCTTGAAAGCCCTGACCATGTCCGGCAGCGGGCTGGGCGGCGGCAAGGGCGGCGCGCCCCCGACCTCCTGATCGTCATCGCCCTTCTCCTCATCGGCCACCAGCCCACACATCAGCGGGCGGTGATAGAGGCGTCGGCTGGCCAGCGCGGTCATCTGCACGGTGTGGCGGATGGTGTTGAGGGTCTGTTCGACCGCCAGCGCCCGATTGAGCTTGGCCCGGCTCTCGCCGATGAAGGCGGCGCGCTGTTCGGGCGCCATCGAATCGATCTCGGCGATCAGCTTTTCGGCCGCCAGCGCTTCGGCGACGGTGACGGCTTGGGCAGCGGGTGGAAACAGGAGCGGGAGCAGGAGAAGCAGGCGCGGCATGGGCTAAAAAGACACCAAAGCCGGCTGCGCCTCGATGAAATTTTGGTTACGTCGCAACTTCTGATGTTATGGTTCGCCGCTCGAACGCCCGAAAGGGGTGGGCGACCGAATCCTCACCGGATGATCAGAGAAGATATGAGACGGATGACAGGCCGCCTGGGCCGGATGATGCTTGCCATGCTGGTTGCGCTGATGGCATTGGCGGCGCACGCCGATGACGGGCTGCAAGCGTGGGACCGCGTGGTGCCGGTGCGCTTCAACCGCCTGACCGCCTCCGACGGCATGGCCAATGGCATGGTCACCTCGATCACCCAGGACGCAGCCGGGGTGATGTGGTTCGGCACCATCAACGGTCTGGTGCGCTATGACGGCTATCGCCTGCAGAATTTCTTCAACATCAAAGGCGACCCCACTTCGCTGCCGAACAATTACATCCGCGCGCTGGTGCCGCTGGAAAAAGGCGGGCTGCTGATCGGCAGCAATGACGGGCAGTTGGCCCTGTTCGACCCCGAAAGCGATCATTTCCAGACCCTGCATTTCGACGGGCTGCCGCAATTCGGCGAGAAGATCTATGGGATGGCTGAGGCGGCGGATGCCGGCGTATGGGTCGCCTATCGCCGCGGCTTGCTGCGTCTCGATCTCGGCAAAGGCACGGCCGAGCGTGCTTCCCTCACCGGGCCGGTCTTTTCGGTGCTGGAGGATTCCGGCGGCGATTTGTGGGCCGGCGGCGAGAATGGGCTGGCCGTCAGACGCAAGGGCTCCGACGTCTTTATCCGCGTGCCCGACAGCGACCCCGCCGCCCATGCCCTGCTGAGCGATGCGGTGTGGAGCCTGCGCGAGGGATCGCAAAACCGTCTGTGGTTCGGCACCTTGCGGAGCGGCGCCGCCTGGATCGACCGGACCAACCTTGCCGTCCATCTGGTGAAGGGCCTGTCCGGATCCGACAGCCTGACCCGCGGTCGCACCGTGCGCGACATCGCCGAACTGTCGCCCGACGGCCCAATCTGGCTGGCCACCGACGGCGTCGGCATCGTCGCCTGGTCGCCCGACACCGGTCAGGCCTCGCCGATTTCGGTCGATCCGTCGCAGCCCATGTCGCTGGCCGGCGATCTGGTGCGCGGCCTCTATCGCGACCGTATCGGCAATCTGTGGGCGGCGACCCAGCTCGGCGTGTCCTGGACCGATCTCAACCCCCATGCGGCGCGGGCCCTCTCCGCCTCCAGCAAGGCCGGGCTCGGCTTGGCCGATCCCAATGTGGCGGCCATCGCCACCGACCATAAGAAGCGCATCTGGCTGGGTCTCGGGCTCGGCAGGATTGATGTGATCGATCTGGAAAGGGGCTCGATCCAGCATCTCCGCCTGCAAGGCCGCCAGGCCGAACGCGAGGTGCAATGTCTGATGGTCGATCAGGATGGGGCGGTGCTGGCCGGGTCGCGCGGGGTGACGCGGATCGATCCTGACAGTTTCGCCATGACCGAGCTGTCGATCCCCAATTTCGATCAGATCACCCTGGCGGTGGCCCGCCAAGGCGATGATCTGCTGCTGGGCTCCTATTCCGGCCTGTACCGCTACAGCCCCAGGAACGGCCAGCTCAGCCAGTTCAAGCATGACCCCAAGGACCCAGCCAGCCTGGTCAATGACGAGGTGCGCGAGATCGTGCCGATGCCGGACGGCTCGCTGTGGGTCGGCACCATCGCCGGAATCAGCGTTCTCCATCCCGGCCAGCCCGGTTTCCGCAACTACCGGCCGGTGCCGAACGATCCTTCCGGCCAGCTGCGCAACAATGTGCTGTCGATCAAGCGCGACCGGCAGAACCGCAATTGGATCGGAACGCAGGACGCGGTCGGCGTGGCCGATCTGCCGGCCGGCGGCGAGGATCTGATCTTCCGCCTGTCCGACGTCGGCGACTGGCATCCTCATGTCATTCCCGCCGCTCTGCTGCAGGATGGGCGCGACCGCATCTGGCTGAGCTCGACCGACGGCATCGACATCGTGGAATTCGCCGATGGCAAGACCATCCGCTCGCGGCCCTTGGGCATCCGCGACGGCGTCTATCGCCGCACCCATCTGCCCTGGTCCTCGGCGATCGGGCCTTATGGCGAACTGCTGTTCGGGGCGCTGGACGGCCTCACCATCATCTTCCCCGATCAGCTGCGCGACAGTTCCAAACCGGCGCCGCTCGAAGTCACCGGAATGCTGATCAATCACCAGCGCCGACCGTCGGGTGCGCTGCCCCGGCCCGAACACGGTCTGGCGCTCGATTCCGGCTCGCGCAGCGTGACCCTGGAATTCGCGCTGCTCGACTATATCGCTCCGTCCGAAACCCATTACAGCTACAAGCTCGAAGGTTTCGACAAGGATTGGGTCGAGCTCACCAATCCGGGCCAGGCCGAGGCGACCTACACCAATCTGCCGCAGGGCCGCTACCGCTTCCTGCTGCGGGCCTGGAACAAGGGCGCCGCGCAGCCGGTGGCCGAGACGGCCTTCCCGGTGACGGTGGCGCCCTGGTGGTACGAGACCTGGTGGGCGCGCCTCGGCTTCGTCCTCGCTCTGCTGGCCGGCACCATGGGCATCGTCCGCCTGCGCACCGCGCGGCTGCGCCGCCAGGAGCGCAAGCTGGCGGGCCTGGTCGAAAGGCGCACGGTCGAACTGACCGAGGCCAATCGCCGCCTGACCGAAATGGCGCATACCGATCCCTTGACCCAGCTTTTGAACCGGCGCCGCTTCTTCGAGCTGGCCGAGGCCGAGCATGAACGCTCGGCGCGGCATGACCATCGCTTCGCCGTCATCCTGTTCGATCTCGATCATTTCAAGGCGGTCAACGACTCCTATGGCCACCATAATGGCGATTTGGTGCTGCAGACCGCCTGCGCGGTGATCCGCGACTCCTTGCGCACCATCGATCTGGTGGCGCGCTTCGGCGGGGAGGAAATGGTGGCGCTGCTGCCCGAAACCGCGGCCGAAGAAGCTTTGCAGATCGCCCAGCGGGTCGGCGCCCTCTTGTCGCGCAACCCGGTCGCCTGCGGCGAGCATTCCATCACCGTCACGGTCAGCTCCGGCATCGCCGAATGGCGCGGCCGCGAGGAAAGCCTGGAAGCTTTGCTGGCGCGCGCCGACGCCGCGCTCTATCTGGCCAAGCGCAACGGGCGCGACCGCGCCGTCCTGTCGGAGACTCCATGAACAGCGAAATCCGCCCCCGCCGCTCGGTCCTCTATATGCCGGGCTCCAACCCCCGGGCGCTGGAAAAGGCCAGGACCCTGCCCGCCGACGGGCTGATCTTCGATCTGGAGGACGCCGTCGCTCCCGGCGACAAGGAAAGCGCGCGCCAGCTGATTCTCGAGGCCTTGCGCCAAGGCGGCTATGGCGGGCGGGAGATCCTGGTGCGGGTCAATGGCCTCGATACTCCCTGGGGCAAGGATGATCTGGCCGCCGCTGCAAAATCGGGCGCTCACGGCGTGCTGCTGCCGAAGGTCGAAAGCGCCGCCGAGGTTCGCGAGGCCGAAGCGCTCCTGCCTGGCAACCAGGCGATCTGGTGCATGATGGAGACGCCAAAAGGCATCCTGCGCGCCGAGGAGATCGGCGGCAGCTCGCCTCGACTGGGCGGTCTGGTGATGGGAACGTCGGACCTCGCCAAGGATCTGCACGCCGCTCACACGGCGATGCGTTTGCCGATGCTGGTTTCACTGGGCCAATGCCTGCTGGCGGCGCGCGCCTATGGAATTGCCATTCTCGACGGAGTCCATCTCGATCTCGAGGATGAGGCGGGCTTCCGCGCCTCCTGCCATCAGGGACGCGAAC
>Ga0213872_10000115_pt1 | contig 74334 bp, 70 predicted proteins | sample VelepicomBERX_R2_FD_160071 | JGI IMG/M metagenome (GOLD analysis project Ga0213872, IMG submission 160071) | Rhizosphere microbial communities from Vellozia epidendroides in rupestrian grasslands, the National Park of Serra do Cipo, Brazil - RX_R2 | ecosystem: Host-associated > Plants > Roots >... | reverse complement strand
CGGGCCCCTCACGGGGCCCGCCTCCGGTTAATGCTTAATCAGCGGTGAGAACCAAGCAGCCGGCCACCTCCCGCGCCCGCGCCGCCACAGGCAGATACAGCCATGAGGTGTTGGCGTCGATCGGCGCCGCGCGCCACGCCAAACGGCTATCGACCACCAAGCGGCAAACGTCCGGATTGCGACGCTGTTCGCGTGGGTTGCACAACACCGAGATCAAAGAAAGCAACTGCTCTTGGCGGAAACGCTGGGTTGGAGAAACGACGTGAACTGCCTTACCATCATGAGTAGCCATGACTCGCTCCTGTACAGTGGGTTTGGTTAGCGGGTCCGGGGTGCTGGTAACGCCCCGGGCTCGCGCCTCAATAAAACACGGCGAATGCCGCGCCAACCACCTTATCCAGCAAGAACGGATTCGACAAGATAGCGTGACTGTCAGGAAAATCTGAAAATCAAATACGCGCTACGCGGATACCTATATCGCCGCGCGCACGCGCTCGTACCCCGCCCGGCTCACCGGCACGCGGCTGCCGTCGGCCAGCACCGCGGCATGGCCGTCTTTGCCCTGGCGCTCCAATGCGCGCAGAAAGGCCAAATTGATCAGGTAGGAGCGATGCACGCGCACAAAACACGACGGGTCGAGCCGGGTTTCGATATCGGCCAACCGCTGGGTTTTGAGATAGGTTTTGCCTTGGGCGTGAATGGCAATGTAGTCGTCTTGCGCTTCGACGTAAGCGATCTCCGCCACGGCCACCACATGCACCTGATCGCGGTCGCGGATCAGCACGCGCTCAAGCCACGCGCCCGGCGCGCTCACCAGCGACTCCAGCGCGGCGGAAGGCTGGCCCAGCAGCCGGCGCGCCTTGGCCAGCGCCTCGTCGAAACGCGCCTGCGAAAAAGGTTTGAGCAGATAATCGACCGCATGCAGGTCGAACGCCTGCAGCGCATGTTCGTCGTAAGCCGTGGTGAAAATCACCCCGCTGCGCCGCCCGGTCAGCTCCAGCACTTCCAGGCCGGACAAGCGCGGCATGCGGATATCCAAAAACACCAGGTCCGGCGCCAGCGCGCCGATATCGCGCACCGTCTGCATGCCGTTTTCGCACTCGCCCACCACTTCGACATCGGGATGAGGGCGCAGATATTCGTGAATCAACTGCCGCGCCAACGCTTCATCGTCGGCAATCAGCGCGCGTAGCGCCTGGGTCATGCCTCGGCCTCCTCTTGTTGCGGCAAAGTCAGCTCGGCGCAAAACACGCCGGACTCGCGCCGCCATTGCAAACGGGCGCGGCAGTCGTAACGCACCTGCAGCCGTTCGCGCAGATTCTTGAGTCCCACGCCGTTGCCCTCGCTCGCGGCCGGCTCGTCCGCCACGGGGTTGATCACCGCCACATGCAGCCACCGATCGCGCACGATGGCCTGAATCCGCACCGTGCCACCCTCCTCCAGCTGACGAACACCATGCTTGAGGGCGTTCTCCACCAACGGCTGCAGACACAAGGGCGGCAGTAAACAAGCCGGCGCCGCCTCGTCCACCTTCACCTCATAATGCAGCTTGTCACCGTAGCGGCGTTTCTCGATCGCCAAAAACCGCTCGCACAACGCGATTTCCTCGCGCAACGGAATAGCGTCCCGCGACGCCAAGGCCAGCGTGCCGCGGAAAAAGTCCGCCAGATCGATGGTCATGGCGCGCGCGGCGGCGGGATCGAAACTGGTCAGCGCGCTGATGGAGTTGAGGCTATTGAACAAAAAATGCGGATTGACCTGCGCCCGCAGCATCTGCAATTCCGCCTCGCGCGCCAACGCCCGCATCTCTGCCGCGCGCTGCGTGGCTTCGCGCACGTTGTCGAAGGCGATGACCAGGTCGTGGGCCAACAGCGACAGCAGATACAACGCGGCCCCCAGCACGAAAAAGGGCACGTTCCACACCGCCGCCAATGCACGCGATGCCGAATCCGGCGCAAGCCCTTGCAGCACCTCGCCCCACAGCTTCACCAGCACGAGCAGCACCGCGCCGGCCAGTAGCGTGGTGCTGCTGAACAATACCAGCACGCGGCTGGCGCTGCGTTGCGAATACGGCAGCGCCCGGCACACGTAGTAGGCCGACAGCGCGCCCCAGCCAAAGACCAGGCAAACCGGCAACGCCAGCACCAGCGACCGGCTCCAATCATCGATGCCGGCGCCGTGCAGGCCGCCGGCCAACGCCATGCCCACCAGCAGCCAAGCCACCATGTAGCAGAGCAACTTACGCGAATCAGACAAGAAGGGATGCATGGCCGAATCCGCGCGTCAGTTTTTCACCTCGATGCCGCCCATGACGGCCTCGCCCACCAGCACCAGCGTCTTTTCCGGCGAGGGCGGCGGAACCGTTTTGTCCTCCACCCCCCCCATCGTGGGCGCAATTTGCACCTGCAGCAGCCAGTCTTGCGGAATGCGGATCTGAATGCCGCCGCATACCGCCGACACGCGCAGCTCGGCGCGCGACGTGATCGATGCCTGGCGCAAATCGAGCTGGATGCCGCCCAGCAGGGTGCGCAGTTCGCCCCCCTTGAAATCCTGTGAGAGGCAGCGCAACGACACGCCGCTGAGCGTGGCGTTGACGTGCACCACGTCTTCCTGCTGCGTGCGGGTCATGGCCTCGAAATCGTGCCCTGGCCCCCAGCGATGCGGGTGCGGCTGGAAAGCCCGGCCAATCGCCAGCACACCGGCCAAGATCAGCACAATGGGGATCAGCAGCGAGGCGGAAAGCTGAATCACGCCGAAGTTCTGCAGCGTCCAGCCGATCCCCACCAGCATGAACACCGCGCCGGAGATAAAGCGCGACCACGGCCGAAAGGGGTTCAGCCACTTGCGCACGCCGATCACGCAAAAAACCGTTGGCCAGAGCCGACTGATATCCCCCAGCGCCAAAAGGTGCAGATTGTTCAACAGCGCCAGCACACCGATGGCGATGAAAAACACGCCCCAGACGATGCCTCGCCGCGGGTTGTGACACCGGGAGTACGGGCCGCATCTCATTGCGCCACCCCCGTATTCATCGCTTTCTTCACCAACAGTCCGCGCAGCAGCACGTAACCGCCGAAGAGGATCAGCAGCACCGGCCAGCCGGCGCGGAAAGTCAGCCCATACACGTGTTCAATGCAAGCGAATAGCCAGGCCGCCACGCCGAGACGGAAGATCCCGCGGAGCACTTGGTGCGCGCGCCGCGCCAAAAAGAGATGCATCAAACCGCCCAGCGCAATCACCGCCGGAATCACCGTCCACGGCGACACCGGTTCGATATGCCCCAGATTGGCCAACAAATAGAACAACGCCAGCGCGATGAGCGCCAAGCCGAACACCACATGCATGCGCTGGTGACGACGGAAATCGCCCGGCTCGCAAGAATGATGGAAATGCATACTGTCCACTCCCCTGATCGTGTTGCCCGCCTCATCGGCACAAATCCCGTGGCAACCTGTTTTACACGCTGACACGATAACCAATCCGGGACAACCATGCGCGCTCGATTCGGCCAATGACGGGAATAATTCGGTGAACAGCATCATCCATAGGGCAATTCGCTACACGTCACGCCCGCGCCGTCGCGCGGATGCGTGCCGCCAGTTCGGCCAGCGCGGCGTCGTCGGCCCGTTGCCAATCGTGCGACGACAGATAGCCCTCGTAGTGCGCGAAGAATTTGTCGACTTTGCTACTCAGCGGCTTGAATGCGCTATCACGCCCGGTGCCATGCATGGGAAACAGCTTGGCGTGCACATGATCGACGCCATACCCCTCGAACATCATGCCGGTACGGGCGACATCGTCGAACGCCGCGTCCAGCAGCTTTCCCACCTTCTTGGCCGCGATCGCCAAATCGGCCAATACGCCATCCGGCAAGTCGAACGCGTAGCTGGGATAATGCTGTTTCGGGATCACCACGCTAAACCCGGGCGTATTGGGAAAAATCGACAGAAAGGCCAGGTGCTTGTCATCCTCCCAAATACGGTGGCTTGGCGCGGTCTGGTTGACGATCTGACAGAAAATACAATCCATCCTCTTCTCCTCAAGTTGTCATGCGGTTGGTATATTAAAGCTTTGGCCGCGGACCGACACACCCGCCATAAGGAATTGCCATGACGCATGCGGCTCACGAGACCATCGTCGTTTACGGACCAAGCACCTCGATCAACGTGCGAAAGGTCTTGTTTTTGCTCGCCTTGCTGGGCACGCCCTTTCAACACTTCGACCGTTACATTCCGGAGCACTTCGGCCAACGTCCATTCGAGGCGCTCAATCCTAACCGGCTGTATCCGCTATTGCGCTGCGGCGATTTCACGCTATGGGAATCGAACAGCATTCTGCGCTACCTGGCTGGGCGCTTCGACCCAACGCTTCACCCCGACAACGAGCAGCGGCGCGCCCTCGTCGATCAGTGGCTGGACTGGCAGGCGGCAGATCTAAATCCCGCCTGGCGCTACGCTTATCAGGCGCTGGTCAAGAAACATCCCGACTATGGCGACCCAGCCGCCATCGCGCGCTCGCAAAGCCAATGGGACCGGCTGACCGCGCTCTTGGCCGACCATCTCGCCGCCAACGGTCCTTATGCCGCCGGGGATTTCTTCTCCATCGCCGACATCGCGTTGCTGCTGTCGATCAACCGCTGGCGGCACACCAAGCGGATAACCGCCGAGGACAGCCCCTTCGCCGCCTACCTGGCGGCGGCGCGCGATCTGCCCGGCTATCGCCGCTATGTCGACAACGGCCAGCCTTAGCGACGTGGCGCCTTGAGGCACGCCGTGCGTGGATCTCGCCACAACGATTTAACTAGGGTTAAATGAATGATCCACTTAGCGTACTCAAATGGAACACGCCCATGAAAAAGCGTCTTGCTGTTCTCTGCTTGCTTTGCGTACTGACCACTCCGGCGCTGGCCGAGGCGCCAAGCGAGAGTGAAGTGCATCAATTACTGACCGCCATGCAGGTCGAACGCAATTTGGATCAGATGCGTGTGCCGATGATCGCCATGGTGCAAAAGCAAATGAACGACGCCTTCAAGGGCCGCGCCGTCACGCCGGCGCAGCAAGCCGTGCTCGGCAAGCTGGCAAAGGACCTGTCGGCATTGGTGATGGATGAAGTCAGTTGGTCGAACATGGAACCGCTGGTCACCCAGATCTATCGGGAAACCTACACCAGTGAGGAGATCGACGGCATGCTGCAATTTTTCCAATCACCGGCGGGACAGGCCATGACGGCCAAGCAGCCCGCGGTCATGCGAAAAATGCTCGTGGGAATGCAGCCATTGCTGGCCGACATGCGCCCCAAAGTGGATGCGCTGATGCAGAACGCCATCAAACAATTGGCGCAAACGGGTCAGACTCAGCCGGCGAATTAACGGCACATCCGCCAATCCCCATCACCTAGAAATGACAAAGCCCCAACATGCCGTTGGGGCTTTGTCATGGCAACTGGCGGAAGCGAAGAGATTCGAACTCTTGAGGGCCGCGAAGCCCCGCCGGTTTTCAAGACCGGTGCATTAAACCACTCTGCCACGCTTCCGGAGAGTGCGACATGATAACGGCTCGGTCCGCTTTTGGCTAGGGCGCCACCGAACTTGCCGTACCCAGGCCGCGCTTGACGCGCACGAACTCCTCCACCGTTAACACGGTGCCCGGGAGCCCCATGCGCGACGCCAGTTGCGTGACGTGCGGCGCCTCCAGATGCGCCTGGCGCAGCACGTCCTCTTGGGCAAACACCTCGTGGGTCGAGCCGTCGAGCAGCACCGCGCCTTGTGCGAACACCAGCGTGCGTTCGAAGGTTTCGGCGACGAAGTCCATATCGTGAATAATCGTCAGCACCAGTTTGCCCTGTCCGACCAGTTCGCGAACGATCGCCTTGATGTGTTCCTTGCCGGCGTGGTCCTGGGCGATGGTCGGTTCGTCGAAGATGATGATCTCGGTGTTCATCGCCACGATCGAGGCGATACTGATCAGCTTGCGCTCCGACAGGCTCAGGTCATACGGGTTGTCGTTGACGCGTTCGGCCAAACCGACCATCGCCAGCGCGGAAAACGAACGCTCGCGCGCTTCCGCCTCGCTTTGGCCGATATTGAGCGGGCCGAACATCACCTCGTCGAGTACCTTGTTCTTGAATATCTGGTCGTTCGGATTCTGGAACACCAGCCCGATATGACGCGCCAACGCGGCCACCGTGGCCTCGCGCGTATTGACGCCGTTGATGATCACCTCGCCGCGCACCGGCTTGAGCAAGCCCTTGAGCAGCTTGACGAAGGTGGTCTTGCCGGCGCCGTTCTGCCCGATGATGGCGGTCGAACGGCCATCGAAGGCGAGCGAGATATCCTTGAGAATGTCCTCGCCCTCGGTGTAATGAAAGCCGAGATGACGGATCTCGATTTTATTCATGCCAGTTCACCACTTGGTCGTAAGCGTCATCCAGCGTCATCGGGTAGAGGCCGGTAGCCGGGTTGCGGATGCCGAGCCCTTGGCAGATGCGGGCAAAAACGGGCGCGGCCACACCGTATTGCGTGAGGTCAGGGCGGGAAAACACCCGTTCGGGCGTATCGAAATCCACGAGCTTGCCCTGATCGAGCAACATCACCCGGTCGGCGTAACGGGCGATTTTCTCGATCTTGTGTTCGACCATGATCACCGTCATGCCGCGGCGGCTCAAGGCCTGGATCGCCTGAAACACCTCTTCCGAACCTTGCGGATCAAGCTGCGAGGTCGGCTCGTCGAGCACGATGATGTCCGGCTCCATGGCAATGACGCTGGCGATCGCCATGCGCTGCATCTGACCGCCCGACAGGTCGAACGGATTGCGCTTGCCGAAGCGCTCGATGCCCAACAGCGCCATGGCGCTCTCGATGCGCGGCATCATCTCCGCCCGCGGCACGCCGAGGTTCTCCAGCCCAAAAGCCAGCTCCTCGTACACGGTCATCTTCGAGCCGCTGATCTGGGTGAACGGGTTCTGGAACACGAGCCCCACCCGGCGCGCCAGCTCGCTGATCTCGGTCTGGGCGACGTTGAGGCCGTCGATGGTCACGGAACCGCCGTAGCCGCCCTTGTAGAAGTGCGGCACCAGCCCCATCAGCGCCTGGCATAGCGTGGACTTGCCGGCCAGGTTGCGGCCGATGATGCCGATGAACTCGCCCTTGTCGATCTCGAACGACACGTCGTCGAGCGCCAGCGCCGTGGTCAGCGGGTAGCGGTACTTCAAGCCTTCGACCACAATCTTCTTCATGCCGAGATCCTCCACACCACCGCCGCCACCATGGCGACCACCAGCACGATGCGGATGATGCGGTTGCCGGTGCTGTCTTGCGCTTCATTGAGAAAGGTCTTCGGCGTATGGGCGCTGAAACCCCGCACCTCCAGCGCCAACGACCGCTCGCGCGTGCTGACCAGCGAGTTCATCACCACCGGCCCGATCAACGGCAGAAAGGCCTTGACGCGCGTGAGCAAACTGCCCTCGGTCTCCATGCCGCGCGAGCGCTGCGCGTCGGTGATGGTCTCCATCGTCGCCGTCATCTGCGGAATCAGCTGCAGCACCGACGACAGCACGTAGCCCAGATGCGGCGACAGACCCTTGCGCACCAACGCCTCGATCAGATCGGAAGGCCGCGTGGTCAGCACCAGCAGCGCGAAAGCGCACAGGATGTTGAGCACGCGCAGACAGATCGCCGCGGAAAACAGCAGGCCCTCGCGATAGAAGTGCACGCCGCCGATAACGGCGAACACCTGGCGATTGCCGGCGTAAAACAGCCCCTGAATGATGACCACCGACACGAGCACGAGAACGCTGAAGCCGATGAGCGGCACCACCCGCTTGAGCACGCGGCCGACGATCAACAGCATCAGGCTCAGCGCGAGCATGACGAACCCGGCGGCAAAGCCGGAAAGGACAGCGGGAATCAGGATGGCCGCCAGGATGTACAGCAGCTTGGCGATCGGGTCCACCCCGTGCACGAACGTCCCGTTGTCCTGATAAAGACTAAGCGCTTTCAAGGTCGGAGCTCCCGCCCGTTAGAGTTGTTCGGTCTCGTTCTCGTGATGGAACAGAATCGTCATCTTTTGCGGCAAGCCCTTGAAGATGCCGTAGGCGACGATGGCGGTGGCGATCTTGTCCGGCACGTCGACCACGAATTCATCCACCGTCGAGGCCATCCATACCGGGAAGTGGTGCGCCACCATCCAGGCAAACACCAGGTCGCCCCAGACATTGCCGGTTTGGCCGCCCCAGAAGCCGATATTGATCGGCGTGGAGATCACGGTGGCCACCACGGCGGCAACGATGCCGACCACCACGGCGCTGCCGATGCCGGTAATGCGCCCCTTGTACGCCATCACCCCGACCGCCAGACCGATGCCGATACTGGTGAGCGCATAGATGAAGGAGATCGGGTCCATGGTCAGACCGTAGATGATGTTGTTGATCGCACCGCAGATGGCGCCGACCACGGGGCCAGCCAGCATGGCGGCCAGCATGGTGCCGATGGCGTCAAGCCACAGCGGCAGTTTCAATAGGCCGGCAAACAGCTTGCCGATGTAATTGATCCCAACCGCGGCCGGAATCAACACCAAGGCCGAGGTAGAGAGTTTCAAACTCCACATGCTGTTTTTCATGTCTATGTCTCCTGTGTGTTGACGAGCCCGCGCAAAGCGCGGACGGACTTGCTACTGCCGCGCCAAGCGGACGATCGCGCCCAGGGCGGTCAGAATTTCGTTGCGTTCTCCGGTCGCGGTACGGTTTTCGCCAACGACATAGTCGTTGATACCGGATTCGATATCGCCGCTATGCTCGACGACGACATTCAGGATCGATGCCGCGCGCAAGCCGCGCAGACGGGCGATGACCAAGAGCGCCGAAGTCTCCATGTCGGCGCCGAGCACGCCATGGCGGCGCCAGTGTTCGCGCGAGGCGGTCTCGTGGTCGGTGTAGAAGCTGTCATGGCTGTGCACGAGGCCGCAATGATGGGCGAAGCCCTGTTCGGCCGCGCTGGCAAGCAGGCCCGCCAATAAGTCGGTATCGGGCACCGCCGGAAAACGGTCGGCGACATAGGCGCGCGAAGCGCCGTCGTCCCGCACGGCGCCGCAGGCAATGATCAATTCGCCCAGGCGCAACGCGGGCTGCAGCGCGCCGCAGCTACCGATGCGAATGAGCGTGTGCACGCCGATCTGGCGCAACTCCTCCACGGCAATGCCCGTCGAGGCGCCGCCGATACCGGTGGACACCACCATCACCGGCACGCCCTGGTAGCTGCCGCGGCAGCTCTTGTATTCGCGGTTGAAGGCGATATCCACCGGATCGTCGAGAAACGCCTTCACCCGCTCGACACGCTCCGGGTCGCCCGGCAGGATCGCAAACGGCGCCGCGTCGCTGCGGCCGCAACGGATATGCGGCTGTTTCGCCTCCAACATGATGCGCTCACTTTCTTTCGTAGAAGTCGTACACTCTTTTTTCCGATTCGTCCTGCAGCGCCGGCCAATCACGGATAACGATATCGTGCCCCTCGGCCACGATCAGCCCCTCCTCGCGCAGGCTTTTGAGGATGCGGTTGACGCTGCGCGTGGCCACGCCCATCAGTTCGCCCAATTCCTCGCGGTCAAGCGCCACGCGCCGGTCGCGCGCTGCGGCCGCCACCAGATACTGGCAAATGCGCTGGCGCAGCGAATACAGCGTGTCGGTGCCGGCCTTTTCGCTCAGCATGTAAATCTGGTGGCACAGACTGCGGGTGAACGAATCGCTGATCTGGCGGTCCTGGCCCAGCCAACGGATGAACGGCTCGCGCTTGAGCCGCAGCAGCACCACGTCCGAGATCGCCTCGACAAAACAGCTGTACGGCCGTTGATCGAAGATCTCGTGCTCGCCGATGTAGTTTCCTTGCTTATAAATCGCCAGCGTGTACTTGCGTCCGCTTTCCGTCATCACGTAGATGCGCACCAGGCCGGAAACCACGATATACAAGCTGTCGTAGACCTGTCCCTGGTTGAGCCGGAATTCGCCTTTGCGGCAGCGCACGACGCTGAACTCCTTCAGCACCTCGTACGGGCATCCCTTCAGCAGCTCGTAGATGCCGCGCTCCTGCTCGATGATCGTGATAACGTCGTCAATGCCTCTGGCCATCGCATCCTCTCCAGATGTTCTTGCCATCATACAATCACAGGGTTTTATATAAAGGACATGTAGGTTTTATTCACCGCAAAATCCGATGGCATAACCAGGAATTTCGCGCTTTTCCGGGACATTTGTCCCGGAAGCTGTAATGCGCCGACTACATCACATCAAAGGAACGTTATGACCGCTCCCTCCCACCCTATCGTGCATATCGACGACATCGAGGACATTTCACATCTGGACGGCGAGCACTGGGGCGGCAGCTACAAACCGTTGACCCCGGCGCTCGATGCCCTGCCCGGCCGGCTGGGCGCCAATCTGTCGCGCGTGCCGCCAGGCCGGTCGGCCTGCCCGTTCCATACGCACGCCCGCGAGGACGAGGTGTTCTACATCTTGTCCGGGCGCGGCGTATTCCGTTATGGCGACGCGTTGCACGACGTCGGCCCGGGCCATTGCATCGCCTGCCCGGCCGGCAGCGGCATCGGCCATCAGTTGGCCAACCCGTACGACGAGGACTTGGTGTATTTGGCGGTGGGGGTGAACGATCCGGACGAGGTCTGTACCTATCCGGACAACGGCAAGATACTCGTACGCAGCTTAAAGACGGTGGGGGTATTGTCGCCGCGGGACTATATGGACGGCGAGCCGGAAATGCCGAAGATTCTGGCGCTCGCCGCGGCGCGGGGCAAATGAAAAAAGGGGGCCGAAGCCCCCTAGGACCCTCTGAACCCGTTATTTGCCACTGCGTTTGGTCAACAACAGGCCGAATGCAAGGCGCGCGACGCAGGTCGCAGTCATTCTGCGATGCCAAGGAGCGCAACGCCGTCAGGCGGCCTGTTGTTGGCCAAACCCTTCGGGGCGGCGCCTGGCGGTCGGTCTGCTTTGTTGCGCGGCTGGTGGATGGAATGACCATCCACTGCGCCCCGCGCCGCGCATCCCATCCCGCCAGGGGTCGCCGCAGCGGTAAATAACGGGTTCAGAGGGTCCCTAGATGCCTACTTGATGCCTTCCTCCGCCTGCTCGCCCCATACCGCCTGCATGTCGGCAGGGCGCACCACGCTGCGGTCGCGATAGCTGGTGTGCAGCAGATGATGCGCTTTGTCCGAGTGCGGCTCGCCGAGAAACTCGGTGTACAGCCGTTGCACTTGGTGGTTGTTGTGCGACTGGCGCGCCTTGGTATGGCGGTCGATGTCGTACAGCGTGGCGCGGCGTTTGAGCGCGTGCGGCAGGTAGGCCTTCTTCGAGCGCAGCGTGCCGCCGCCGTCGACGCAACCGCCCGGGCACGCCATGACTTCGACGAAATCGAAATCGACGCGGCCGGCGCGGATTTCCTCCACCAGCTCGCGCGTGCCCTTGAGCCCATGGCACATCGCCACCTTGATCTCGCCGAATTCGCCGCCCAGGTTGACGTGTGCGGTGCGCACGTTCTCGAAGCCGCGCAACTGGCCGATCTCAACGTGCTCAAGCTCCTTGCCGTTGACCACGAAGTACATCGTGCGCAGCGCCGCCTCCATCACACCGCCGGTGGTGCCGAAGATCGCGCCCGCACCGGAATATTCGCTCATGTACGGATCGTCGTAAGCCGATGGCGCCATATGCTTGAGGTCGATGCCTTCGCGCCGCAACAGATGGGCAAACTCGCGCATGGTCAGCACCACGTCCACTTCGGCTTGGCCGTCGTGGATGTGTTCCGGCCGGCGCGCCTCTTCCTTCTTGGCGGTGCACGGCATGATCGAGATCACGCGCATGCGCGCAGGATCGATGCCGCGCCGCTCGGCCAGATACGTCTTGGCGATCACGCCGAGAGTTTGCTGTGGCGAGCGCGTCGAGGACAGCATCGGCCGCATGTCGGGATAGTGTTTTTCGATGAAGGTGATCCAGGCCGGACAGCAGGACGTGAAAGTCGGTCCCTTCTTCTGCCGCAGCCGGCCCAACAGCTCGGTCCCTTCTTCCATGATCACCACATCGGCGCCGAAGTTGGTGTCGAGGATGATGTCGGCGCCAAGCTTGCGCAGCGCGGCGATGATCTGCCCTTCGACATTGAACCCCGGCGGCAGGCCGAACTCCTCGCCGAAGCCGACGCGGATGGCCGGCGCCATCTGGAACACCGTGGTAATGGCCGGATCGGCCAGATAATCAAGCACTTCTTGCGTTTGGTCGCGCTCGGACAGCGCGCCGGTCGGGCACACCATCACGCACTGGCCGCAGGTCACGCAAGGCGACGGCTCGACCGAGCCGCCCTTGAGGCGAATGCCGGCGGCGCTGCCCCAGCCGGCAAGCTCTAACGAATCGATGTTCTGCACATTGCGGCACACTGCCACGCAGCGCTGGCAGCGGATACAGCGGCTGCGGTCGTAAATGATCGCCTGCCCCTCATCCACCGGCTCGTCGTTTTCCCAGCCCTGCGTGTAATGGAAGCGCACCTCGGTCAGGCCGACCGAGTTGGCCGCGGCCAGGAGCTCGCAGTTGCCGTTGCGCTTGCAGGTCGAGCACGACTGATGGTGGTCGGCCATGGTCATTTCCAACTGCAGCCGGCGCATGTCCTGCACTTGGGCCGTCCGGGTCAACACCTGCCAGCCCGCTTGCAGAGGCGTGTCGCACGCGGTCAGAAAGCGCGGCGCGTCTTCGCCGTCGGCGCGCACTTCCACCAGGCACACGCGACACGTGCCCGGCGCATGATCGATATCGTTCAGCTCGCACAGCGTGGGGATGAAGATGTCGTGTTCGCGCGCCACCTGCAAGATGGTCTGCCCGGGCTTGAATTCAATGCTTTGTCCGTTGATCGACGCTTGCATGACACCCTCCTTATTGGGCCGCGGCGGCGTGCGCCAGCGGGCGCGCCGTCGACAGCGAATAAACGCGGTAGCAACGCAGGCAGCGCTTGGCTTCTTCGTAAGCCGCTTCCTTGCTCAGGCAACCGTCCACTTCCTTGAAATGACGCACGCGCGATTCGGCCGGCAGTTCCGGCACATGCGCCCGGTCGCGCGGGATCGGCGCGATCTCGACCGGCTCCTTCAGCAGCAGCTTATTGGTGGCCAGCATCTGCTGCACGCGCGCCTCGGGCTTGATGGTCACGCCGCCGGTGAGCAGATATTCACAAATGCTCGCGGCGGCGCGGTCACCGTGATCGAGCGCGTTGACCAGCGTCAACGGGCCAAGCACGCAGTCGCCGCCGGCGAATACCCCGGGGCGGGACGTTTCCAGCGTGTCCGGGTTGACGGTGATGCAATGCCACTTGTCGAGCGTGACGCCATCCTCGGGCCGCAGCACGGCGCCGTCGACCTGTTGGCCGATGGCGGCGATCACCAGGTCGCACGGCATCACCTGCTCGGTGCCCGGCACCGGTTCGACACTGCGGCGGCCGCGCGCGTCGAGCTCCGTCTGGCGCATGGTCAGAAGCTCGACGCCGACCACGCGGCCCTCCTTGATCACCAGCGACGACGGATTGCTCAAGCAGTGGAAATGAATGCCTTCCTGCCCGCACGCCACCACCTCCTCGCGTTCGGCCGGCATATCCTCGACCGTGCGCCGGTAGACCAGATGCACCGAGCGCGCGCCCATGCGTTTGGCCGAGCGCACGCAGTCCATCGCCACGTTGCCGCCACCGACCACCACCACGTCGCCGGTGACTTCAAACGGCAAGCCATACTCGACGTACTTATGCACCTTGAGCAGGAAATCGACGCCGGAGGCGTAGCCCTCCAGGGTAGGGTCCTCGTTCTTGACGCCCAGCAACGTCCCCTGGCTCGCGCCATAACCGAGGAATACCGCCTGGTAGCCCTGCGCGGTCAAATCGTCGAGCGTGAAGTCGCGTCCCAAAGCCTTATCGAAGAAGAAGCGCCCGCCCAGGTGGCGGATCAGGATCTCCGTTTCGGCCTTGAGCACATCCTTGGGCAACCGGTAGCTGGGAATGCCGACCGAAGCCATGCCGCCGGCCGATTTTTGCGCGTCGTAGATATCGACTTGAAAGCCTTCGAGCAGCAGCTTGTAGGCGCAGGTGATGCCGGCCGGGCCGGCGCCGATCACCGCCACGCGCTCCTTGCGCTGCACCTCCGGCAACGGAATCTTGAGCGACTTGCCGCCGGACAGGGCGGTATCGGCGGCATAGCGCTTGAGCATACGGATGCCGACAGCACCGTCGACGGCGTTGCGGCGGCAGGCATCTTCGCAGAAACGCACGCAGACGCGGCCACAGGAGGCCGCCATCGAATACTTCTCCAACACCACGCCGAGCGCGTAGTCGAATTTGCCGCCCTTGACGCCATCGATGTACTTGGGCACGTCCACCTTCGACGGGCATACCTCGATGCAAGGCGCGGTGGTGTAGCCGAAGTAGCCGGGCGTCTGCGCGCATTGCGCCACCGTCAACGGGCGGAATTCGTCGCGAAAGGCGGTGAGCGCCTGCCAGAGCGCCTTGGCGCAGCTCTGGCCCATGCCGCACAGCGAGGTTTCGGTCACCTGCTGCGCCAACAGCGCGATCTCGTCCAGCACGGCGGCCGGGGCTTCGTCGTAGGCGTAGGCATGCAACAGGTCGCGCAAGCGCTGCGTGCCGACGCGGCACGGCGTGCAACGGCCACACGACTCCTGCGCCGAGCGCGTCATGTGCTGCAGGAACATTTGAGTGAGATTGGCCTGGCCGTCGAACACCAGAAAGCCACGGTCGGCGATAAAGCCGCGGGTAGGATTGTCAGGAAACAGCGTCGGCAGGCCGGACACCACGGTGACCGGCTCTTTCGGCGCTTTGCGACGATAGTCGTAGCGTTGGCCGTCCCACATCCCGTAAATCGGATAATTCATGGAAAAACCCTCAAGGGGAAAACGAATGCTTTGGACGGGCTCGTCGCCAAGGGATGCCGGCAACGCTCGCGTCATAACCGGGTGCTTTGCAGCATGATAGGACAGCGCTTGGGCGATTTGTTTGATGTGCCACAAGGGTTGTGATGGCCAATGCCCCCCTTTCCAGCGAGGGGATTTTGCTTTACTGTCCGCACAAATTCTTGCTGAAATGTGCACGCCTTATGCGCTCCCTGCTTCGCCAAACCTTGACCTTCGATCGCAACCAGCCGCCCAATTGGCGCCGCGCGCTACGCGTGACCGTCGCCATCGGCTTGCCGTTGTTCATCGCCATTTGGCGCGGCGAGTTCCTGCCGGCGGTTTATGGCGGCGTGGCCGGGTTGTATTCGATGTTCGTCGACAACGGCGGGCCAACGCCTGAGCGCATCGTGGCCATCGTCTACATGACGGTCGGCATGCTGTTGTGCGGCATCGCCGGCTATGTCGGCCGCTGGGTGCCAGGCGCGCCGCTGGCATTTTTGCTGGCCTTCTCGCTGATGGCCGGCTGGCTGCAAGGCACAGGCACCTCGGTCGAACTGATGAGCAAGTACTGGCTGATCGCGTTTCTATTCGGCAACAGCGATCCGCGGCTCTCGCCGCTGGCCGGTACGTATCTGCTATTGGGCGGACTGACCGGTATCGTGTCGGTGCTGATCGACCGCGTACTCGCCGGCAAGCCGGAAAAACAGTTCGGCCCGATGCTGTTCGAGGCCATCAGCCGGCTGCTGCGCCGCAGGCATAGCAATGGTCACTTCACCTTCTACTTCGCCAGCAAGATCCTGGCCGGCTATGCCGTCGGCTACGGCCTCGGCCTAACCCGCGCCTACTGGGTGCCGCTGACCATCGCCATCGTCACCGTCTACGATCCTCAGCTCAGCATCGCCAAGCTGATCCAGCGGCTGGCGGGCTCGCTTTTGGGCGCCCTGGTTGGCTGGGCGGTACTGACCTGGTGCCACGACGACACCTGGCTCGCGCTGATCTCCATGGCTTTGGGTGCCGCCACGGCGCTGTTGCTCAATCGCAGCTACTGGATGGCGGTGGTGCCGATCACCGCGCTGGTGATGGTGCTGCTCGATTTCGGCTACCCGCAGGCGTCGACGCTGCTGGCTATCGCCCGGGTGGAAAACACCGTGCTCGGCTGCGCCATTGCCGGCCTCGGCGCGTTGATCTACCTCCGGCTGCAACAGTGGTTGCCGCGCGAGCGGCGCAAGCGCAGAGCACGCGTATAGCCATAGGCAATCAATAGCTTTAATACAATCAAATATACGTACCAATAGTTTCTCAATATCATGCACTGCATACGGCGGCCAACGCCACATTGCTCAAACCCTGATAGGAGAAACAACATGTCGACTTCGCTGATCAACACCGAAATCAAGCCCTTCAAAGCCACCGCTTTCCATAACGGCAACTTCGTCGACGTCTCCGACGCCGACCTGAAGGGCAAGTGGTCGGTGGTGTTCTTCTACCCGGCCGACTTCACCTTCGTCTGCCCGACCGAACTGGGCGACCTGGCCGACAACTACGCCGAATTCAAGAAGCTGGGCGTTGAGATCTACTCTGTGTCCACCGACACCCATTTCACCCACAAGGCCTGGCACGACAGCTCGGACACCATTCGCAAGATCGGCTACCCGATGCTGGGCGACCCGACCGGCCTGCTCACCCGCAACTTCGGCGTGATGATCGAGGAAGAAGGCCTGGCGGAACGCGGCACCTTCGTCATCGACCCGGAAGGCAAGATCCAGATCGTCGAAATCAACGCCGGCGGCATCGGCCGCGACGCCAGCGAACTGTTGCGCAAGGTGAAGGCCGCGCAATACGTCGCCAGCCACCCGGGTGAAGTCTGCCCGGCCAAGTGGAAGGAAGGCGAAGCCACCCTGGCGCCGTCGCTCGACCTGGTCGGCAAGATCTAATCCCCCCGCTTCCGGGGGCATGCCCCGGAAGCCGCTGCGAAGGCAGCGGCAAAGCCCGCGCTTTGCCCCTGCCCTTGCCGGCCACCCCCTACTGGAGAACGCCATGCTAGACGCCAACATCAAGAATCAACTGCAAAACTACCTGACCCGCCTGACGACACCGGTGGTGCTCACCGCTTCGCTCGACGACGGCGCCAAATCGCGCGAGATGTACGAACTGCTGCAAGAAATCGCCGCGCTCTCGCCGTTGGTTTCGCTCAACAGCGATGGCCAGGCCGCGCGCCGGCCGTCGTTTGGCATCGGGCGCCCGAATGAAGCCGCGCGCATCGCCTTTGCCGGCATTCCGATGGGACACGAATTCACCTCGCTGGTCTTGGCGCTGCTGCAGACCGGCGGCCATCCGGTCAAGGCCGAGACCGAGGTGTTGGCGCAGATCGGCGCGCTGCGTGGCCCGCTGCATTTCGAAGTGTTCGTGTCGCTTAGCTGCCATAACTGCCCGGACGTCGTGCAGGCGCTCAACGTGATGGCGCTCACCAACCCGTCGATCACCAGCGTGATGATCGATGGCGCGCTGTTTCAGGACGAAATCGACGCCCGTCAGATCATGGGCGTGCCGTCGGTGTACCTGAATGGCGAACCGTTCGGCAATGGCCGCATGAGCCTGGAGGAGATCTTGGCCAAGGTGGACAGCGAGGCCAGCGCCGAAAGGGCGCGCGCCAAGTTGGCGGATGCCGAGCCGTTCGACGTGCTGGTGGTCGGTGGCGGACCGGCCGGTTCGGCGGCGGCGATCTACGCCGCGCGCAAGGGTATTCGCACCGGCGTATTGGCCGAGCGCTTCGGTGGCCAAGTGCTGGACACGCTGGCCATTGAAAACTTCGTCTCGGTCAGCCGCACCGAGGGTCCGAAGCTCGGCATGGCGCTGGAGCAGCACGTCAAGGACTACGACGTCGACGTGCTCAACCTGCAACGGGCGCACAAGCTCGTGCCGGCGCAGAACGGCGGATTGGCCGAAGTGCATCTGGACAGCGGCGCGGTACTCAAGAGTCGCGCGGTGATTCTGGCCACCGGTGCGCGCTGGCGCGAAATGGGCGTACCGGGAGAGGCGCAATACAAGAACCGCGGCGTGGCCTTTTGTCCGCACTGCGACGGCCCGCTGTTCAAGGGCAAGCGCGTGGCGGTGATCGGCGGCGGCAACTCCGGCGTCGAGGCGGCCATCGACCTGGCCGGCATCGTATCGCACGTGACGCTGCTCGAATTCGCCGACAGCTTGCGCGCCGACGCGGTGCTGCAGGCCAAGCTCGCGAGCCTGCCCAACGTCGCGATCATCAAATCGGCGCAGACGCGCGAAGTGCTGGGCGACGGCCAAAAAGTGACCGGCCTCGTTTACCGCGACCGCGCCAGCGACGGCGATCACACGCTGGAATTGGAAGGCATCTTCGTTCAGATCGGCCTCTTGCCCAACACCGAATGGCTGAAGGACACGCTGGCACTGTCACCGCGCGGCGAGATCGAGGTCGACGCCCGCGGCCAGACCTCGGCGCCGGGCATCTTCGCCGCCGGCGACGCCACCACGGTGCCGTTCAAGCAGATCATCATCGCCATGGGCGAAGGGGCCAAGGCGAGCCTGGGCGCCTTCGACTACCTGATCCGCCAGCAGCCGGCTTAACCGGCCGCTGCTCACAACATCAGCCCACCACGCCGGCTCCACACCGGCCTGGCGGGCTTGACTTTAAATACGGCCAAACGACGATTAGGGTCTGTGAGTGTGCGGAGGGCATGTAGCGCCGTGGCATTGAATGCACGGGACAATTGTAGTAACATACCTACAAATATTGAATAGCGCGGGAGGTCCATCATGTCCATTACCACCCTATCCAGCCGTGAACTCAATCAAGACGTCACCAAAGCCAAACGCGCAGCCAAGGACGGCCCAGTGTTCATCACCGACCGGGGTAAGCCTGCCCATGTTTTATTGAGCTTCGAAGCCTATCAGCGCCTCACCCTACAACGCCGCAACATCGCCGATGCGCTGGCCATGCCCGGCATTGAGGATATCGAGTTCGAACCGCCGCGTGCAGACATCACCATCCTACCGGCCGACTTAACATAATGTTCATTCTCGACACCAATGTTGTATCCGAATTACGCAAAGTAAAAGCAGGTAAGGCCGACAAAAATGTGACCGCATGGTGCGACAGTGTTGATGCTTCCGCGATTTTTCTCTCCGCCATGACTGTTCTTGAATTGGAAACCGGCGTACTGCAGATTGAACGACGCGACGCGAGCCAAGGTGCGCTATTACGCGCTTGGCTCGCGCATCACGTATTGCCTGAATTTGCCGGCCGGATACTGCCGATCGACACCACCGTTGCCCAGCGATGCGCCAAATTGCACGTACCGGATCGACGCTCCGAGCGTGATGCGCTGATTGCCGCTACCGCGCTCGTACACGGCATGACCGTCGTCACCCGCAATGGCGCCGACTTTGCCGCAACCGGCGTCGACATACTGGACCCCTGGCAGCGCCCATAGCGCGCCCCCTTCAGCGATCATTCCGCCCGGATTGACGGGGGTGTTGTGGCCGCAGAACGGTTTGCCAAGATGAATCGCGCGCAGTCCGCCGTGCCGAGCGGCGGACTGAACCAATAGCCCTGGAAGCGCCGGCCGCCCAGTTGAACACAGCGGTCAAGCTGCGGCAGGTCCTCCACCCCTTCCACCATGACGTCCATGTTCAGCCCCTGCCCCAGCTCGACGATGCTGCGGATGACATGCTCGTTGATGGCGCTGGGCGCCGACTGGGTCAGCGAGCGGTCGATCTTGATGGTGTCGATCGGCAGCGCGTACAAATAGCGCAGCGACGTGTGTCCCATGCCGAAATCGTCCAACGCGATGCGCACGCCGGCGTCGCGCAAACGCTGCAGCATGGCCAGCATGGCGTCGCTGGGGATCAGCATCGTTGACTCGGTGATTTCCAATTCCAGCAAGTGCGGCGGCACGCCATACTCGTCCAAAAGCGCCAACACGCCGTCGGCGAACGTCGCGCTCAGCAATTGTTTCGGCGTCACGTTGACCGCCAGCATCAGATCATCCGGCAACTGTCCGCGCCATGCCGCGCGTTGCGCCAGCGCGGTGCGCAGCACGTAATAGCCCAGCCGCTCGTGCCACTGCCTATCCTCGGCCAGCGCCACCGTCAGCGGGGGTGAAATCGGGCCGAACAATGGATGCCGCCAGCGCAGCAAGGCCTCGACGCCGTAAACCTCGTATGCCGGCGCGGCAACCTGCGGCTGGTAGACCAGTTCGAGCTGCGTCGCGGTGACTAGCGCATGATCGAGGTCGTTGGCCAGCATGTCCGCCATCGCGCCTTCGTCGCCGGGGAGACGGCACGTTCGCGGCACCTCGCCTTGATCGAAACGTTCCGCCGACACGCCCAACTGCCGGATCAGCGCCGCGCCCATTTTCATCCGCCGCCTTGCCGCCAGCCGCACGAAAGGAAAGTAAAGCGCCGTGCCGACGGCAAGGTTCATCGCTTGTAGGCCCAAACCGGTCCACGAGCGCGTGGTGAGCACGCCGCTCAACAACGCCGGTGTCGTCCAAGGAATGGTCGCGGCGGTGTGCGGCACCCACCCCAAGACGATCGCCGTGTACCCCATCAGCGTCTGCGCCAGCGGCACCAACAAAAAGGGAATGAAGTAGACCGGGTTGATGATGATGGGCAAACCGAACAGCAGCGGCTCGTTGACATTGCACAACGCCGGAATCAAAGCGAACAACGCGAAGCGCCGCGCGCCGCGCCCCCGGCCGGCAGCCAACAAGGCGACAATCAGGCACAGCGTGCTGCCCGACCCGCCCATGCGCGTGAACGCGTCGAAAAATTCCTTGGTGAAAATCCACGTCGGCTGGTGATGGGCGGCGATCGCAGCCAGATTGGCTTGCGTCGCCGGCACCCAGACCTTGGCTTCGATGGCGATCAGTAGATTGGGGCCATGCACCCCGACAAACCATAAGAGCTGGCAGGCGGCCACATACAAAAGCGCCCCGCTCAAGCTGTTATCCAGCCAGCCCACCACATGCTCATACGCCCCCGCCCCCGGCAAGCCCCCCGTGTCGACGCCACGCAAGAATCCAAGCGCGAGCGCGACGCATAGGATGGTCAGCACGGCGGCCGGCGTGGCCGCCAGCACCTCGCGCATGCGAATGTCGCCACCCATGAAATCAAGATGGTGCAGCGGAAAGACCACCCTCAAAAACGTAAAGAACAGAAAACTGCCGAGCGGCGCCAGTACGAAAACACGCGGCAACCCCTTGTCGATCGACAGCATCCGCGCCCAGGCGCCATCGCCATCGTTCACCGCCGTGAGAAAAAAACAGGCCAGCACAACGGCAATGGCAATCATGGGCGACACGGCACGCGTCCGATAGCGCTGATTGTGCATGGCGGTCCGGGCCTGGACATAGCCGATGAGCACGGTCAGCGCGGCAATGCCGAAGGTGCCATCGACAACGCTCGCCCAGCCGCGCCGCCATACCGCTTGCACGGAGGGAGAAAACGCCGGGGCCAGAGAGAGCGGCAACTCGCGCAGCAGGATAGCGAACGCGCCGATCATGATGAGCGGCAAGGAGAAAGTCAGTCCGCTGCGCATCGCGGTAAATAGCGGCAGCGACTCCAGGGTCAGGAAACTTCTTCGCAGCATCTGCGAAAACATGCGACTGCCGTTCGGTTTTCTCATGGAAAAGCGATCCGCTTATCGCTTCGATGAAAATATAACGGTATATATCATGCTTTTTTATTAAAAGATATTCTTATAAAAAAGACAAGCGATCATAAACAAAACAAACGCCATGACACTTTCACCACAGATTACCCCCTGCTTTGGCTGACCCACATCAAACAAAACCGTCTTTTTGGCGGATCACGCCTTTTGTTGATTCAAACGAAAGATATCCCGATTGACCTCTCCGAATATTTGAATCGGGTAAGGCTCCGTCGGTCGGCGGTTCGATCGATGGGGAATTCAAGTTCTCATTCAGCTTTGGATAAATCTCTCCATGAAAGTCGATCAAGCGAAGTACCCTGGCATCTCATGTGTCATCAATGGTAACGGTGCGGTCGCGCATGTGATGAATCACGTCTGCGGCGGCGTCATTGGCTACCCCATCACGCCCTCGACCGAAATCGCCGAGTTGTTTGAGGCGGCGCGCGCCGACGGCAGTGTCAACGTCTGGGGCAAACATCCGTTCTTCTTCAGTCCCGAAGGTGAGCACTCCGCGCAAAGCGGCGCGCTGGGCGCGGCGCTCACCGGCGGACAATACATTTCCAATGCCTCGTCGAGCCAGGGCATCTTGTATGCGATGGAATCGCACTACGTCACCGTCGGTAAGAAGGCCGGCGGCTTCGTTCTGCAGGTAGCAGCACGCGTGGTGTCGCGCCATTCGCTCAACGTCATGGCCGGACACGACGACGCGTACGCCCTGCTCTCGGCGGGCTACACCATTCTGTTCGGTTCCAACCCGCAAGAAGCCGCCGATTTGGCCGCCATCGCCTACCGCGTGTCCGCCGATTCGCTGATTCCGGTGGCCAACACCATGGACGGCTTCTCCACCAGCCACATGCTGAGCGAGGCCTGCTTGCCGGAACCGGCGTTGTTGGCCGAATTTGTCGGCAACCCGCAAGACCGCATTCCCTGTCCGACGCTCGCGCAGGAAATTCTGTTCGGCGCCAAGGGCCGTGTCGCCCAGCTGCGCCAATACCTGGCGCGCCATCGCGACGATATCCGCGACGCCGACCGGCAAGCGCTGGAGCAATACCTGACCGATCACGCCGATGCGGTCGAGAAAGACGCGAAGGGCGAACGCGTGGCGGAAACCCTCGGCTGGCTGCCGACCGAGTGCCATCGTCAATGGCGCCGCCAGTGGCGCAACGCGCATGAGAAAGGCACGCGTCAACGCGTGCCGGCGCTGGTCGACATCCAGAACCCCGGCTTGACCGGGCCGGTGCAAAACCAGCCGGACTTCCAAGCAGGGGCCGCCGATCACCGCACTCACTTCGCCAATGCCGTGCCGGGCATGGTGCGCCAGGCGATGGCCGAGTACTCGGCCCTGACAGGACGCCACTACGCGCCGGTACAGACATTCCATTGCGACGACGCCGACTATGTGATGGTCGGTTTGGGCTCGGTCACCGAAGACGTCGAAGCCGTGGTCGCGCACCTGCGCGCCAAGGGTGAAAAGGTCGGCCTGGTGGCGATCAAGCTGTTGCAACCCTTCCCCGAAGCCGAGGTGGTCGCCGCGCTCGCCGGTAAAAAGGCGGTCATGGTATTGGAGCGCTCGGAGCAGACCGCGCTGACCACCCTCGTTACCCAGGCGCTGTTCAAGGCGCGGGAAAACGCCGATCAGTCTCGCTATGCGGACATTCCCGCCATCGAACGCCTGCCGATCCTGACCACCGCCATCTTCGGCCTGGGTGGCCACGATCTGCAACCGCGCCACCTGATCGCCGCCTTCCGCCACCTGGCGGGCAGCCGTCCGTCGCCGCTCGTCTATCTGGGTAGCCAATTCTTCGACGACAACCCTTCGCCGCAGATGGCCGAGCTGCAAGCGCGCCTGAAAGCCGCCTATCCGGAAACCGAGTTCATGGCGCTGGAAACCGAAGCCAATCCGCGCCTGCTGCCGGACAGCGCCTTCCGCATCCGCTTCCACTCGGTGGGCGGCTACGGCACCATCGCCTCGGGCAAACTATTGACCGACATCCTGGCCGGCGCGCTCGACCTGCACTCGAAGGCCGCGCCGAAATACGGCTCGGAAAAGAGCGGCGCGCCCACCAACTACTACATCACGCTGAGCCCGGAGGCGATCAAGATCACCAATGCCGAGTTGGAAGACGTGGAAATCGTCATTTCGCCCGACCACAAGGTGTTCAGCCATACCAACCCGCTGCGCGGCCTGGCGCGTGGCGGCACCTTCATTTTGCAATCGAATGCCACGGCGGAGGAAATCTGGCGCGAGCTGCCGCCCGCGGCGCGCCGGACCATTCGCGAACGGGAAATCCGCTTCCTCGCCATCGATGCCTTCAGCGTGGCCAGCAAGCATTCGCCCTCGCCGGCGCTCGCGACGCGCATGATGGGCATCGCCTTCATCGGCGCGGTGGTGGGCCATGTGCCGCAGGTCACGGCCGGCGCGAGCCGCGAGGCGATTTTGGAAAAAGTGACGAAGCAAATCGCCAAGAAATTCGGCAGCAAGGGCGAGGCGATCGTCGAAGGCAACATGAACGTGATCCGCGATGGCATCGACGCCACTTGCGTGGTCGACTACCGCGCCGACGCGCTGGTGGCGATCGACGCCGAACCGGCCGCGGTGGCGTTCGCGAGCCCGGCCTTATCGGCGGGCATGTGCCGTCGCGCCGGCAGCTCGGCGTGCGGCGGTCTGTTCGACCGCGATTACTTTGAAGACATGGTGGCCAAGCCCTTCCGCGAGGGCACGATCGGCGAGGCGCCCGTACTGCCGGGCATCGGCATGTTCATGCCCAGCGCCACCGCCGCCGCCAAGGACAAAGGTCTGTTCCGCCGCACCGTGCCGGACTTCGATCCGTCGCTGTGCACCGGCTGCATGGAATGCACGCTGGTCTGCCCGGACGCCGCCTTGCCCTCGGCGGTGCACGACGTACATGAACTGCTGCGTGCCGGCATCCGCCGGCTCGACGTCACGCAGGCGCAACGCGACACCCTGATGGAACAGGTGTTCGCGCTGACCGACGCCGTGCGCGCCGCCTACCGCGCCGACAAGGACAATGCGCCGCTCTCCACGCTGGTCGAACGCTCGATCGACACGCTCGGCGACCTCTCGCCGGTACAGCGCACGCATTATGCGCAACTGGTCGCGCAACTGGCCACTTACCCGGTAGCACGCACCAAGCCGTTCTTCGACGCCATGGAAAAGGCTCAGCCCGGCAGCGGCGGCTTGTTCGCGGTCAGCGTCGATCCTTGGAAGTGCTCCGGCTGTCTGGAGTGCGTCGACGTCTGCGGCCCCGGCGCGCTCTCGCCGCTCGACCAAGACCATCGCGTCTTCGACAGCCTGCAACGGCGCTTCGAGTTCCTGTCGCGCCTGCCCGATACACCGGAGCGCTTCCTCACCGACGCGCTGGCCGCCGGCGGCGATACCAAGCGCCTGATGCTGGACCGCGACAACTACTACGCCATCACTGGCGGTCACGGCGGCTGCCGCGGCTGCGGCGAAGTCACCGCCATTCGCCTGGTGATGTCGACCAGCCATGCCCTGAGCGAAAAACGCCGCCGGACGCACATCCATGAACTGGAAGCGTTGATCGGCGCGCTGGAAGCCAAGCGCGACGCGCTGCCGGCCGACGACCAAGCGACCCGCGACCGTTACGAGCCGCTGGTGCTGAAGCTGGAGCAAGCGTTGTACGAACTGGAAAGCGGCCCGACCGGCGACGGCGAAAGCGGCACGGTCATCGCCAACGCCACCGGCTGCAGCAGCGTGTACGCGTCGACCTTCCCGTTCAACCCGTACAACGACCCGTGGGTCAACAGCCTGTTCCAAGACGTGCAACCGCTGGCCAAGGGGATCTTCGAAGGCATCGCCGCACGCAAGACCGAGCTTGTGCGCGCACTGCGCCAGGCGCGGCTGGAGCTCAGCGGCGACTACCGTCCGGAAACCCACGACAGCGTGCTGCGCTATCTCGACTGGCGCCAATTCAGCGCCGATGAAATCCAGCTGCTGCCGACGGTATTGACCATCGGCGGCGACGGCGCCAGCTACGACATCGGCTTTGGCGCGTTGTCGCGCATCCTGGTGAGCGGCACGCCGCTGAAGATCATGGTGCTCAACACCGGCGCCTACTCCAACACCGGCGGCCAAGCGTCGACCGCGAGCTACACCGCGCAAGACGCCGACCTCGCGCGTTTCGGCAAGGCGCACCCGGGCAAGCACGAACAGCGCAAGGAACTGGCGCTGATCGCCGCCTTCCACGGCAACATCTTCGCCTGCGTCAGCAGCACGGCGCTGCACGGTCATTTCCTGAAGAACACGCTGGCCTTCCTGGAATACACCGACGCGCCGGCGGTACTCGACGTCTACACGCCGTGTCAGGGCGAGCACGGCATCGCCGATCGCGCCTCGGCAGAACATTCGCGCCTGGCGGTCGAAAGCCGCATGTGCCCGGTGTTCGTGCATGACCCGCGCCGCGGCAACAGCCTATTCGAGCGGCTGTCGCTGGAGGGCAACCCGGATCTGGACAAAACCTGGAGCAAGACCACGCTGGAATATCTCGGCGATGACGGCCAGCTGCAGCTGTTGGAGATCGCGCTGACGCCGGCGCAGTTCGCGCTGGGCGAAAACCGCTTCAAGAAGCACTTCGGTCCGTTGCCCGTCGGCGCGGACGCCGTGCCGATCGAGGCCTTCGTCGAGCTCAATCCGGAAGCGCGCGACGGCAAGACGCCGTTCATCTACGCGGTGGACGGCAAACGCCGGCTGATCCGCTTGGCGGTCGACCTGCCGATCGTGGTGCTGGTGGAGGAACGCCGGCGCAATTGGCAACTGCTGCAGACGCTCTCCGGCCGGCAAGTCTCGGTGCTCAACGAAACGCACCGCGCCGAACTCGATGCCCTGCGCCGGCAGTATCAGGACGCCGTGGCGCAACGCGAAACCGGGCTCGATGCCCTGGCCCGCACCATGGCGGACCTGGCCACGTCGAGCAAGGCACCGCCCGCGCACGGACAGATCCCGATCGTGCCGGTCAGCGCCGCCCCGGCCGCCCAGGCCGACGCGTGCCCGGCGACCGCCGATAGCGCGCTGCTGCACTTCGATCAGGCGCACCAGGCCAAATGCACCAGCTGCAACACCTGCTACCAAGAGCTGCCGGAACTGTTCGAGAAGACCCGGATCGTGATCGACGGCCAAAGCCGCGAGGTGGCACAGCTGATTCCCGGCGCCTTGGAGCGCGTGGCCGTCACGCCGGAACTCAAGAGCCGCATCGCGCGGGTGATCGCCAACTGTGACGCGGAGTTGATTCAATGAGCACACAACCCTCTTCCTTCCATCCCGATGAGTTGCAGCGCTTCGCGGCCATGGACGAGGCGCTGGCGCAAACGCGCGAGCAAGTCGCCGAGCTCGAGCAAAGCGACACCATCGGCGCCTACAAGCGGCAGATGAAACTGTTGCAGCGCCGGCTGCTCAACCAGCCGGACGCGTTTCGCGACATTTTCATCGGCGACGGCATGCAGGCGGTGGTGTGGGAGTTCCAGCAAAAGGAACTCGGCGCCGATTTCGTGCACACGCTATGGCGCTCGCTGCTGGCCGAGGATGACGCCAGCCTGCTGCTGATGCGCTTCATCTGGAACTTGCCGCTCAAACTCAAGCGCAAGTTCGTGCTGGCGCTCGACCAGCATTTGTCGGCGCACTACCCGATGTTCAAGGGGCTGTCGGACAATTGGCCGCTCATGAGCCATATCCCGCCCTACATCCGCAGCGCCGAGGCGCGATCGGACGATTTCGGTCTGGTCAACCAAGGCTACCTCGGTTACATGAACGAAGGGTTTTCCGCGCGCGAAGTCGATCTATTCGTCTGGCTGGAGGCGCTGCGCGACAAGCAGTGCCTGGAAAAGCCTTGCGAACTGGGCGAGCATGTCGAAGGCAAAACCGACACCAAGGGCGGCTGTCCGGTCAAGATCCACATTCCGGAAATGATCGCACTCTTGGGCAAAGGCCACTTCAAGGAGGCGATGCAGCTGATTGAGAGCTGCAACCCCCTGCCCAACGTCACCGGCCGCGTCTGCCCGCAGGAACTGCAGTGCCAGGGCGTCTGCGCGCACCAGCGTCAACCGATCGAAATCGGCCAAATCGAGTGGTTCCTGCCGCAACGCGAGAAACTGCGGCAGGCGCAGAACGGGCTCGACGGCACCCTGACCGCCGATCCGTGGACGCATGGCGACAAGCCGCCGATCGCGGTGGTCGGGTCCGGCCCGTCCGGACTGATCAACGCCTACCTGCTCGCCGCCGAGGGCTTCCCGGTGACGGTGTTCGAGGCGTTCCACGAACTAGGCGGCGTGTTGCGCTACGGCATTCCCGAGTTCCGCCTGCCCAACGAGCTGATCGACGATGTGGTCGGCAAGATCAAACGCCTTGGCGGCCGGTTCGTCACCAACTTCGTCGTGGGCAAGACCGCCACCATCGAGGCCTTGAAGGAAGCCGGCTTCTACCGCGTGTTCGTCGGCACCGGCGCGGGTCTGCCGCGTTTCATGAACGTGCCGGGCGAACATCTGCTCAACGTCATGTCGGCCAACGAGTTCCTCACCCGCGTCAACTTGATGCAGGGTCTGAAGGGCGAGTACGCCACGCCGCTGCCGGAAACGCGCGGCAAGCACGTGGCGGTGATCGGCGGCGGCAACACCGCGATGGACTCGGCGCGCACGGCGCGGCGACTGGGGGCAAAAGTCACCATCGTCTACCGCCGCACGCGCGACGAGATGCCGGCCCGGGTGGAAGAGCTGCATCACGCGCTGGAAGAGGATATCGCGCTCAAGGTGCTGCGCGGACCAAGCGAGTTCATCGGCGACGAAAAAACCCATTTCGTCACTCATGCCAAGCTCGACGTGATGACGCTGGGCGAGCCGGACGCTTCCGGCCGGCGCAGCCCCAAAGCCACCGGCGAAACCGAGATGATGCCGGTCGATCTGGTGATCATGGCGCTCGGCAACGACGCCAACCCGATCATCAAGGACTCGGAACCGCGGCTGAAGACCACGCGCTGGGCCACCCTCGAGGTCAACAGCGGTTCGCAGCAGACCTCGCTTGAAGGCGTATTCTCCGGCGGCGACGCCACGCGCGGCGGCTCGACAGCCATTCGCGCGGCGGGCGACGGACAATCGGCGGCGCGCGAGATGATCGGCACCATCGATTGCGATCGCGCCGAAATCCACGAACGGGTCGCCAAGGCGCGGCGCTACACGGAACTCGGCTCCGAGCCGCACACCATCGTCGACCGCAAGGAGGTCGCCACCGGCATTGTCGAGTTGGAGGTGCGCGCGCCGCTGGTCGCACGCACCGCGCGCGCCGGGCAGTTCGTGCGTGTGCTCGCCTGGCCGAAGGGCGAACTGATTCCGCTGACACTGGCGGACTGGGACGCCGCCAAGGGCACCATTACGCTGGTGATCCAGGGTGTGGGCGCAAGCAGCATCGCCATCAACCGCATGAAGGTGGGCGAGGCCTTCACCGGCATTGCCGGCCCCTTGGGGCTGCCGAGCGCGTTGCATCCGTACGATGCCGACAGCACGGTCGTGTTCACCGCGGGCGGTGTCGGTCTACCGCCGGTGTATCCGATCCTGCGCGAACATCTACGGCTCGGCAACCACGCCACGTTGATCTCCGGCGTGCGCAGTGCCGACTTGGCGTTCTGGAACGGCGAGCACGAGCGCGTCGCCGCGCTGCAAGCCGAGTTCGGCGACCGGCTCGACGTGGTGTACACCAGTAACGACGGCACGCTCGGCGTGAAGGGTTTCGTGACCACGCCGCTGCAGCAGATGCTGGATGCGCAGAAGGCCGGCAACGGGCGCAACATCGCCGAAGTGGTCACTATCGGCCCGCCGCTGATGATGCGCGCGGTGTGCGACCTGACCCGGCCGTATGGGGTCAAGACCGTGGCAAGCCTCAACTCGATCATGGTCGACGCCACCGGCATGTGCGGCGCCTGCATGGTGCCGGTCAATCTCGACGGCAAGCTCGTGCGTAAACACGCCTGCATCGACGGACCGGAAATCGACGGCCACCTGATCGACTGGGATAAGTTCCTGCCGCGCTTTGGCCTCTTTAAACATCAGGAAAGCGAGAGCCTGGAACGGCAGAACCACGGCGGCTAAATCACGCGCCCTCGCCCCGGCATGACCGCGCTCCGGCACGGTTGCGCCGGGGCGTTCCATTTGCAAAACAGGTAAACTGCGGCGACACTGTCACGCCATCCAAATAGCCAGGAGCGCCCATGCCCGACGAACCAATCCGTTGCAGCTGGTGCGGCAACGACCCGCTTTACCAGGCCTACCATGACCAGGAATGGGGCCAACCGCAACACGACGACCGCCACTTGTTTGAAATGCTGATCCTGGAGGGCGCCCAGGCGGGACTGTCGTGGATCACCATCCTGCGTCGGCGCGAAGGCTATCGGCGTGTGTTTCATCATTTCGACCCGCAACGCGTGGCGGTCATGAGCGATGACGCGTTGGCGCAAGCGCTGCAGGACCCCGGCATCATCCGCAACCGGCAGAAAGTGGCCAGCGCGCGCGACAATGCCCGCGCCTTTTTGGCCATCCAGGCACAACACGGCTCGTTCGACCGCTGGCTGTGGGACCATGTGCAAGGTCAGCCGGTGGTGCGCCCGCCCGCGGCGCGCGAGCACCTGGCGACGTCGCCGTTGTCCGACCAGATCAGCCGCGAGCTGAAAAAAGCCGGCATGCGCTTCGTCGGCTCAACCATCATCTACGCCTACCTGCAAGCAACCGGCGTGGTCAACGACCATATGCCGGATTGCTTCCTGCATCCGCAACATCGTCTGGGATAAAAAGCGTGCGCGCGGCTTCTGCTGCGGGCGTAACGGCAACACCTTGAAAGCGGGAGTGGGGGCGAGCGTTTACTCCCGCCGTTGAGGTTTTGCTTCTACTCCCGCCGTTTCGCTTGCGCGGTCTTCCACTACGGGAGTAACGGCAACACCTTTAAAGCGGGAGTGGGGGCATCACGCGTTTCAGGGAAGCATGCAGTATTCGCGCGCGATGGCCGCGCCAAGGCGCGCGTTGTTCAGCACCAGCTGGATATTGGACGCCAGGCTATCGCCGCCGGTCAGTTCGCACACGCGCGCCAGCAGGAATGGCGTCGAGGCCTTGCCGCTAATGCCCTGCGTTTGGGCTTCGGCCAGCGCCTGTTCGATGGCGGCGTCGATCGCGGCCGGCGCCATCGCGTATTGCGGGGGAATCGGGTTGGCGATCACCATGCCGCCCTTGAGCGCCATCGCCCACTTGGCCTTCAGCACCGCGGCGATCTCGCCCGGCGCGTCCAGCCGGTAGTCGACGTTGAACGGACTCTCGCGCGTGAAGAAAGCCGGCAATTTTTCGGTTTGATAGCCGACCACCGGCACGCCGTGCGTTTCCAGGTATTCCAGCGTCAGACCCAGGTCGAGAATCGACTTGGCGCCGGCGCAGACCACGGCGACCGGCGTCTGCGCCAACTCCTGCAGATCGGCGGAGACGTCGAAGCTCGTCTCGGCGCCGCGGTGCACGCCGCCGATGCCGCCGGTGGCAAACACGCGGATGCCGGCCATGGCGGCGATGATCATGGTCGAGGCGACCGTGGTGGCGCCGGTCTCGCCCCGCGCGACGGTGAACGGCATATCGCGCCGGCTGACCTTGGCCACGTCGCGACCGGACCGGCCCAGGTGCTCGATCTGCTCCGGCGACAGGCCGGCCTTGAGCCGGCCGTCGATAATGGCGATGGTTGCCGGCACCGCCCCGTGAGCGCGTACTTCCGCCTCGACGCGCAAGGCGGTTTCCACATTTTGGGGATACGGCATGCCGTGCGAGATGATGGTGGACTCCAGCGCCACCACCGGGCGGTGGGCCGCCAGTGCGGCGGCGACTTCCGGATGAACATCCAAATAGCTGTGTTGGGTCATGATTACTCCGATTGCGTCAAAGTTCGGCTCATATGCTGGACAGCAGCCAGCGACAGGGTCGGGTTGTTAGTGGCGGGAGAGGACAGCGTAAGAGCCGCACATGCTTGCGCCAAGGGCAAGGTGTCGGCCAACGGCAGATCTTGCAGCCACCCCCAGGCGAGCCCGGCCATCAAGGCATCGCCCGCGCCGGTGGCGTTGACGATCTCGACATGTGGCGGCGGGCACCAGCCGCGTTGATCGCCATCGCTGAAGAACACGCCATCCGCACCCAGGCTCAGTACAAGCTGGCGCACGCCCTGGCGATGAAACCAGTCGGCTACCGCCGGCACGTCTCCCGCATCGGCCAGCGGCAGGCCAGACAGCGCCGCGGCCTCTATGCGGTTGGGTTTGAGTGTATGAATCTGCCCCAGCCACGGGCGGATGCGCTCGGCCTTGAACGCCGACACGGTATCGACGAACACCGGCGTGTCGCGCACCTCGGCGAACAGCCAGGCCAAGGCCTCGGCCGACAAGTTGGCATCGACAACGATCAGTCCCGCATGACGCACCAGTTCTCGCTGAGACCCAAGCAGAGAGGCATCGAGCCGAGACAGAATATCCATGTCGTTGATGGCGATCGACATGTCGCCGTCCGGGCCATGGATCGACAGATAGGTGGAGGTCGCGGCATCGGGCAGCACCAGGCAGGGGCGCACGTCGACGCCGGCGCGCTGTGTCGCTTCCAGCAGCGAACGGCCATACAGGTCGTCGCCTACGCAACTGATCAAGCGGCAATCGGCGCCGAGCCGCGCCAGATTTTCGGCGATATTGCGCGCCACGCCGCCAGGCGAACAGCTGACCCGCCCTGGGTTGGAGTCGGCCAAACGCAACGGCGCCGGCGTACTGCCGCGGATGTCCATATTGGCGCCGCCAAGCAGAACCACATAGCGCTGCTGCGCCAGGATATAGCCTTTGCCAAGGATCAGGCCTTTCTGCGTCAGGTTCATGATATGGCCGGCCACCGCCGATCGGCTGATCCCCAACTGATCGGCCAGTTGTTGTTGCGGAATCAGCGGGTCTTGCCGCAATAAGGCCAGAATTTCCTGTTCACGCTCTGTCATGGCAAACTTTTGTCCGTTAAACAAACTTTTGTTTGCATACTAGGCCGCGCCGCACGGCGCGTCAAGCCCTCGGCAGCATGACGTGCCGCGCATCCTGTCACACCACGGCATCCGCTTTTATAATTTGCCGCCCAACATTGCCCCCTCTCAACGCGCCATTACAATGGACAGTTGCTTGTCCAACTCTCTAAAGCGAGGATAACCGATGAAACAAGAACGCATTACCGTACTGGGTCCGCCAGAGTTCAAGGCCTTTCTGCTGCAGGAATCACGCAAGGAAGGGATCAGCTTGTCCGAACTCGTGCAACGCCGTTGCCGCCAAGCCACCGAACATGACGAAGCCATGTTGACGGAAATGACCGACGAGCTTGCCGTGGCGGTCGACGAGGCCAAGCGCGTGCTGGCGGAAGGATTGGTAGCGCTCAGACAAGCGCTGGGCGAACACGCGGCAGCCTCAGCAGAGTCCACGCCGTGAGCGCCGTGCGTGACGCCATCACCGCGATCCGAGAAGCGTTGAAGCTGGTGGAGGACGTCCAGCGCGTGGGAAGCAACCTCAAAGCGGTTGCCGAAGAATTACGTCAACATGACCATCGCATCACCCGGCTCGAAGCGAAATGGGAAACCGCCATCGAGCTGGCCCGCCTCCGCCCCAACCTCCCGCCGCGCCGCCTGGACGACTCGCATTGACCCGTAGCTAGCCGGACGCCGGCACCACGATCACAGTCGGTCACCGCCCCGAGTAATTTTTGTCGGCGACGTGCTGCCCATAGGCTTCCGGGTTCACACGCACTGGGTTGCGTCGCACAACCATCGCAAAGAGATCGCCGAGCTCATGTGGCGCCAGCACTTCCAGCGCGTCATCCTCAGTCAGGCGCAACGCCACGCGGGTGGCGTATTTCGGACGTCATCGCTTCATCGGGCGTACATGTAGCGGCGCGACCAGTCTAGCATCGACGCGGCTTGCCCGGCTTTGTGGCATAGCACTTGGAAGATCGCCACGTGATCCTGGTCGAACGCATAGCTGCAACCGGCGAGATACACCCGCCAGATACGGAACTGCTGCTCTTCCACCGTCCGGCGGACGGCTTCGGCGTGGCGCTCGTAGTTTACGCTCCACAGTTGCAACGTACGCGCATAATGCCGGCGCAGGTTCTCAACATCGATCGCCTCGAGCCCGCCTTGCTGCATGGTCTGCAACACCGCGCCGATATGCGGCAGCTCGCCATCGGGAAAAACGTAGGTATCGATAAACTTGCCGCCGCCGAACGGCGTTTCCACCGATTCGCTGTCGGACAAGGTGATGCCATGGTTCATGCACAATCCGCCCGGTTTGAGCAGACTCGCGATCTTGCTGAAATACGCCGCCAGATTGTCGCGTCCGACGTGCTCGAACATGCCGACGCTGGTGATGCGGTCGAACTGCCCTCGCACATCGCGATAGTCCATGATCTCGATGCTGATCTGCTCGGACAAGCCCAAGGCGCGCACACGTTCGCGGGCGAAATCGCATTGATTTTGCGACAGGGTTACGCCGGTAACACGGGCGCCGTATGTTTGCGCCGCGCGGATCGCCAACGCGCCCCAGCCGCAACCGATGTCGAGCAGCGTGTCCCCCGGGCGCAGCCGTATCTTGCGCAGGATATGGTCTAGTTTCTTGATTTGCGCACTGCCGAGATCCTCGTCGCCGTTTTCGAAATAGGCGCAGGAATACAGCATGTTTTCGTCGAGCCAGAGCCGATAGAAATCGTTCGAAACGTCGTAATGATATTGAATTGCGCGCTTGTCACTGGCCCGGGTATGGCGCGCGCCGCGCTGCCACGCGGATGCCAACCGCGCCATCATCGATTGGGCAAGCCCCACCTTCGCCGTGAAGCCGGACAGCGCATAGCTTAGATCGATCACGTCGAATAGCGAGCCATGAATATCCACGTGGCCGGTAACGTAGGCCGTGCCAAGCGAATCCAGCGTCGGATTGACCAGATGCGGCAATGCGCTGGGCGATTTGACGGCGATGACGACTTTGGGCTCGTGGTGATCGCCGAGATCGAACGTCTCCCCGCTCCACAGTCGAATCTGGGCAGGCAGATTCATTTGCTGACGCACGGAATGGGTAAACTCATCAAACAGTTTCTTGAACATGACATTCTCCTGCTTGATCTGGCGGAATAAAACAAGGACAGCGGGAACGGGCGTGAAACGCCCTGGCCGAGCAAAATAAGGAAGCACCGCCAGAGGTATGTGTAAAGCATACTCCAATAAAATCAGCGGGGTGTTTCGTTAGCGTGACAATCTAGCGAATAGGTATTTATACGATAATAAATATTATGATTCGTGTGCTTAGCAAGCTCAAAATGGAATATCTTGATTGGTTGTCTATGGCAATAAAATTGGATAAACCCCTTGCCCTACAGCCCTTACACCACAAGGTCCGCCCATCGTCCTTGCAAACGCGTGTTGTTGCTTTGCCCGATCGATTCACCCGTCCGTCCGCACAGCCAATCAATCGTTGATCCGCGCCTCAATGCACATAAGCTGCCCATAGCGATGAAAGCGGCATCACCAACACCAGGCCGGGCAGCAGATTGGCCACCGGAAACATTTTGATATCGCAAATGCGCAGGCCGGTCGCCAGCAGCAGCAGACCGCCGGCGGCGGAAAAGTCGGCCATCATCGCCGGGGTGGTCAGCGGCATGATCAGCGAAGCGAGCATGGCCAGCGCGACTTGGATCAGCACCAGCGGCAAGGCGATGGCCGCCACGGCATAACCCAGCGAGGTGGCGAAAATCGCCGCGGTGAACAGATCGAGAATGGTTTTGATGTACAGAATAGAGGGGTCACCGGTCATGCCCTCGTGCATGGCGCCGAAAATACCGGTGCCGCTGGCGCAAAACAACACCAGCAGCGCCACGTATTTGTCCATGAATTCCCGGTGCGATAGACCGGCATGCGGAGGGAAAATGTTGTCGACCAGACCACGCATCGCCCCCGCGGCGCGGCCCAGGTAACGTTCGACATAGCACAGCTCGCCAATGATGGCGCCGAGCACCATCGCCAGCACCACCGCCGGCATGAATTTCACCTTGATGATCAGCATCACCCCCAGCCCCATCGAGGCCAGGCCGAAGGTCAACGGCAACGTATCGCGCACCCGCTCGGGCACCCGGCCCCCGAGGCACGCACCGAAGAGGCCGCCGGCCAACACGGCGGCGCCGTTCACATAAGGTCCAATCAACATGCCATTTTTACCTTTGCATTGAAAAAACAATGCTCCCTAACCAGTAGGGAGCATTGTGGGTCAGGGCAACACGCCCTGGCGGACATGCGTCAAAGCGGGTCAGGCCGCCGGCACCTCGGCCAGGATGGCCTTCACCAAATCCCAGCAATGGGAGACGGAAGCGACTTCGACACGCTCGCCCGGCGCGTGCGCACCGCGGATGTTCGGGCCGAAGGACACCATGTCCATTTGCGGATACTTGGCGCCGATGATGCCGCATTCCAGACCGGCGTGAATCACTTGCACCTGCGATTCCGCCTTGAAGTCGCGGCGGTAGATGTCGCGGCACAGCGCCAGCAACTGGGACTGCGGATTCGGCGCCCAGCCCGGGTACTGGCCTTCGGAGCTGATATCCGCGCCGATGAGCGTGAACAGGCTGACGATTTCGTCGGCCAGCATCATGGTGCCGGAGTCGATCAACGAGCGGACCATGAAATTGCAGAACAACTTGCCTTCGCCGAGGCGGATCACGCCCAGATTATTGGACGTTTCCACCACGCCCGGCACGCGCTGGCTCATCGCCTTCACGCCATGCGGCGCGGCGTGCAGTGCGGCGAGAATCGTTTTTTGCTCGGCCGCATCCATGACATCGGCGGCCTGATCGGCCGCGAGACTCAGGGTCACGCCTTCGTCGATGCTGATCAGTTCGTCGCGCAGCGTCGCTTGCAAACGGTCCAGCAGGCCGGCCAGTTTGTCTTGGTCGGCCTTGGGGAAGGCCACCACGGCAAACGCTTCGCGCGGCAGCGCGTTGCGGGCGGTACCGCCGGTCAGGCTCGACAGGCACAGGTCGGTTTCACGACCCAGTTCGGTCAGCACGCGCAGCAGAATCTTGTTGGCATTACCGCGGCCCAGGTGGATATCGGCGCCGGAGTGGCCGCCGCACAGACCGGTCACCGACAATTTGGCGACCGCATAGCCCGCCGGCACGGCACGGGTGGCGAACTTGCGCTCGACGTTGACGTCGACGCCGCCGGCACAGCCCATGAAGAATTCGCCCCACGCCTCGGTGTCGAGGTTGAGCAGGTATTTGCCCTTCAGCAACCCGGTTTCCAGGTTGAGCGCACCGCCCATGCCCTGCTCTTCGTCCAGGGTAAACAACGCTTCGATCGGGCCGTGCGGCACGTTGGTGCTAACGAGCGCCGCCATGGCGAGCGCCACGCCGATTCCGTTGTCGGCGCCCAGCGTGGTGTTTTCCGCGACGAGCCAGCCGTCTTTCAGCACGGGGCGGATCGGGTCCTTGAAGAAATCGTGTTCGGTGCCGCTATTGGCCTGGCACACCATGTCCAGGTGCCCTTGCATCACCACGCCGACACGGTTCTCCATGCCCGGGGTGGCCGGCTTGCGGATAATCAGGTTGCCAGCGGCATCAATGACCGATTCCAAGCCATTGAGATCGGCCCAGCCCTTGAGGTAATCGCGAAGCTGTTCTTCGTGTTTGGACGGGCGCGGGATGTCGCACAAAGTCTGGAAATGCTCCCAGACTGCCTTGGGTTCGAGTTCGGCAATAACCATTGCACTACTTCCTATGAGCTATATGAGCTGGTTGCGAATGGCGCCGTGCTTAACAAGCGGCTCCGGGGTGAGCCGCCGCGAGGTAAGGGACCTAGAAGCACGTGACGCACCCCCATGGGCACGATCTAAATGCCGTTCTCATGGGGATTGAAAGAATGTACCACGTCAACTGTGAAAAGGACATAAAGCTTATTGATTCAACTCAATTATTGCAGCATCGTCGCGCTGTTCCTGCTGCAAGCGCCACATCTCGGCATAGCGCCCGGGCCGCGCCAAGAGCTCGCGATGCGTGCCCTGTTCGATCACTCTCCCGCCGTCCAACACCAGGATCCGATCGGCATCGACGATGGTCGATAGGCGGTGCGCAATCATCAAGGTGGTGCGATTGGCGGCGATTTCGGCCAGCTCTTGCTGAATCGCCTTTTCGGTGTGCGAATCGAGCGCACTGGTCGCCTCGTCGAAAATCATGATCGGCGGGTTTTTCAGCAAGGTGCGGGCAATGGCCACACGCTGTTTTTCGCCGCCGGACAGTTTCAAGCCCCGCTCGCCCACTTGCGTGTCGTAGCCCTGCGGCAAGGTCATGACGAAATCGTGGATATGCGCCGAACGCGCCGCGTCGATCACCTCGTCGCGCGTGGCGTCGTGCCGGCCGTAAGCGATGTTGTAGTAGATCGTATCGTTAAACAGCACGGTATCTTGCGGCACGATGCCGATATGGGCGCGCAACGAATCCTGCGTCAAGTCGCGGGTATCGACGCCGTTAAAGGTGATGCCGCCGTCGGTCGGGTCGTAGAAGCGGAACATCAGCCGCGCCAGCGTCGATTTGCCGGCGCCGCTCGCGCCGACCACCGCCAGTGTCGTGCCGGCAGGAATGTCGAAACTGAGCCGGTGCAGGATCTGCCGGTCGGGCTCGTAGCCGAAATCGACGTTGTTGAAACGCACGGTCACGGCCCGTGAGGCCAGCGGCTGCGCCCCCGGCCGGTCGGTCACCTCGGCGTGCGACTTCAACAGCGTGAACATGCGCTCCATATCGGCCAGGGAGTGTTTCATCTCTCGGTAGACAAAGCCGAGAAAATTGAGCGGCGCATACAATTGCGTGATGTAGGTGGCCACCAGCACCACGTCGCCGACGCTCATGGTATGGCGCACCACGCCGCGCGCCGCCATGGCCATGACCAGCGTGACGCCGATGGCGATGATGCCGCCCTGGCCGGCGTTCAGCATCGACAGCGACACCTGGTTCTTGATGGCGGAGGCCTCCCACTCGGCCAGATTGCGGTCATAGCGCTCTGCCTCGTAGCGTTCGTTATTGAAGTACTTGACGGTTTCAAAGTTGATCAGCGCATCGATGGCACGCGCGTTGGCGCGCGAATCCAAGTCGTTCATGCTGCGGCGAAACACCGTGCGCCATTCGGTCACCGACAGCGTAAAGGCGATATAGACGCCAATGGTGCCGAGGGTGACGACGGCAAACCAGCCCTGATAGCGAGACAGCAGGATACCGGTCACCATGGCGATTTCCAGCAGTGTCGGCAAGATGTTGAACACGGCGAAGTTCAGCAGGAACCCGATGCCGCGCGTACCGCGCTCGATATCCCGGCTCATGCCGCCGGTCTGACGCGCCAGATGAAAGCGCAGCGACAGCCGGAACAAATGCTCGAACACGCCGCGCGCCACGGTGCGCACCGTACCCTGGATCACCTTGGCGAAAATGGCGTCACGCAGCTCGGCCAGCCAGCTGGACATCAGGCGGGCAAAACCGTAGCCGACCAGCGCCGCCACCGGCACCGCGAGCAAGGTCGCCGGCACCGACAGCCCGTCGATGATGTGCTTCAGGTACAACGGGGTTACCACCGTGGCCACCTTGGCGAGGATCAAACAGGCGAGCGCCAGGGAAAGCCGCCACTTGAATTGCAGCAGGTAGGGAAACAGCGTCTTCAGCGTCTGCCAGTCGTGCCGATCGGTCGGCGCCGGACCGCTATGCGAGATGCGCATCGTCAGCCTTGTCGTTGATTGTCGAGGAAAGTCAGTGCAGCACGCGGCGCGCGACCAGCTGCATCTCGGGAATGGCCACTTCGTGGCGCTGGCCGTCGTCGCTCACAAGATGATAGCAACCGCGCATGCTGCCATAAGGCGTGCCCAGCGTGGCGCCACTGGTGTATTCGTAGCTCTGGCCCGGCTCGATGCGCGGCTGTTCGCCCACGACGCCCATGCCTCGCACCTCCTGCACCTGCTCATTGGCATCGGTGATGATCCAGTGCCGGCTGATCAGCTGCGCGGCGATCTTGCCGGTATTGGTGATGCGAATGTGGTAATGAAAAACGTAGACATCGGTAGCGACGTCCGATTGCTCTTCCGAATACGCAGCCTCGGGTTCGACCCGGAAGGCCAGTTGTTTGTCGGACATGGTTTCTCCTCTTGTCTGATGCGCGGCACGCGCGGGGGTTTCCCTCATTATATTATCCGAACAACGGCCCGTGAGCGCGTTACAATACCGCTTTCCCAATCTTGTCCCCGCCAACGCCATGCAACCGACCTACCGCATCGCTCCCAGCATTCTGTCCGCCGATTTCGCCCGCCTGGGCGAGGAAGTCAAGAACGTTATCGACGCCGGCGCCGACATCATCCACTTCGACGTGATGGACAACCACTATGTCCCCAACCTGACCATGGGGCCGATGGTGTGCGAGGCCATCCGTCCTTATACGCAGGCGCCGATCGACGTGCATTTGATGGTGAAGCCGGTCGACAGCCTGGTGCCGATGTTCGCCAAGGCGGGCGCCAATTTGATCACGTTCCACCCCGAGGCCTCGGAGCACATCGACCGCACGCTGTCGATGATCCGCGACCACGGCTGCAAAGCCGGCCTGGTGTTCAACCCGGCCACGCCGCTCCACTATCTGGACCATGTGATGGACAAAATCGACATGGTGCTGATCATGTCGGTCAACCCCGGCTTCGGCGGCCAAAAATTCATCCCGGAAAGCTTGAATAAAATTCGCGCCGCGCGCGCACGTATCGATCGCTGGACGCAAGCCCACGGCGGCGAGGTTTGGCTTGAGGTGGACGGCGGCGTCAAGGCCGACAATATCGCCGACATCGCCCGCGCCGGCGCCGACACCTTCGTGGCCGGCTCGGCGGTCTACAACGCCCCGGATTACCGCGCCGCCATCGACGCCATGCGCCGCGCGCTGGCGGGAGCCGCTTGATGCGCGCCCACATCGTCACAGGCGTGTCGCGCGGTTTGGGCCTGGCGATGGCGCGGCAACTCCTCGCCAATCCGTCGGCGCGGGTCATCGGCGTGGCGCGGCATGCCCCGGCGAATCTCGCGGCCGAATTCGGCGACCGCTTCCGCTTTGTCGCGGCGGACCTGTCACACCCCGACGAAGCGGCTCAACTGATGCCGCGCCTGCTGGCGGCGCTTGGCCCAGGACCATTCGTTTCGGTCGATCTGATCAACAATGCCGGCGTGGTCACGCCGATCGCGCTGGCCGGCCAGTATCCGCCACAGGCCGTCATCGATGCCATACAGATCAATCTGGTGGCACCCTTGCTGCTGGCCAATGCCTTCCTGGCCGCCGCGCCGGCGTTGACGCAAGACGCCCGCATCTTGAACCTATCCTCCGGCGCGGCCGTCAAAGCCTATCCCGGTTGGGGCGTCTATGGCGCAAGCAAAGCCGCAATCGATCACTTCAGCCGCCATGCCGCGGAGGAACAGGCGGGGCGAGGCGCGCGCGTGGCGGCGCTCTACCCCGGGGTCGTCGATACCGACATGCAGGCCGACATCCGCGCCAGCGACGCGACCCAGTTCCCCCTTAAAGAACGTTTTGACGCGCTCAAGGCCGACGGCGCGCTATCGCGCCCGGACGACGCGGCGCGGCGCATACTAAGGCACCTACGATGCGACGCGTTCGGCGACGAACCCGTCGTGGATATTCGCAACCTTCCTTTTGACTGATCCATGAAACTCGAACACATCAAGGCCATCGCCTTCGACCTGGACGGCACCCTGGTCGACTCGCTGCCCGACCTGATCGCCGCCGCCAACGCCATGCGCGCCCACCTGGACATGCCGGCGTTGCAGCACGCGCGCATTCGCGAGCATGTCGGCGACGGTATCGCGAGCCTCGTGCACCGCGCCATCACCGACGAACGCGATGCGCTGGCGCCGCACGACCAATGGGAGCAAGGCTACCGCTTTTTCGTGCAGTACTATCGCGACCATCTGACCGTGCACACCACGGTCTATCCGGGCGTCACCACCGGTCTGGGACTGCTGAAGGCACTGAATTTGCCCTTGGCGGTCGTCACCAACAAATCCGAACGCCTGGCGCAGCCGCTCTTGCAAGAACTCGCGCTGGCCGACGATTTCGCGCTGATCCTCGGTGGCGACACCCTGGCGGAGAAAAAGCCCTCGGCATTGCCGCTTTTGCACGTCAGCCAAGCCTTCGGCGTGCAACCTGGCGAACTCTTGATGGTCGGCGACTCGGCCAACGACGTGCTGGCCGCCCGCAATGCCGGCTGTCCGGTCGCCTTGATGCGCTACGGTTACGCCGATGCCGACAGTCTGAACGCCGATCTGACGCTCGATTCGCTGGAAACCCTCTACGACCTGATCAAGCCGGCAACGCCGGCCATCTGACCTCTCCCGGCCCGGGGGCTCCCGGGCCGCGGTTTACTTCGCCCCTGAATTCAGCAAGAATGCTTAAAAAACGTAATAAGAGCAGTCACTTTCTCTTGCCTACGACATAACAACATCAGGGACAAAGGCCAATCATGAAACAGAGCGAATTCGATGACCTGGCGCAACAGGGCTACAATCGCATTCCGGTCGTGCTGGAGCTCTTCGCCGACTTGGACACCCCGCTATCGGTTTACCTGAAGCTCGCCAATCAGCCTTATTCCTACCTGCTCGAATCCGTGGTCGGCGGAGAACGTTTCGGCCGCTACTCCTTTATCGGCATGCCTTGCCGCACACGACTGCGCGTCGAGCGCGAGTTGGTCGAGGTCGAGCAGGATGGCATGGTCGTCGAAAGACACACCGGCAATCCGCTCGACTTTATCGCCGCTTATCAGGCGCGTTTCCGCGCCGCGCCGGCCAACGGATTGCCGCGCAACACCTGCGGGCTGGTCGGTTATTTCGGCTACGACACCGTCCGCTATATCGAAAAGCGCCTGGCGGCCACGGATAAACCCGACCCGGTCGGGACACCCGACATCCAGTTGCTGTTATCCGAGGAAGTGGCGGTATTCGACAATTTGTCGGGCAAGCTTTATCTGGTCATCTACGCCGACCCGGCGCAACCCCGCGCCTTTACCCTGGCCCAGGCGCGCCTAGGCCAATTGCGCGCGCGACTGCGCACGCCGGTGGACATTCCGCTGTCGCTGCCGAGCCGGGCCTGCCGCGCCATTTCGGAATTCGGCGACGAGCCCTTCATGCACGCGGTCGATCAGTGCAAACGCTACATCCTTGATGGCGACATCATGCAGGTAGTGCTGGCCCAGCGCATGCAAATGCAATTTCAGGAGTCGCCGCTCGCGCTCTATCGCGCCCTGCGCAGCCTCAACCCGTCGCCCTATATGTTCTTCTACCATTTCGGCGACTTTCACGTGGTCGGCGCCTCGCCGGAAATTCTCGTGCAACGCCAAGACGGCACCGTCACCGTCCGACCGCTCGCCGGCACACGCCCGCGCGGCGCCACGCCGGATGACGACGTTCGACTGGCCGAGGAACTGTTGGCCGACCCAAAGGAGATTGCCGAACACGTCATGCTGATCGACCTGGGCCGCAACGACATTGGCCGCGTGGCCGAAACCGGATCGGTGCGGGTCACCGACAAGATGGTGATCGAACGTTATTCGCACGTAATGCACATCGTCTCGAACGTGGAGGGCCGCGTGAGCGACGACGTATCCAACATCGACGTCATTCGCGCCACTTTCCCGGCCGGCACGCTGTCGGGCGCGCCGAAGATTCGCGCCATGGAGATCATCGACGAGTTGGAACCGAGCCGGCGCGGCATCTATGGCGGCGCGGTCGGTTACCTCGCCTTCAACGGCGAAATGGATCTGGCCATCGCCATTCGCACCGGCATCATCAAAAACGGCATGTTGTACGTGCAATCGGGGGCCGGCATCGTCGCCGACTCCGTGCCGGCATCGGAGTGGCAGGAGACCCAGAACAAGGCACGCGCGCTGATCCGCGCGGCGGAAATGGTCCAGCAAGGGCTGGATGCCTGAGACCGCCCGCTTGGCGTCTTATAACCTGGCGCGCCGGCGCGCTTGCTGCAAACGCCGATCGGCATCCACCAACGCCAGCGCCACATCGAACCCGGGCGGCGCCACCAGCGCGCCGCCGCAATTCACCGCCAACGGCCGCCCCGCTCCCCGACCAAACGGCCTCTCCTGCATGACCAAGCGCACGCGGCGCTGAATCCGGCTTAACGCGGCGCGATCGCAGGGCGCGATCACGAGCGCGAACGACTCGGGCGAAAAGCGCGTCACAATGCCGGCGCTTTGCGTCACGCGCCGCAGCCGGCTGGCCGCCTCCACCATCAAAGCCGGCTCATCCGCAGGGGCGTCTTCCATCGTCAAAATCAATAGCGCGAATGGCGATGCATGCTGCCGGGCATGGCCGGCCTCGGACTGCAGCAAGGCCTCGAATCCGGCGCGGTTCCAGCAGCCGCTGACGGCGTCGAGCAGCGTGCGCCGCTCTTGGCAGGCCAAGAGACCCTGCTCGCTCGCGCGCGTCATGGCCTGACGATCTTGTTGCAAGGCATCCTCCACCGCGCGCGCCAAATCGTGCAGCATGGCCAATTGATCGTCATCGAGCTCACGCGGGCGCGTATCCATCACGCACAAGGTGCCGACCTTGAAGCCGAACGCGAGCCGAAGCGGCACCCCGGCATAAAAACGGATGCCTGGGGCGGCGCGCACCAGCGGATGCTGTCGAAATCGGGGATCCTGCCGGGCATCGGCCACCACCAGCGGGCCATCCTGCAAAATGGTATGGGCGCAGATCGACTGCGCGCGCGGCATTTCCGACCACCCCACCCCGACGCGCGATTTGAACCATTGCCGCTCTCGGCCGACCAGCGTCACCATGGCAATCGGCATCGACAGCGCTTGCGCCGCGACCCGGGTCAACCGGTCGAAACATTCTTCGGCGGGGGTATAGAACAGATCGAACGAATCGAGCACCGCAAGGCGCAGCGACTCATTGTCCGGAACGGGGGCTGGCTGCATGTTGAACCTGATCTCATCAAGCCGGCGATGCCGGCAAACGCAACTTGAGCGCTCGGCCGTCCGCCCCCCTTTTTTAGAATCCGTTCGGAATCTTTTGCGGCTGCGGCCATCGGTGCGCCCTTCTTCGGTATCGGCGATAGGCCTAACGAATGCAAGCTCCACCGCCGAAGAGCCCTTCGGAACACCAATATGTACATTCCATTACATATCAACACATTCGCCCAACAGACGACATTCCTGCCGTTTCCGATAATTCATTCAAACCAAAGCTGATTTTTGGCATAAGCGCCCCGGAAAAAGGCGCAAACGTAGAGACAGACACCGGCAAGCGCCACGCGCCTGGCCGGTGAAAAAACAGGACCCGACCGTGAAAAAACTGATTACGGCGGCATTGCTGATTGTGCTGGGAGCGGCGCAAGCCATGCCCGTGACGAAACCAGCAGCACCAGACACCGCCAGCGCCGTGATTCAGACCAAATCCACGGATCGCTCACTGATCGATATGGATTTTGACGACGACGAAGCCGCGCCGCCGGTCCACATTCACCACGCGACCGCCAGCAGCAAAAAGCCGGCGAAGAAATCGCTGATCAAAAAGGTCGACGCGTCCGGCAAGAAGGGTGCCGCGCCGTTGCGCCGCGTCAAATCGGCGCCAACGCCGGCATCGCAATAATCGCTTATTCCAATAATTTCTAAAAAAATAGAAAAACACTATTTTGTGGGAATATTGATTTTAGATAAACTCTCCGTCATACCTACTGTGCGGAGAGTACGATGTTTCGACCCCATGTACCCGGCGTTCACGCCCTGCTGCTCGCGCTGAGCCTGACCGGCGCCATTGCCGGCACCACATTGCTCAACGTCTCCTACGATCCGACGCGTGAGTTCTACCAAAGCTATGACAAGGCCTTTGCCGATTACTGGAAGAAATCCAGCGGCCAAGACGTGACCGTGCGCCAATCGCATGGCGGCTCGGCCAAGCAGGCCCGCGCCATCCTCGACGGCATCGGCGCCGACGTCGCCACATTGGCGCTCGGCTACGACATCGACACGCTCGCCGACAACGGTCTTGTGGCGAAAAACTGGCAAACGCGCCTGCCCAACAACAGTTCGCCCTACACCTCGACCATCGTGTTCCTGGTTCGCCAGGGCAACCCCAAGCACATCCGTGACTGGAACGACTTGATCCGGCCCGGCATCCAGGTGATCACCCCCAATCCGAAGACGTCCGGCGGCGCGCGCTGGAACTACCTGGCCGCCTGGGGCTATGCGCTGCACCGCAATCATGGCAGCGAGGCGGCGGCGAAAACCTTCGTCAAAGCACTGTACAAGAACGTGCCGATCCTCGACACCGGCTCGCGCGGCGCAACCATCACCTTCGCCGAACGCGGCCAGGGCGACGTGCTGTTGGCCTGGGAAAACGAGGCGCTCTTGTCGCTCAAGGAACTAGGCCCGGGCAAGGTGCAAATCGTCACGCCGTCGGAAAGCATCCTGGCCGAGCCGCCGGTGGCGGTGATCGACAAGAACGTCGACGCCCGCGGCACACGCAAGGTCGCCGAGGCCTATCTGAAATATCTGTACTCGCCGCAGGGGCAAACGCTGGCGGCAGCGTACTTCTACCGGCCGCATGACCCGAAGATCGCCGCCCAGTACGGCGCTCAGTTTCCCAAACTCAAGCTGTTCACCTTCCAGCAAACGTTCGGGGACTGGCGCGCCACGCAGGCCAAGCACTTCAACGATGGCGGCATCTTCGATCAAATCCAGGCGCAGTGAACCTGACGATCCATGGAGAAGGCGCGATGAGAGCACTGATTGTCGGTGGTGATACGGTGGAAACCGTGCGGCGCCAATTGGCCGCGCGCGGTTACGATCAAGTCGAGCACTGGGAAGGCCGCAAGACCGGCGATTGCCGCCGCACCTTCCCGCGCCGCATCGATCTGGTCGTGGTCATGCTGGGCTACGTCAATCACAATCTATGCAAACGGGTGCGACAGGAAGCGTTGCGTCAAGACTGGCCGGTGGAATATTTCGGGCGAAAAGTCGGCGCGCAACCGCAAAAGGCGGCGGCATGAGCGACGAACGGCTACGCGTTTTCATCAATCAGGTGCAAACGCACTACTTCAGCCACTTTCCCATCGTCGCTAACGCTGAGGGCGGCTACGCCGGCTTGTTTCTCAAATATCGGCTCGACAGCATGCTGACTCGCCCATATCCGGACATCTGGCTTGCCAGCACGCGCTTTCGAGCGCCAACCGGCCAAACGGTACGGGAAGACACCGTCATCGCGCTGTGCCGCGCCAGCGAAACCGCCGTGGTGCTCGACCGTTTCGCCCGCGCGCTGCATCTACTCAATCTCATGGAGCGCACGACGCCGTCACAGACGGCTTATTTACCGGTCAGCCAAGCCTTGATCGACGGCGTGAGCGACAATCACGGCGCCGTCTTTCGCGACATTGTCGATCGTCTGGCACTGCCTTGCCGCATCGGCATCCTCCTGCCCGCGGCACTGGAACGCGATCCGAACCGGCTCGCGCGCATTGCCGCCAGCTACCGCCGCAACGGCTTTGCCACCGCGCTAAACGGGGTGGACGGCTTTAGGCCGGTCGGCCTAAACGCCGCGTAGGGCGCAATCGGCGCGCAACGCGCGACATTGCGCCGAACACCTGACGCGTCTGCACACCCTACCCAAGGGGATAAACCGTCAGCCAGTCACCGGCGGACACCGCCGTCGACGGCGGCACTTCCACCAGACAATCCGCCGCGGCGCAGGCACTCAACATGGCCGAGCCCTGACCGGCAAGCGGCGTCACCTCCGGCTCGCCCGCGCTATTGAGACCCAGGCGACCACGCAAGAACTCGCGCCGCACCTCGCCACCGCCACGCGCAAAGACCGCGCGGGCCGCCAAACGCGCCGGCCGCATCGCCGCCGCACCGGCCAGCTTACGCAATGCCGGCGCCACCAGCAGATAAAACGTCACAAAGGTCGCCACCGGGTTGCCTGGCAGCATGAACACGTGCGCCGCCCCTGTCCGGCCCCATGCAAAGGGCTTCCCGGGCTTGATGGCCAAGCGCCAGGCATCGAGCTGGCCGATCTCGCACAGCGCCGCCTTGAGATGGTCTTCCTCCCCCACCGACGCGCCGCCGCTGGTCAGAATCACGTCGACCGCCTCCGCCACGGCGGCCAGTCGCGCGCGCGTCTGAGCCAGGTCGTCCGGCAGAATGCCGCCATCCACCACATCAACCGGCCATGAGGCAAGCCAGGCCAACAACTGATAACGATTGGCATCGAAGATTTTACCCGGCGCGAGTTCACCGCCCGGCTCGCACAGCTCGTTACCGCTAGAAAACACCGCCACGCGCAACCGCCGGCGCACGGACACCGTCCGGTACCCCTGACTGGCCGCCAGCGCGATGGCCGCCGGGCCCAATACACTGCCGGCCGCCAGCAACGGGGCGCCCACGGCAAACTCCTCGGCACGGCGTCGAACATGGCTGCCAACCGGCGACGGCGCATCGAGCCTGACACGGCCATCGGCGGCATGGGCGAGCTCCTGCGGAACCACCGCCGTGGCGCCGGCCGGCAACGGCGCGCCGGTAAAAATACGCAGCGCCTCTCCCGGCAGCAGGGCATCGGCCGGCGCATCGCCGGCGGCGGTGCGTCCGGCCAGGGCAAAATCCGTCAACACGCCATCGGGATCGGCCAACGCATAGCCGTCCATGGCGCTGTTATCAAAGGCGGGCGTATCCCATCGCGCCGGCAAGGGCTCGGCCAACAAGCGCCCGGCGGCGCTTGCCAGCGGCAGCGTTTCCAGGCCGGCAACCGGCGACAGCGCGCGTTCCAGCGCGTCCAGCGCCAGGGTGTAATCCATCATGGTGAAGCTCCACAATCGGGCGCCGCCTCGGCGCGCCATAAGGTTTCCAGCCGAGCAAGGGCGGCAGGATCATTCGCATTGGCAAAAGCGGGAGAGGCATCGAAGGGCACGCCTTGGCTGACGCACACCCCCAGCCAGCCACGCAGGCTGCGTCCGCCCTGACGCAGATAACCCGGCAGGCTCGTCAACGCTTCGCGCCGCACGAGCAACATAGCCGGTTCGGGACCCGCCGGCGTCTGCGGATAGCAAGCGCCGCAATCGGCATGATGCCGGAGAAAATCGCCCAGCCGCGCCGTCAGATCGGTCGGCAGCAGCGGCGTATCGCAGGGAACAAGCTGAACGAACCGCACCGACGCCGGCAGGCGCGGCGCGAGCGTCGCGAGCCCCGCCAGGGGTCCCATGCCGACCCAGTCCGGGTCGTCGCGCAACACCGGCGGCCCGAGCAGACGATAGCGGTCGAGCGTCCGGTTGGCGCTCAGCCATACCGCGCCCACCTGAGGCGATAGCCGCGAGAGTACGTGTTCGATCAAGGCGCGGCCTGCCAGCGGCAGCCAGCCTTTGTCGACCCCGCCCATGCGCCGACCCTCGCCGCCGGCGAGGAGCAGGCCAGCCACCTCGGCGCGCTCAGGACCAGCGCCGGCAGGCATCGTCATCGGAAGTCTTTGCCTCAACCCAGCGCTCGCTGCCGTCGGCAAAGCACTCGCGCTTCCAGAACGGCGCCTGGGTCTTTAGATAATCCATCAAGTACTCGGCCGCTTGGAAAGCCGCTTGGCGGTGTGAGGACGCCATCAGCACCAGCACGATGCCCTCGCCCGGCCGCAAATGGCCGACGCGATGCACGACCCGGCAAGCCAACAGCGGCCAGCGCGTGGCCGCCTCGCGGGCAATGCGGGCGATCTCGCTCTCCGTCACGCCGGGATAGTGCTCTAGAAACAACGAAGCCAGGGCCACTGGCCCATCCTGGCCGCGCACACGGCCGACGAACGCCACCACGGCCCCGGCATCGCCGGCCTCGGCCGCCAAGCGGGCCTCTTCCTGCCCCAGATCGAACACGTCCGCAGACACCGTGACCGACAATCGCATATCAGCCTCCGGTGACCGGCGGCAGGATGCCGACCTCGGCGCCGACGGGGATTGCCGCCTCGCCCTGCACGATGGACTGGTTCACCACCAGGCGGAACACCTTGCCCGGCGCCAGCGCCGCATCCCAGTCCCCGCCGCGCGCGCGCAGACGCGACAGCAGGTCGCCGGTGGTGCCGCCTTGCCAGTCCAAGGTCTCCTGCTCCAGGCCCAGCGCGTCTTTCAACACGCCAAAATAGCGCACGTTGATCATGTCCATTTCCTTTAATTCTTGGCTCGCGCCCAGGCGGCGACAAAATCCGCCACCGCCTCGGCGTCGTTCAAATCCAGCACAGGCCGGTCGGCAGCGAGCGTTTGATCGCATGCCACGGCGATGATGTCCGGGTCGTCCGGATAGCGCGGCGGCTTGCCCACACTTGACCGGTAGACTTCCAACTTGGGCAGCGCCAGCCGCTTTTGGCCTTCGAGCAGCACCAGATCCACCTCGGACAGGTGCGACAGCTGTTCCGCCAGTGTGGGCTCACGGTCCACGTCGGCAAAAACCGCCCAGCCGGTGGGCGACAGCACCATCACTTCGGTGGCGCCGGCTTGCCGCAAGCGGTGGCTGTCCTTGCCGGGCTGATCGAATTCGAGCGGGTGATGGCAATGCTTGATGACCGCCACCCGCAGGCCGCGCGCCCTCAGTAGTGGCAACACACTGGCGATCAACGTCGTTTTGCCGCTGCCGGACCAGCCGATCACGCCCAGGGTTTTTTGCATTATCGTTCGATTGTCGCGTAGGTGCCGAAAAGCGTTGTTCGATGGCCGCGCGCACGGTGGCGCTTGTTCGCCGGCCCCTGTAGCGTTATGTTAACCCGATTTTATATTCAACAGGCTCATTCCATGTCCGCCCTCACCCATTTCGATAGCGCAGGCCTCGCCCATATGGTCGATGTCGGCGACAAGCCGGAAACACGCCGCAGCGCCAGCGCCACCGGTTTCATCACCATGAAGCCGGAAACCTTGCGTTTGGTCCAGGAAGGCCGCGCAGGCAAAGGCGACGTCATCGGCGTGGCGCGCCTGGCCGCCATCCAAGGCAGCAAGCATACGTCGCAATTGATCCCGTTATGCCACCCGTTGGCGCTCACCCACGTCAGCGCCGAATTCTCCCTGGACGAAACGGCATCGCGCGTCACCGTGGTCGTCACCACCGAAACCGTGGGCCGTACCGGTGTGGAGATGGAGGCGCTGACCGCCGTCATGGCGGGGCTGTTGACGGTTTACGACATGCTCAAGGCGGTAGATCGCGGCATGTGCATCGATGGCGTGCGGCTACTGGAGAAACAAGGCGGCAAGAGCGGGCACTGGCGCGCCGGCAATTAGCCAAATAGCATATTTACACCGTTTTTGGCGCAGAGGTATTGCACGGTTTATGTCATTTATTATAAAAAGATACTCAATTTGCATGACACCGTGATCAATAACCCAAACGAATCGGCAGGGCCACCCCCGGCGCCGATTCATCGTGGCGCGGATCCGCCGGCTAGCCGCACATCGGCCCGTCCGGCACCCGCCCAATACGGAGCGCGCCTTGACGATCATTCGCCAACTCACCCTCACTCTCATCGCCGCGCTTTGCGCCCTGCTCCTGATCGGCGGCTACGGCATCTGGCAAAACCGCCAAGCGCAAACACGATTCAATACCGTCGAAACCGGCACCCTCCCCAGCTTGAAACTGATGAACGCCGCGGTGCGTGCCGCCAGCGAAATCCGCACCGCCACGCTCAAACATGTCATGGCGCAAGATGGCGGCACCAAATCCGAACAGGATCAGGTCATCAGCGACAATGACAAGGTCTTCGACACCGCCATGGCCGACTACCTGGCCCGTTACATCAGCGACGACGAAGACCGCAAGATGGTGCAAAACGACCAGGCCGCCATGGCCGACGCGCGCGCACTGCGCGATCGGATTTTGACGCAGTCGCGCGCCTATCACAGCGATGAAGCCCGCCCACTGCTGATGGGCGCGTTTTCCGACACGATGGCGAAGTTGATGAAGACGCTCGACAAACACGCCAAGTACAATTACGACCAAGCCGACCGGCTCGCGCGGCAAAACGACCTCGCCTACACCACGGGACTTGTACTGTCCCTCATCGTGCTGGTGGCCGGGTTCGCGCTTTCCAGCCTATTGGCCGCGCATCTGTTCCGCACCATTCGCACGGGGCTCGCCAACATCGAAACCACGCTGAGCGGCGTCAGCCAGAGTCTCGACTTCACCCAGCGGGCCAAGGTGCTGCGCCGCGACGAAATCGGCCAGACCGCAGAGGCCTTCAACGGGCTGCTCGACAGGCTGCAGCGCAACCTGCAAAACCTGCGCGACGGCGCGCAACTGGTCAGCGCCGCCGCCCACCGTCTCTCCGACACCGCGGGCGACACCTCAACCGCCGCACAGACGCAGAACCATACGGCGGCCAGCATGGCGGCGAGCGTCGACGAAATGGCCGCCAGCACCGAGCGCGTCACCGAACAGGCCCGGCTGACACGCGACGCCGTCAGCGCCGCCGGCGCGTTGGTTGAAGAAGGATCGACCATCATTGCCAAGACGATCGAGGATATCCGCGACATCTCGCGCGCGGTGCAAACCTCGTCGGCCAGCATCCAGCAACTGGCCGGCTGCAGCGCCCAGGTTGCGTCGGTCATCAAGGTGATTCGCGACATCGCCGACCAAACCAACCTTTTGGCATTGAATGCCGCCATCGAGGCGGCGCGCGCCGGCGAAATGGGACGCGGATTCGCGGTGGTGGCCGACGAGGTGCGCAAGCTTGCCGAACGCACCGCGCAATCCACCCAGGAAATTGCACAGACCATCACCACCATGGAAGACAGCGCCCGTCAGGCGACAGAACAGATGCAAATCGCCGCCGAACTGGTGCAGACCGGCGTCAACCGCGCCGACCAGGCCGACCAGGCCATTCGCCGTATCGGCGAGAGCGCGAGCTCGACCACCAGCAACATGCACGCCATCGCCGAGGCGATCCAAGCCCAGGAGGAAGCGAGCCAAAGCATAGCGGCACAAGTGGCGCAAACGACGCGCATGTCCGAGGCGTCGCACGCTGCGGCCACCGCTTCGCTAGACAGCACGCGCGAACTCGATCAGCTGGCGCAAAACCAGCTCAGCACGTTGGCGCAATACACGTTCTGACAGGCGCGGGCCGCCCCCCGCGCTTTTCCATTCCCACAATATAGACAAACAGTCCACAGTAGATTTTTTTGTTTACAAAGCAGACGAATAAATCTAATCTATACGAAATAGTCCATTTCGGAGCCCCCCATGACAAGCCGCCATCAAGCGACCGCCGATGCCATCGCCACCCTGCTTTACCCGTATGCGGAAGTGGTGCTGCACGACATGGCCAGCCACACGGTGGCCTATATCGCCAACAATTTCTCCAAGCGCTCAGTGGGCGACGACTCGGGGCTGGACGAACTGCCGGCAAAACTGGAAACCGACATCATCGGCCCCTATGAGAAGCTCAACTGGGATGGGCGCAGACTGCGCTCGATCAGTGTGGCGTTGCGGGACGAGGCCGGGCGAATCGAAGGGCTGATGTGCATCAACATGGACATCTCCGTGTTCGAGAGCGCGCGTGCCGCGCTGAACCTCTTCCTCAGCGGCGACCGGGTCGTGGCGCAGCCGGATGTGCTGTTCCAGGACGACTGGCAGGAACGCATCAACCAGTTCATTCACCGCTGGCTGCGAACGCGCCAGCTCAGCCTGTCGATCCTGCAACGCGAGCACAAGCGCGAGCTCGTGGAAGCCTTGCAGCAAGAAGGCGCCTTCCGCGGGCGCAACGCCGCCAACTATGCCGCCAATGTCCTCGGCATGGGACGGGCCACGATTTATAAATACCTGAAAGAGATGAAGGAACCGACATGACGCCACTTTTCACCGATATCGTTCAAGCCCATCACGCGTTGCGGCCGACCGTCCGTGTCACGCCGACCGACTACAGCCTGGGCCTATCACGCCTTACCGGCTGCGAGGTGTACTTGAAAAGCGAACACCTGCAACACACCGGCTCGTTCAAATTCCGCGGCGCATGCAACAAACTGCGGCTATTGGCGCCGGAACATCGCGCCAGCGGCGTAGTCACCGCCTCAAGCGGCAATCATGGCCAGGCGCTGGCGCTCGCAGGACGCAACGCCGGCATTCCGGTGACGGTTTACGCGCCGCAAAGCGCGGCCGCCGTCAAGCTGGACACCATCCGCGCCTACGGCGCCACGCTCGAGCTGGTCGCGGGCGACGCGCTGGCGGCGGAGCTTGCCGCCGCCGATGCGGCACAGCGGCTCGGCGTGCCGTTCGTCTCGCCTTACAACGATCTGCAGGTCATTGCCGGCCAAGGCACCGTGGGCATGGAACTAGCCGAACAGATGCCGGATCTCGACGCGGTGTTTGTCGCGGTAGGCGGCGGCGGATTGATCTCCGGCATCGGCGCCGCGCTCTCCGCCTTGGCGCCGCGCACAGAGATCGTCGGCTGCTGGCCCGCCAACGCGCCTGCCATGCACGCCTGCCTGGAAGCAGGCCGCATTATCGACGTCATGGAAACCGATACCCTATCGGACGGCACCGCCGGCGGCGTGGAACCGGGCGCGGTCACCTTCTCGCTGTGCCAGCAAGTCATCGACCGGCACGCCTTGGTTTCAGAGCAGGAAATCCGCCAAGCCATGCGCGCGCTGGCACAAACCGACCGCTGGATGGTCGAGGGCGCTGCCGGCGTGGCCTTGGCGAGTCTCTTGCAGCTGGCGCCGCAGTATCGGGGACGCAAGGTGGCCGTGGTGCTGTGCGGCCGCAATATTGTGCTGGAGAAATTTATCAAGGCCGTGCAATGAAGATCCTCGACAAAACCCAAATCCTAGCCCGCTACGACGCAGAGCGCGCCACGGCGGCGATCCGCGAGAGCCTGATCGCCTATTCGGCCGGGCGCGCGCAACTGCCGCCGGTACAGCATTTCGTCTTTGCGGCCGACAACGGCGACGGTTGCGTCAAATCCGGTTACCTCACCGGTGACGATCTCTTCGCCGTCAAGGTCGCCTGCGGGTTTTACGACAATCCCGCGCGCGGCCTGCCGAGCAACCAGGGGCTCGTCATGGCGTTCAACGCCCACACAGGCGAACCGATGGCGCTTCTGCAAGACGAAGGCTGGCTCACCAGCCTGCGCACGGCGCTGGCGGGGCGCCTGGCCGCCGAAGTGCTGGCGCCGACGCGAATCGACGCCATCGGCATCGTCGGCACAGGCATGCAGGCGCGCTTGCAACTGCAAGCACTCGAGGCCGTCACATCCTGCCGCGAGGTATGGCTGTGGGGCCGGCATGCGGCGAGCCTCTCCGCCATGACCCATGAACTCGCCGATCTCGGCTACCGTGTCCATCCCACACGCGACGCCGAGCCGCTGGCGCGGCAGTGCCAGCTGATCGTCACCTGCACGCCGTCGCGCGCGCCCATTCTTAGCGCCGACTGGATCCAGCCGGGCACGCACATTACCGCCGTGGGCGCGGACGCCGAAGGCAAACAAGAGCTGGAAACCGCATTGACGGCGCGCGCGGACCGCGTTGTCGCCGATGCCGTCGCACAGTGCGCGGCCTACGGCGAAATCTCGCACGCGCTCAAGGCCGGCTTGCTCGCCGAGTCGTCGCTATCCGAGTTGGGGAAGGTACTCGCCGGCGAGCAGCCAGGGCGACAGCACGCCGATGAGATCACTCTGGCCGACCTGACCGGCCTCGCCGTGCAGGACGTGGCCATCGCCAAAAGCATCCTGGTCGCTACTGGCCAAACCGACTGAACCAGGGTATCGTTATGTACTTTAATACATAACGATACCATGCCCCGCACACCCTCCTCCGCCAACGATCGCCAAAGCGGACGGCTCGCGCTGTTGGCCGCCGTTCAGGCCACCGGCTCGATCAGCGCCGCCGCCCGGCGCGTGGGTCTGAGTTATAAAGGCGCATGGCAAATTCTCGACGCCATGAACCGCGACAGCCGAGAGCCATTGTTCGTACGCACCAGCGGCGGCGCGGGCGGCGGCGGCACGGTGCTGTCGCCGCGCGGCGAGGCGATGCTGGCCGCGGGCGCCTTGCTCGAACGGCTGTCGCAGACATTGGCCGACGCGCTCGATGGCAATCTGGACGGCGCTTTGCTGGCGCGGCTGGGGCTCCACACCTCGGCGCGCAATCAATTCGTCGGCCGTATCCACTCGCTGACGCAAGGCGCCGTCAACGACTTGGTCACCGTGGCGCTGCCGCAAGGCGAGAAACTGCAAGTCAGCGTGACGCGCGAAAGCAGCCGCCAGATGAAACTCGCTCCTGGCGGCGAAGTATTGGCTTTCTTCAAAGCGGGGGCGATCCTGATCGCCCACCCGCAGCAAGCGCATCGCATCGCGCTGCCAAACCGCCTGAACGGACGCATCGGACAAATTCAACCCGGCACGGTCAACAGCGAGCTCACGCTCGAGCTCCCCCACGGCCTCACGCTGCACGCCATGCTGGACACCGCCACGCTGCAGTGCCTGGCTTTGGCGCCCGGCGCACCGGCCACCGCGCTGATCAGCCCATCCGACATCATTCTGGCCACATTGGCCTGACATCGAGGGAATCCGCCATGAAAAAAACCCTGCTCTGCACCCTGCTCGCCGCCTTGCCGATGACGGCGCTCGCCGCCCCGGTCAAGGTCGCGGTGGCCGCCAACATGCAATACGCGTTTGCCGACATCGCCAATGCCTTCACCCACGACACCGGCGTGGCGGTACTGCCCTCGTATTCGTCCTCGGGCAAGTTCACCGCCCAGGTCATGGCCGGCGCGCCGTTCGAGCTGTTTTTGTCGGCCGACAACACCTTCCCGCAAAAGCTGCAAGCCGCCGGTTTCACCCTGAACGCGCCCAAGACCTACGCCATCGGCACCCTGGTGCTCTGGTCGCTCGATAGCGGCTTCGACGGCGCGCACTGGCAGCAATGGCTGAAAAACGCCAGCGGCAAGGTCGCCATCGCCAACCCGCAAACCGCGCCATACGGCACCGAAGCGATGCGCGCCCTGAATTACTATCACCTCGCCGATACCGTCAAGCCGCGGCTCGTCACGGGCGACAGCATCGGCCAGACGGCCCAATTCGTGGCCAGCGGCGCGGCGCAAGCCGGCTTTGTCGCCAAGGCGCAAGTGATCTCGACACAGATGCACGATCAGGGGCATTGGGTCGAGGTACCGTCGCAAAGCTACACGCCGATCGTTCAGGACATGGCGCTGCTCAAACCGGCCGAGACCAATCCGGATGCCAAACGGCTGTTCGACTACCTGCAAAGCCCGGCGGCACGCGCCATCCTGCAACGCTACGGCTACCGCCTGCCATGAACCGTCTCGATGCGGTGATCGTCGCGCTGCGCCAAACGGACGGCATTCAACTGCTGGACGCCCGAATGGGGCAGCAGCCGTGCACGGCGCTGATGCTCGGGGATGCGCGCATGCCGTCTTGGCAGCTGGGTCAGCGGATTACGCTGGCCTTTCGCGAGATCGACGTGGCGCTGGCGCGCGAGCTGTCCGGCATGCTCAGCATCCGCAATCTGCTGCCCTGTACGGTACTGGCGGTGACGCACGGCGACTTGATGAGCCGCATCGACCTTTCGTTTGAGGGGCAACCGCTACAGGCGGTGATTACCCGCGGCTCGGCCGAGCGCTTGGCGCTCGCGCCCGGCATGGCGGTGCACGCGCTGATCAAGGCCAACGACATGCAGTTGTTCGACGAGGAGAAGAGCGATGCCTGATCTCGCGCCTTTGTGGCTCAGCGCGCGGCTGGCGCTGCTGACGACGTCGATTTTGCTCGTCATCGGCGTGCCGCTTGCCGGCTGGCTGGCGCATCGCCGCTCGCCGTTCAAGCCAGTGGTGGAAACGTTGATCTCCATGCCGCTGGTACTGCCGCCCTCGGTGCTGGGGTTCTATTTGCTGCTGCTGTTGACCCCGACGGGGAGGCTGGGCGGCTGGTTGCGCGACACGCTAGGGCTGCAATTGGTATTTTCGTTTCCGGGGCTCGTATTCGGCTCCGTATTGTTCAGCCTGCCCTTCATGGTGCAGCCGGTGGCCGCGGCGCTCTCCGCGCAGCCGCCTAGCCTGCGCGAGGCGGCCTGGACTTTGGGCCGCTCCCGGCTAGGCGCCTTCCTGGCGGTGGAGTTGCCAGGGGTGCGCGCGGCGCTCGCCGCCGGCGCCGTGATGAGTTTCGCCCACACGGTGGGCGAGTTCGGTCTGGTGCTGATGATCGGCGGCAATATTCCCGGCGTGACGCAGGTCGCCTCCATCGCCGTCTATCAGCAGGTCGAACAGATGAATTACCCGGCCGCCCACGTTTACGCCGGCATTTTGTGCGGATTCGCCTTCGGCGTGGTCCTGATCGTCAATCTGTTGCGGCGCTATGCCGATCGGCATGGAGCCAACCGATGATCCGCTTCGCGTTCGATTATCAGGCGGAACCGGGCGCCTTTCATCTCCTCGCCGAAGGCGCCTTGCCGCTGGGCAAAACCACGGCGGTGTTCGGTCCCTCGGGGGCCGGCAAAACCACTTTCCTGCGCCTGCTGGCGGGCCTGGAGCGCCCGCACAAAGGCCAGCTATCGTATGGCGAGGAAATCTGGCTCGACGGACGGCGGCAATTGCCGGTACAGCAGCGCGGCATCGGCATGGTATTTCAGGACTTTGCCTTGTTTCCGCAGCGATCCGTGCGCGAGAACATTGCCTTTGGCGCCGGCCGCCACGGCCAACCGCTGGTGGAGGAACTCCTCGCCCTGACAGGCCTCGCGCCTCACGCGGCGCAGCGGCCCGCGTCGCTATCGGGCGGTCAACGGCAGCGGGTCGCGCTGGCGCGCGCGCTGGCCTGCCGGCCGCGGCTATTGCTGCTCGACGAACCGCTCTCGGCGCTCGATCTGTCGCTGCGGCATGAATTGCGGCAGATGCTGCGCGACATGCAGGGGCGATTTGCCTTCACCACGGTATTGGTCAGCCACGATCTGGCTGAAGTATTCAGTCTGGCCGACCACGTGCTGCAGCTCACCCAGGGCCGGGTGACGGCCCAAGGCTCGCCCGCCGAACTGTTTCTCGGCGCCGGCGGCGATCGCGGCCGTTGTCTGCTGCACGCCACGGTGCTGGCGGTGCGGCCAGCCGACGTCTTGTGGCGCGTCAGCGTCCAGGTAGGTCAAGAGCTGGTGGATGTGCTGGTCAGCGCCGCGGAGGCGCAAGCGCTCTCGCCCGGGCAAACCGTCGTGCTGTCGGCCGGGGCGCTCAGCGTACAGTCCTGACGCTTGGCCAAGCTGTAGTCGGGCCACTACCGCCTGTGGCCGTCGTCGGGAAAAATCTGGGTGAAATGGTTGCCGTCACGACCAAATCGAATGACAATGGCGGTTCCGCACCCCCCAACGATACGTCCGTTTTCAGAAGGTCGCCATCACTCATGCTTCTCATGATCGACAACTTCGACTCCTTCACCTACAACCTGGTGCAATATCTGGGTGAACTGGGTCAAGACGTGCGCGTGTACCGCAACGATGAGATCACGCTCGACGAGATCGAGGCGCAGAAACCCAAGTATCTGATGATTTCGCCCGGTCCCTGCACTCCCGATGAAGCGGGTATTTCCCTGGCGGCCATCACCCACTTCGCCGGCAAAGTGCCCATCCTGGGTGTATGCCTCGGCCATCAAAGCATCGGCCAAGCGTTCGGCGCTCGCGTCGTCCACGCCAAGACGCTGATGCACGGCAAGGTCTCGCCGGTACGGCACAACGGCGGCGGCGTCTTCGCCGACTTGCCTTCGCCGATCACCTGCACCCGCTATCATTCGCTGGCCATTGCCCGCGAATCACTGCCGGCGTGCCTCGAAATCACCGCATGGACCGAAGATGGCGAGATCATGGGCATACGCCACAAATCGATGCCGATAGAGGGCGTACAGTTTCACCCCGAGTCCATTCTGACCGAACATGGCCACGCCATGCTGAACAACTTCCTGCGGGCGCACGCACGCCCGCAGCCCGAGACGGAACCCAAGGCATGATCACACCTCAAGCCGCACTGAACCGGCTCATCGACCAAAACGAGCTGTTCTACGACGAGATGCTCGATCTGATGCGCCAGATCATGCGCGGCGAAATTTCACCGGCATTGACCGCCGCCATCCTGATCGGCCTGCGCGTCAAAGTGGAAAGCGTCTTGGAAATCGCCGCCGCCGCCACGGTAATGAGAGAATTCTCCGACCGAGTGCCGGTCAGTCAGCGATCGCACTTGGTGGACACCTGCGGCACCGGCGGCGACAAAAGCCATACCTTCAACATTTCCACCGCTTCGGCCTTTGTGGCCGCCGCCGCCGGCGCGCGTGTCGCCAAGCATGGCGGCCGCTCGGTATCGTCCAAATCGGGCAGCGCCGATGTGTTGGAAATTCTTGGCGTCAACATCAACCTCCCCCCCGTCGCAGTAGGCGAATGCATCGATCGCATCGGCATCGGCTTCATGTTCGCGCCCAACCATCACAGCGCCATGCGTCACGTGGCGCCCATTCGGCGTGAACTCGGCGTGCGCACGATCTTCAATATTCTCGGCCCGTTGACCAACCCCGCCGGCGCGGATAACCAGGTGATGGGGGTATTCCATTACGATCTGGTCGGCATTCAGGCCCGCGTACTCAAAGAATTAGGCAGCCGCCACGTCTTGGTGGTGCACGGCATGGACGGACTGGATGAAATCACGCTTTCCGACAATACCTGGATAGCCGAATTGAAAGACGGCGCGATCCGCGAATCCGTGCTGGATCCGCGCGACTACGGCTTTACCCGCGCGCCGCTGACCGCGCTGCATGCCGACTCCGCCGAGCAATCGGCGCGCATGATCGAATCCGTGTTGGCCAACCAACCGTCGGCGGCGCGAGACATCGTACTCATCAACGCCGCCGCGGCGATCTACACCGCAGGCCTGGCCGACAGTCTGGCCGGCGGCGTGGAGCGCGCGCGCGCCGCATTGGAAAGCGGCGGCGCCGAACAAAAATTACATGAATTGATTCAGGCGAGCCGAGCGCTTGCCTGACGTATAGCCAGCCGGCCGGCCATTGTGCCGGACGATGACATTAATCGACTTAGATACGACCTGACAGTCATGAACAAACTCTCCAAAGAAATCTTCAAGGCCTATGACATTCGCGGCATCGTCGGCAAAACGCTCACGGTGGAAAGCACGCGTCTGATCGGGCAAGCCATCGGCAGCGAAGCGATCGAACGCAAAGTTACCCGCGTCGTCATCGGCCGCGACGGCCGCCTCTCTGGCCCGGAACTGTCCGAGGCGCTCGCCGACGGTTTGCGCGCGGCAGGCGTCGATGTCATCGACATCGGCCGCGTGGCCACGCCCATGCTTTATTTCGCCACGCATCATCTTGGCACCCAATCGGGCGTCATGGTCACCGGCAGCCACAACCCGCCCGAGTACAACGGGCTGAAGATGGTATTGGCGGGCGACACGCTGGCGGGCGACGACATCCAGGCACTCTATCAGCGCATCGTTGACGACCGGCTGCTGCAAGGTGCGGGCGCGCTCGAAACGGCCGACGTCACCGAGGCCTATTTCGACCGCATCACCAGCGACATCAAGCTCGACCGCCCGATCAGCGTGGTGGTGGACTGCGGCAACGGCGTGGCGGGCGCATTCGCCCCTATTCTGTTCCGCCGCCTGGGTTGCCGCGTGCGCGAACTGTTTTGCGACGTTGACGGCACTTTCCCCAACCACCACCCCGATCCGGCCAAACCGGAAAACCTGCGCGACGTGATCGAGGCGCTGGCCAAGACCGATGCCGAAATCGGGTTGGCTTTCGACGGCGACGGCGACCGGCTAGGCGTGGTCACCAAGGACGGCAACATCATTTGGCCGGACCGGCAGCTGATGCTCTACGCGGCAGACGTGCTGGAGCGCAACCCCAAGGCCAAGGTGATCTACGACGTCAAATCGACCCGGCTCTTGAAACCCTGGATCAAGGAAAACAAGGGCACCCCGGTGATGTGCCGTACCGGCCACAGCTTCATCAAGGCCAAGATCAAGGAAACCGGCGCGCTGATCGCCGGGGAAATGAGCGGTCACGTTTTCTTCAAGGAACGCTGGTACGGTTTTGACGACGGCATGTACGCCGGCGCCCGCCTGCTGGAGATCCTCGCGCGCGTCGAGGACGCCAGCGCGCTCTTGAACGCGTTGCCCAACGCGGTGTCGACGCCGGAACTGAACCTGAAGACCAAGGAAGGCGAAAATCACGCGCTGATCGAACGGCTGCAGCAAAGCGCCCGTTTCGATGCGGCGGAGGAAGTGATCACGCTGGACGGTCTGCGCGTCGAGTACGCCGACGGTTTCGGACTGATGCGCGCCTCCAATACCACGCCGGTGATCGTGCTGCGCTTCGAAGCCGACGATCAGCAAGCGCTCGAACGCATCATGGCCGATTTCCGCCGCGAGCTGGGCAAAGCGACCGACGCCAAGCTGCCGTTCTAAGGAAACGCATGGATAACAGCACGATGTATCAACAGGCAGCCAACAACCTCAATACGGTGCGCGATCTGCTGCGTTTCGCGGTATCGCGCTTCAACCAGGCCGGACTGTCCTACGGCCATGGCACAACCAACGCCTTCGATGAAGCCGCCTATCTGGTTTTGTCGGGCTTGAGCCTGCCGGTCGACCAGTTGGACCCCTACCTGGATGCCCGGCTGCTGCCGGAAGAGATCCGCGACGTGATCGAGATGATCGAGCGCCGGGTCGAGGAACGCATCCCCACCGCCTACCTGACCCACGAGGCTTGGCAAGGCGATTTCAGCTTCTACGTCGACGAACGGGTGATCGTGCCGCGTTCGTTCGTCTATGAGCTATTGGGAGAACCGCTGGCGCCCTGGATCGAGTACCCGGAACTGGTGCACCGCGGCCTGGATCTCTGCACCGGCTCTGGCTGCCTGGCCATTCAGATGGCGCATCATTATCCGGACGCGGAGATCGACGCGGTGGATATCTCGCTCGACGCGCTGGAAGTCGCGGCCATCAATGTCGAAAACTATGCGCTAGGCGACCGGATCAACCTGATTCATACCGATCTATTCGAAGGCCTGGCCGACCGCTATGACTTGATTGTGTCCAACCCGCCCTATGTCGACGCCGAGTCGGTCGACGCGTTGCCGGAGGAGTACCGTCACGAGCCGGCACTGGCACTGGGCTCTGGCCATGACGGCCTGGATGCCACGCGCGAAATCCTGCGCCGCGCACCAGACTTCCTCAACGAGCGCGGCGTGCTGCTGGTCGAGATCGGCCACAATCGCCACGCGCTGGAAGCCGCATTCCCCCACCTGCCATTCGTCTGGCTCGACACCAGCGGCGGCGACGGCTTCGTGTTCTTACTGACGCGCGAGGATCTGCTCAATCAGGGCTTGAGCTAAGAAGACGTGCATTGCCTGCGGCGAATGCACGCTACGGTAGGAATGTAGCGTGCGTTCGCGAAGCAACGCACGGACTCTCCGCAGGGACCACCGTTCAGGCCGACTTGAGCGCCACCGTCTCCTCGCGCTCTGCGAGCCAATCCATCAGACCGCTAGCGGATACCGGCGCAGAAATGGCGTAGCCCTGCCCCGACGTGCAACCGATCTCCAGCAACCGGTCCCAGATCGGCTGGCTTTCCACCCCCTCGACCACCAGTTTGCGGCCGGTGTAATGCGCGAATGAGATCATGCTGCGAATGATCGCCTCATTGCCTGGTGCCTTCAACAGCTTACGCACGAAGCGCTGGTCGATTTTGATGGTGTCGAATGGCAGCTGCTGCAAGTGCACCAGTGAGGATGCGCCGGTACCGAAATCGTCGAGCGCGATGGAAATACCGAATTCGCGACAGCTTTCCAGCTTGTGCACGATCTCCTCCGCCTCTTTTTGCGACACGGTTTCCAGCACCTCCAGCTCCAAATGGCCATCCGGAATCGGGTGACGCATGATCAATGCCTGAATGCGCGGCAAAAAGCTTTCATGGCGCAAGGTCATGGCCGACAGATTGACGCTGACCGGAATCAGTTTGCCTTGCGCCATCCACACGCTGGAATGGCGCAGCGCCTCGCTCATCACCCACCAGTCGAGTTCGCGCATCAGATCGGTATGCTCGATGGCCGGGAAAAACTCGCCCGGCGCCATGTAGCCATCGGCGCGGCGCCAACGAATCAGCGCCTCGACGCCGCTGACCTTGTGATCGACCAGGTTGATCTTGGGCTGATAAAACAACTCGAGCTCGTTATCGGCCAGCGCGCGGGCAAAATCGCCCCGCAGCGCATGCATGCGCCTGATCTCGACGTCCATTCCCTCGTCGTAGAAGCGGCAACGCCCACCGCCCGCCTCGCGCGCCCGGATCAGCGCCAGATCCGAGCAGCGCATCAGCGCCGCCGCATCGGCCGAGGCGATATGTTCCTGCACCACGCCGATGCTGCAACGCAAACTGATGTGCTCGCCCTGGCACTGAATCGGCTCGCGCATCGCATCCTGCAGATCCGCCACCAAGCGGTCGAGCGGCTCGCTGACGTCACTGACCGCGACAAAGCGCGCGGCGCCGACCCGGCCGACCGAGCCATGCGGCAGCGCGCGCTGGCTCATGCGCAGCGCGACCTCGCGCAGCACCATGTCGCCCGAGGCATGCCCAAGGCGGGCATTGAGTTCGTGGAAGCTATCGATGGCCAGCGTGACGACACCGATCTGACTGTCGGGTTGACCAAGCTGGACCATTTGCCCAATGCGTTCCAGCATCAGTTGGCGGTTAGGCAAGCCGGTCAAGGGATCATGCTGGATCAGGTAAGCCAGGTCGTTCTCGGCCTTCTGGCTACGCGCCATCGCGTCCTGACGCTCCAGCGCATGGCTGATCTCGCCAGCCATGGCGCGCACCAGGCCGACGGTGGCGTGATCGAAATAGTGACAACGGCGCGCGTACAGCACCAATGTGCCGATGGCTTGACCATAAAGCTGCAGCGGAATCGACAGCATGCTGCGCACGCCGCCGATGCGCATCGCGTCGCGCCAAGGCATGAGACTCTGTTGCGCCAGGGTATCGTCGACACATTGCACCTCGCCGGTCGCCACCGCGCGCGCGGAAGGGGTTTGGCCATTCAGATCGATGCACACCCCGGGAATGAAACCCTCGGCGCCATCGCCCGCCAGTGCCGCGGGACGGATATTGGCCTGCTGCGTATCGACCAGGCCAATCCACGCGTAAGCGAAGCCGCCCTCTTCGACGCAGATGCGGCAAATAGCCTGAAACAACTGTTCTCGGCTTTGCGCATTGATCAACGCCAGACTCACGCCGCTCAAGGTCGCGTACAGCCGCGCGGCCAAGGCGTTGGCGTCATTCTGTCCCGCCTGCTGCAGCTGCAGCATCAGGTCGAGCGCCATGCGCTTGCGCAAGGCCTCTTCCAGCGCCTGCCGCACTACCTGCGGCACGTCGAGCGCCATCGCCTCGCCGACCAGATAACCCGTCAGACACTCCGCCAACCCGGAAAGCGCGGCCAAAGGCAGCTGTTGACCCACGGCCAGCGCCAATACGCTCTCCCCGGCATCGTGCGCGGCGGAAAGCGTCCGTTCGAGCGTTTGCAGCAACGCCTCCACCCGCTCGGCCAGTTCGCCATCGGGCGCAACCGCATTGTGCTGCCGGAGCAAATACCAAAAGAGCTGTTTAGCCAGCGTCTGACGCCGGGAAAACAGAAGATGACCATATGCCGTCAAAACGGCAACATGTTCGGCGGACAACCCGACAATTCGGCCAAGCGCTGCGACATCCGCCCCCGCGCTATTCCCCATTCCTGACGAACCCATTCTTATTAGCGGATTATTCCAATGTAATGACGCATCACCCTCTCAGCCTACCTGGGCGTAGCATATGTCCGTTAGACTAACAGAGACAGATTATCTTTGCTACATACAATAAACATTTTAAATATTCTTTTAAATATCAACAAAGCCTTGGCGCAAGCCCCTTCACAATCCACAGCATCTTGAGACTGAGACAGGGCAATTGACAGTTTCGACGTGAAGAGAGAATATCCATTCCCCATTGTGCGCAGAGTGAGAACCCCATGCCCCATAGCACGATCGATTGGCCCGAACTGGAAAAAGCGGCACGCCAAGCGGCCGCCCATGCCTACGTACCCTATAGCCGCTTTGCGGTTGGCGCCGCGTTGCTCACGGCGGACGGACGTCTATTCACCGGCTGCAACGTGGAAAATGCCTCCTACGGCCTCACCAACTGCGCCGAACGCACCGCCGTCTACAGCGCGCGCGCGCAAGCCAACATGCAAGAGGTCGTCGCCGTTTGTGTCTACACGCCAACGCCCACGCCGACGCCCCCTTGCGGCGCCTGCCGGCAGGTGCTCAACGAATTCGGCCCGACCATGCAGGTCAAGTTGATCTGCGATGGCACGCAAACGGTCGACACCACGCTCGATCAATTACTGCCGGGCGCGTTCGGCCCCAAAAATCTGAGCTAACGCTCCGCATTTCATATAAAAAAACGGCACGCCCTAAGGCATGCCGTTTTTTTGCTTGTCACCCAAGCTCAACCCACCCACTTGCGCGCAGAGGCGAACATGCGGTACCACGCACCGTTCTCGCCCCAGTCGTCCGGATGCCAGCTGTTTTGCACCGTGCGGAACACGCGCTCCGGATGCGGCATCATGATGGTGAACCGGCCATCGGCGGTGGTGACGCCGGTAATGCCCGATGGCGAGCCGTTCGGATTGAGCGGATAGGTCTCGGTCGGACGCCCTTCCAGATCGATGAAGCGTAAAGCCACCTCGGCCAGCGCCTGCGCGCCGGGGGCAAACACCGCGCGCCCCTCGCCATGGCTGACCACCACCGGCAGCTGGCTGCCCGCCATGTCGGCCAGAAAGATCGACGGCGTCTGCGGCACCTCCACCATGGAGAAGCGGGCTTCGAACTGCTCGGACGCGTTGCGGCGGAACGTCGGCCAATGCTCGGCGCCAGGAATGATGCCCGCCAGATTGGACATCATCTGGCAACCGTTACACACCCCGAGCGCGAACACGTCGGACCGACCAAAGAAGGCCTGGAACGCTTCACGGGCACGGTTATTGAACAAAATGCTCTTCGCCCAGCCCTCGCCGGCACCCAGCACGTCGCCGAAGCTGAAGCCGCCGCAAGCAACCATGCCCTTGAAGTCGGTCAGCGAAACGCGACCGCTCAGCAGATCGCTCATCGTGACGTCGACCGCGGCAAAGCCCGCACGATCAAAGGCGGCCGCCATTTCGATCTGACCATTGACCCCTTGCTCGCGCAGCACGGCCACGCGGGGACGCGCACCCAGATGCAGATACGGCGCGGCCGGGTCCTCGTGCACATCGAAGCTCAGATTGGCGAACAAGCCGCGCGATTTGCTATTGGACAGCAACAGGTGCTCGCTGTCGGCGCAGGCAGGATTGTCGCGCATGCGCTGCAGACGGTAACTGGTTTCCGACCAAGCACGTTGCAGATCGGTCCGGCTTTCGTTGAACAATTCTTGGCCACGGTGCTTGATGATCAGCCGGTCCTTGTTGTTGATGCGGCCCAACACGAACAGCTCGCGGCCGATGCCGGCTTGCATGAAGCGCGAAATAACGTCGGCGGTGTGCGTCTTCTTCACCTGCAACACGGCGCCAAGCTCTTCATTGAACAACACGCGCATGATACGGCCACGCGTGGCGGCTTCCGGCGTCGGCTGCACGAAATCGTCGATATAGCGTTGCGTCTTGCGGCGCTCGATAACGAGTTCCTGCAGATCGATACTCAAGCCGACGTGACCCGCGAACATCATTTCCGACAACGTCACGAACAAGCCGCCGTCGGAACGGTCATGATAGGCGAGCAACAAACCGTCGCGGATCAGCGACTGCACGGTATCGAAGAACGCCACCAGTTGCTGCGGACTTTCGACGTCCGGCGAGCGGCCACGCAGATGCTTCCATACCTGACCGTAAATCGACCCACCCAGACGGCAGCGGCCGTACCCCAGATCGACCAGGATCAGATCGGTATCTTTTTCGTCCTTGAGATCCGGCGTCACGGTCTTGGTCACGTCTTCGACCGAGGCAAATGCCGACACCACCAGCGACAACGGCGCGGTGACCGACTTTTCCTGATCGCCATCGCGCCACACCGTCTTCATCGACAGCGAATCCTTGCCGACCGGAATCGACAGGCCCATTTCCGTCACGAGGTGCGACACGCCCTCGACCGTACGGTAGAGATTGGCGTCCTCCCCCGGGTGGCCGGCGGCGGCCATCCAGTTGGCCGACAGCTTGACGCCGCTTAGGCTGCCGATCGCGGCGGCGGCAATATTGGTCAGCGCCTCGCCCACGGCCAATCGGCCCGATGCCGGCGCATTAAAGAGCGCTGCCGGCGGCCGCTCGCCCAACGACATGGCTTCGCCGCGCAGGGTATTGAAGCCCATGCTGGTCACGGCCACATCGGCCACCGGCACCTGCCAGCGCCCCACCATTTGATCGCGCGCGGTCAACCCACCCACGGTACGGTCGCCGATGGTGATCAAGAACGATTTGTCGGCCACGGTCGGATGGCGCAGCACGCGATACGCGGTTTCGCGCAAATCGAACAGCGCGGCGTCGAATACGTTGAACTCGAATTCGCGCGTCGTCACGTCGCGGGTCATGCGCGGCGGCTTGCCAAGCAAGACCTCCATCGGCATGTCCACCGGATCGTTGCCGAAGTGCGCGTCGCGCACGCGCAGCCTGCCGTCGTCGGTCGCCGTGCCGACCACCGCGAACGGACAACGTTCGCGCTCGGCCAGCGCGCCGAACCGGTCGAGGTCCTGCGGCAGAATCGCCAACACGTAGCGCTCCTGCGATTCGTTCGACCAAATCTGCATCGGCGTCATACCGGTGTCTTCCAGCTGCACCTCGCGCAGATTGAAAATCGCGCCGCGGCCTGCGTCGTTCACCAGTTCCGGGAAGGCGTTCGACAACCCGCCGGCGCCCACATCATGGATCGACACGATCGGATTGGCCTCGCCCAGCTGCCAGCAGCGGTCGATCAATTCCTGGCAGCGGCGCTGCATTTCCGGATTGCCGCGTTGCACCGAATCGAAATCCAATGCCGCGTCGTTGGCGCCCGTGTCCATGCTGGACGCCGCACCGCCACCCAGACCGATCAGCAGCCCCGGGCCACCGATCTGCACCAGCAGCGCATCGGCGGGGATGCGGTCTTTCTTGATTTGCCGGTCCTGGATATTGCCCAAACCGCCGGCGACCATGATCGGCTTGTGGTAGCCCCGCATCTCCTCGTGGAACATCTCCTCGAAAGTACGGAAGTAACCCGCCAAATTGGGGCGACCGAATTCGTTATTGAAGGCGGCGGCACCGATCGGACCGTCAATCATGATTTGCAGCGCCGAGGCGATGCGCGACGGGCGGCCGTATTGCGGCTGATCCTTTTGATACAGCTCCCACGGCTGCACGAAACCAGGGATGTTCAGGTTGGATACGGCAAAGCCGCACAAACCAGCCTTTGGCCGAGAACCGCGCCCGGTCGCGCCTTCATCGCGGATTTCGCCTCCCGAGCCGGTGGCGGCGCCGGCGAATGGCGAAATCGCCGTCGGGTGGTTATGCGTCTCGACCTTCATCAGAATGTGCGTCGGCTCGGCATGATAGCGGTACAGATGGCCATCCGCCTGCGGATAGAGGCGCTCGACCTCGGCTCCCTCGATAACGGAGGCATTGTCGCTATACGCAACCAGCGTGCCTTGCGGATTTGCCGCATGCGTGTCGCGGATCATACCGAACAGCGACTTGTTACACGGCACGCCGTCGACGATGAAATTGGCATTGAAAATCTTATGCCGGCAGTGCTCGGAATTGGCCTGCGCGAACATCATCAGCTCGACGTCACTGGGATTGCGCTCGAGGCGGCGGAAATTATCCACCAAATAGTCGATTTCATCCGGCGACAGCGCCAAGCCGAGATCGGCGTTGGCGCGCAACAGCGCCTCGCGCCCGCCGCCGAGCACGTCCACCGTGGTCAGCGGTTGCGGCGGCACATGCGCAAACAAGCGTTCGGCTTGGTCAAAATCGGTCAGGACCGTTTCGGTCATGCGGTCATACAGCAGATCGGCCAGCACGCCGCGCTGGGTCTCCGAGAGCGCCGTGGCGGCGACGACGCGGAAGGCGGTGGCGCGCTCGACGCGACGCACGGTCGTCAGACCGCAATGCGCGACGATGTCGGTGGCTTTGGAGGCCCAAGGCGACAGCGTGCCCAAGCGTGGCGCCACCAAGAACAATTCGCCGTCGGGCTCGGTGTCTGGCGCCGGCTCGCCATAGGTCAGGATTCGGGCTAACAACTCCTGGCCTGTGGCGTCGAGCGGTGTGTCGCTCTCGACCAAATGCCAATATTCTGCTGTCAGATTAATTTCAGGAAGGCCGGCGGACTGCGCCGCGGCAATAAGTTTTTCCAGACGGAACTGTGACAGGGCGACTCCACCCCGCAGCTTGATTATGTGAGCCATGCAGCACCCGCGACAAGTTTCAGGAAAGCGCGTCATAATACCAGTAATATGCAAGCAGTTTAAGCGATCCCGCTCGATACTGTCCGAGACGAAGACATTCACTCCGCATTTTTATAAATTTCGCTCTGGAGCCCCCCCCATGAAAAAGATCGAAGCCATCATCAAGCCATTCAAATTGGATGAAGTGCGTGAAGCACTGTCCGAACTCGGCGTCAACGGGCTGACCGTCACGGAAGTCAAAGGCTTTGGCCGGCAGAAGGGACACACCGAACTGTATCGCGGCGCGGAATATGCCGTTGACTTTCTCCCTAAAGTCAAAATCGAAGTCGTCCTGCCTGACGACCTGGTCGAACGCGCCCTCGACAGCATCGTCGCCACCGCGCGCACCGGCAAGATCGGCGACGGTAAAATCTTCGTGACCCCAGTGGAGCAAGTTGTGCGCATTCGCACCGGCGAAACCGACGAAAGCGCCATCTAGGGGCAGAATGCGCCAGCCTATTGGCGAATGCAAGAAATATCATTTATTGCTAATAGATAAAAAACAACGCACACCATGGGTGTGCGTTGTTTTTTGACTGATACGGAAAATTATCGCCAGAACTTCCACCAGGGCATGGCGGTTTCTTGCCAGGGCTGCTGCAGGTAGGCACTCTTGGGATAGTTAAGCGCCAGCACGCGCTCCGTGTCGTCGTGCAGCTTTGGCATACCCATCCGGTCGTAACCCTCGGCCATCAGCGCCAAGGCTTCTTCGACGTAACGCGTATTGCCATACTCGCGCACCACGGTCTGCGCGCGATTCACCGCCGCCACGTAAGCGCCGCGCTTCATATAGTAGCGCGCCACGTGCATCTGATAGCCGCCGAGCGCGTCGACCAGCTGATTCATCTTCTTCAGCGCTTCAGGCGCGTATTTGCTATTGGGGAACCGGGTCACCACTTCGTTGAACGCGGCAAAGGCATCGCCGGACGCCTTGGGATCGCGTTCGCTCATGTCTTGGCTGCCCCAGGTGCCGAGCCAGCTATCGTCGGTGTTCAGATAGACGAGGCCCTTGAGGTAGTAGATATAGTCGAGGTTCGGGTGAGACGGGTGCAGCTTGATGAAGCGATCGCACGCCGCCAGGGCCAACTCGCTCTCGTGATCCTTGAAATAGGTGTAGGCGATATCCATCTGCGCCTGTTGCGCGTAGCGGCCGTAGGGAAAACGCGCCTCAAGCGTTTCGTATAATTTCTCAGCACGGGTATAATTACCGGAATCCAGCTCGGAATGGGCCTCCGTGTACAGCTTGTCCACCGTCCAACCACGTGTTTCGTCATAGGTATCGGGCGTCGCGCAAGCCGCCAATCCCAGCACAACCAAACAAGCCATCACGTATCTTTTCATGACCGATCCTTATTTTGATTCCGAGGATTATAGCGACAACTCGGAAAACGAGGTATCCACCTCGCAAGAATTCGATGTTCCCCTGTCCATGGCGGGGGAACGGCTCGATGCCGCCCTGGCGAAACTGCTCACCGACTACTCGCGTAGCCGCCTGTCGCAGTGGATCAAGGACGGCGCCGTGCTGTTGGACGGCAAGCCTGCCACGCCACGCACAAAGCTGCAAGGCGGGGAACGGATTCATGTCGACATCCGCCCGACCGAGGAAGCGCAATCCTTCACGCCCGAGCCGATGGATCTGCCTATCGTCTATGAGGACGATCACATCATCGTCATCAACAAACCCGCAGGCATGGTCGTACACCCCGCGGCCGGCAACTGGTCGGGCACGCTGCTCAATGGCCTGCTCCATCACGACCCCCGGCTCGCGCAAGTACCCCGCGCCGGCATCGTACACCGGCTCGACAAGGAAACCAGCGGCTTGATGGTGGTCGCGCGCACGATTCCCGCGCAAACCGAACTCGTGCGCCAGATGCAAGCCCGCACCGTCACCCGCCTCTACCGCGCCATCGCCGATGGCCAAGTACCGTGCGACGGCAAAATCGACGCCGCCGTCGGCCGCGACCCGCACAATCGGCTGCGCATGGCGGTGGTGAAGTTTGGCGGCAAGCCGGCCGTCACCCATTTGCGCATACTGGAGCGCTACCCGAGCCACACCTATGTCGAGTGCCGGCTCGAAACCGGCCGCACACACCAAATCCGCGTGCACATGCGCGAGGCGCGCCACCCGCTGGCGGGCGACCCGCTGTACGGCAATCCGCGCCACGTCATGCCCGAAGAGGTCGCTCAGACGGTCAAAGCGCTTGGCCGGCAAGCGCTGCATGCCTGCCAACTCACGCTGACCCACCCCGCCACCGGTCAGGAAATGAGCTGGCGCGCACGCCTGCCCGACGATATGCGCGCCGTGCTGGCGGCGCTGCGCGGCGAGCACGCGAGCGCCTTCACCGCCGGCCACGACGCCATGGAGGACGGCGAATGGGACGACGACGACGATCATGACGTGGAGGTGCTCTATGTCCGAGACTGAGGCGCTCACGGCCGACTGGCCAGCGCCGGCGCGCGTGCGCACGCTGATCACCACGCGCCGGGGGGGCGTGAGCCCCGCCCCCTTCGCCAGCCTCAACCTTGGCGACCACGTCGGCGACACGCCGGAAAACGTCGCCGCCAATCGCGCGCTGGTCCGCCAGCGGTTGCCGGCGGAACCGGCCTGGCTCGTGCAGACCCACAGCATACTGACCGTCGCGGCGGAAACGGTACGCGCACCGACGGAAGCCGACGCGAGCTTCACCCGCCAAGCCGACACCGTCTGTGTCGTCATGACCGCCGACTGCCTGCCGGTACTGCTGTGCGACCGGCAAGGCACTGTCGTCGGCGCGGCCCATGCCGGCTGGCGCGGGTTGTGCAACGGCGTGATCGAGACCTTGGCGCAAGCCATGGCGACGCCGGGCGAGCAACTGATGGCCTGGCTCGGCCCGGCCATCGGCCCGGACGCGTTTGAAGTGGGTGCGGAAGTGCGCGCAGCGTTCATGGCAATCGATCCAAGGGCGGCGCAGGCCTTCACCGAGATCGACCGCGACAAGTATCTGGCGGACATCTATTTGCTTGCCCGACAACGGCTGAACCGGCTCGGGGTCGAGGAGATCCACGGCGGCGACCGCTGCACGGTCATCGAACGCGGACAGTTTTTCTCCTACCGCCGCGATGGCCGCACCGGCCGCATGGGCAGCATGATTTGGCTGGCGGATGACAGTGCAATGTAGGTAGAAGGTGCATTCCATCTAGCAAATAAGGTAAAATTGCGCCCTTTAGCCGCATCCGCCGACGACATGTCCACAGAACTCACCCAGCTTGCCGAACAGGTGGCCCGCCGCCGCACTTTCGCCATCATTTCCCACCCCGACGCCGGTAAAACCACGCTGACCGAGAAGCTGCTGCTGTTCTCGGGCGCCATTCAACAAGCGGGCACGGTCAAGGGCAAGAAAACCGGCAAATTCGCCACCTCCGACTGGATGGAGATCGAAAAGCAGCGCGGCATTTCCGTCGCCTCGTCGGTGATGCAGTTCGAATACCGCGACCACACGGTCAATCTGCTCGACACCCCGGGTCACCAGGACTTTTCCGAGGACACCTACCGCGTCCTGACCGCGGTCGACTCGGCGCTGATGGTGATCGACGCCGCCAAGGGCGTGGAGGAACAGACGATCAAGCTGTTGAACGTCTGCCGGCTGCGCAATACGCCGATCGTCACCTTCATGAACAAGTACGACCGCGAGGTGCGCGACTCGCTGGAGCTGCTCGACGAGGTCGAGAGCATCCTCAAGATCCGCTGCGCGCCGGTTACCTGGCCGATCGGCATGGGCAAGACCTTCCGCGGCGTGTATAGCCTGCTGACCGACGAGGTCATTCTGTTCGAGGCCGGCAGCGAAAAGCTGTTGACCGAGGTGGAAGTCATCCAAGGCATCGACAATCCGCGCCTGGCGGAGCTGTTCCCGTTGGAAATGGAACAACTGCGCATGGAAATCGAACTGGTCAAGGGCGCATCGAACGAGTTCGACCTGCAGGCCTTCCTCGATGGGGAACTGACCCCGGTGTTCTTCGGCTCGGCGATCAACAATTTCGGCGTGCGCGAAATCCTCAACGCGCTGATCGACTGGGCGCCGCCGCCAAGCGAGCGCGACGCCACCGTGCGTCACGTGCGACCGGCCGAGGCACCCTTCTCCGGTTTCGTGTTCAAGATC
>Ga0213872_10000114_pt1 | contig 74773 bp, 79 predicted proteins | sample VelepicomBERX_R2_FD_160071 | JGI IMG/M metagenome (GOLD analysis project Ga0213872, IMG submission 160071) | Rhizosphere microbial communities from Vellozia epidendroides in rupestrian grasslands, the National Park of Serra do Cipo, Brazil - RX_R2 | ecosystem: Host-associated > Plants > Roots >... | reverse complement strand
GCGCCAGCCAACGCGAACCACACCATCCCCACAGGCTTGTCCGGCGAACCGCCGCCCGGCCCCGCCACGCCGGACACCGCGACCGCCCAATGCGCGCCGGCGCGGCGCAATGCGCCGGCGGCCATCTCGCGCACGGTGCGCTCGCTGACGGCGCCCGCCGCGGCGAGCGTTTCCACGCGCACGCCGAGCATGTCCTGCTTGGCTTGGTTGCTATAGGTCACGAATCCATAGCCGAACCAGTCAGACGAGCCGGCAATGTCGGTCAGTGCAGCGCTGATCATGCCGCCCGTGCACGATTCGGCCGTGGCCACCGTCTCGCCGCGCGCGCGCAACGCTTCACCGAGCCTGCGCGCCAAGGCTTCAATGTTTTCCATGACGGCTCCGGAAATGGCCAATCAACCCGTTGGTCGAGCAATCGTGCTCGTGCGCGGGGGCCAACTGCGGCGACAGTTGCGGCAGAATCACCTTCGCCAGCTGCTTGCCGTATTCGACCCCCCATTGATCGAACGAGTTGATGCCCCAGATCACCCCTTGCACGAACACCTTGTGCTCGTACATCGCCATCAGCATGCCCAAGCTATAGGGCGTAATCCGGTCCAGTGCGATGGTATTGGACGGCTGATTACCCGGGAACAGCTTCTGCGGCAGCAGCATGTCGACCATGTCGCCCGGCATGCCGGCCATCTCGGACAACACCTCGCTTTCGGTCTTGCCGTGCATCAATGCCTGGGTTTGCGCCAGGCAATTGGCAACCAGAACTTGATGTTGACTACCCGTCTCGTAATGACTGTTCATCGGCACGATGAAGTCGCAAGGAACAAGCCGCGTCCCCTGATGCAGCAATTGGAAAAAGGCGTGCTGGCTATTGACACCCTCCTCACCCCAGATGACCGGGCCGGTATCGAAATCCAGCCGTTCGCCATAGCGGCCGACGCGCTTGCCGTTCGACTCCATGTCCATTTGCTGGAGATGGGCCGGCAGGCGGCGCAGACCGTGATCGTAAGGCATGATCGCGTGAGTATGCGCACGATAGAACGTGTTGTACCAAACCCCCAGCAGCGCCAACACCACCGGAATATTGCGGATGAACGGCGTTTCGAAGAAATGGCGGTCCATGGCGTGCCCGCCCGCCAGGAACTGACTGAAATGCTCGAAGCCGATCGACAGCATGACCGGCAAGCCGATGGCCGACCAGACCGAATAGCGTCCGCCGACCCAGTCCCAGAACCCGAACATATTGGCCGGATCGATGCCGAAGGCGGCCACCGCCTCGCAATTGGTCGACACGGCGACGAAGTGACGCGCCACCGCGGCCTCGCCGAGCACACCGGTGAGCCACTGCCGGGCGGCATGGGCGTTGAGCAGGGTTTCGGGCGTGGTAAAGGATTTCGAGGCCACGATGAACAGCGTGGATTGCGGATCGAGCGTGCGTAGCGTACGGGCAATGTGCTGGCCATCGACGTTCGAGACGAAGTGCACATTGAGCCGCTCGCTGGCGTACGGCGCGAGCGCCTCCGCCACCACCAACGGCCCTAGATCGGAGCCGCCGATACCGAGGTTGACCACGTCGGTGATCGGCTGGCCGGTGGCGCCGAGCCAGGCACCCTCGCGCACCGCGTTGCTGAAGTCGCGTAGGCGCGCGAGCACGGCATGCACCGCCGGCACCACGTCCGCGCCATCCACCGCCAGGGATGCCTCTGCAGGCATTCGCAGCGCGGTGTGCAGCACGGCGCGATCTTCGCTGACGTTGATGTGCTCACCCTCGCGCATGCGTGCCATCCAACCGGCCAGATCGGCCGCATCGGTCAGGTCGATTAACAGTTCCAGCGTGCGGTCGGTAATGCGGTTCTTCGAATAATCGAGCAGCAAGCCGTCGAGTTCGATGCTGAAACGCTCGAAGCGATGCGGATCGGCCTCGAACAGCTGGCGCATGTGCATATGGCGCGTGGCGCGCTGATGCTGGTGCAGTTTCGCCCAGGCAGAGGAAGTATTGATGTCGTTGCTGCGAATCACAGGCATGCGAAGCGTCCGAAATGAAACCGGCCCCGCTATCGGGGCCAAAAAGCTTATAACTTCAGGAAGTTGTCTCGGTAATAGCGCATTTCCTCAATCGATTCGAGGATGTCCGCCAGCGCCTCGTGCTTGCCCTTCTTCACCACGCCGCGCGCCAAATCAGGCTTCCAGCGCTTACACAGCTCTTTCAGGGTCGAAACGTCCAAATTGCGGTAATGGAAGTGCGTCTCAAGCGTCGGCATCCAGCGCGCCATAAAGCGGCGGTCCTGACAGATGGAGTTGCCGCACATCGGCGAGGTGCGCGGCACCGTGTACTCTTGCAGGAACGCCAGCATCTGCGCTTCGGCGCCCGCCTCGGTCAGCGTGGAAGCACGCACACGCTCGATCAAGCCGGATCGGCCATGCGTGGCCTTGTTCCAGTCGTCCATGCCGTCGAGCACGCTGTCGGGCTGATGCACGACCAGCACCGGCGACTCGGCGACGATATTCAGCTGGCTGTCGGTAATCACGACAGCCAGTTCGATAATCCGGTCGGTATCGGGGTTCAGGCCCGTCATTTCCATGTCGAGCCAGATGAGGTTGTTTTGATCTTGTGCCATACTTACTCGTCTTTGCTAGTATCGAGTCATTTTCCGCTATTGCCGTCTATCCGGCAAACCTCACAAGAAAAGATATTGGATGGCAGCCGTCTTTACCAAGGTATTTTTTGTCGTCGTACTACTGACCTTCTCTCTACGCGTATGGCTGGCCTTACGCCACAGCCGTCACATTGCCGCGCGCCGCGCCGCCGTCCCGGCCGAATTCGCCGCCGACATCACGCTCGAATCGCACCAGCGCGCCGCCGACTATACGCGCGCTAAACTGAGGCTTGGCCTGGTATCCGGCGCGGTCGATCTCGCGCTCCTGCTGGCGTTGACGCTCGGTGGCGGCCTCAATGGGCTCTGGACGCTGGCCAGCCCCCTCGCGAACCACCCCGTCTTGCAGGGCACGGCCTTCATCGCCCTCGTGCTGGCGCTGTCCGGCCTGATCTCGCTGCCGCTGTCTCTGTATGCCACTTTCCGGCTGGAGGCCCGTTTCGGCTTCAACAAGATGACATGGGGCCTGTTTGTGCGCGACGGCATCAAAAGCCTGATGATCGGCGCCATCATCGGCCTGCCGCTCATCGCGCTGGCGTTGTGGCTAATGACCGTTACCGGCCGCCATTGGTGGTTGTGGCTGTGGCTCGTCTGGACCGGTTTTAGCCTATTGATGGTCGTCGTCTACCCCACGGTCATTGCGCCGCTCTTCAACCGCTTTTCGCCATTGGCGGACCAGGCGCTCAAGGCGCGCATCGAAGCGCTGCTCGCCCGCACGGGCTTCCGCAGCCAAGGGGTGTTCGTCATGGACGGCTCCAAGCGATCCAGCCATGGCAATGCCTATTTCACCGGCTTCGGCAGTGCCAAACGCATCGTCTTCTTCGACACGCTGGTCGAACATCTGACCCCGGCGGAAATCGAAGCCGTGCTGGCGCACGAGCTTGGCCACTTCAAGCTGCGTCACGTGCTAAAACGCATCGTCACCACCTTTTTACTGTCCCTGGCCGCGCTGTGGCTGCTCGGTCGACTGATCGACGCCGCCTGGTTCTACCAAGGACTCGGGCTTGCGAGCCAGGGACCGGCACAAGCCTTGCTGCTGTTTTTCCTGGCGCTGCCGGCCTTCACCTTTCCGCTGACCCCGCTGATGAGCCGCCTTTCGCGACGTCACGAGTTCGAAGCCGACGATTTCGCCGCGCGAGAAACCGACGCGCGCGACCTGATCAGCGCACTGGTGAAGCTCTATCGCGATAACGCCGCCACATTGACGCCCGATCCGCTGTATTCGGCGTTCTACGACTCGCACCCGCCCGCCGTGCTGCGCATCGCCCATCTGAAAGGAGAACCGTCATGAGGCTCGCCGACCAACACTGCTCGCCGGACACTGCCCGGCAAACGCCTGACGCCCGCGAGATGGAACGCCTGCTCACCGAGCTGCCGGGTTGGCAGATCGAAGACAAGACGCTGGTTAAGACCTACCGTTTCAGCGACTATCACCGCACGATGGCCTTCGTGAACGCGCTCGCCTGGATTGCCCATCAGCAGGACCACCACCCCGATCTATCGGTGCACTACAACCGCGTGCGCGTGGTCTGGAGCACCCACGATGCCGGCGGCCTCACCCTGAACGATTTTATTTGCGCCGCACGCTGCCAGGCGCTCCAGGCGGACGCCGCATGACCGACGCCCATCAGACTGGACAGATCATTCGCAACCATGGCCGGCGCTTCGTCGTCGAGGCCGACGGACAAGAGTACGATTGCACGACACGCGGCAAGCGCGTCGATTACGCCTGCGGCGACAGGGTACGCTTGCTGGTGCAAAACCGCGAACAAGCGGTGATCGAAAGCGCCGAGCCGCGCCGTAGTTTGTTGTACCGCCAGGATGACTGGCGCACCAAATTGATCGCCGCCAACGTGACCCGCATCCTGTTCGTCACTGCCGCCGTCCCCACTCCAAGCGAAGAACTGCTCAACCGTTGCCTGATCGCCGCCGAGGCGGCCGACATCGAACCGGTCATCGTGGCGAACAAAGCCGACCTGGCCGAAAGTTCAGGCTACCTGGCCAAGCTCGCGCCCTACCAGGCGCTGGGCTATCCGCTCGTCACCCTGTCGGCCAAGCTGGATACCGCCGCGCTGCTACCTTGGCTCGCAGGCCAGACTTCGGTCATGGTCGGCCAATCCGGCATGGGCAAATCGACGTTGACCAACGCCCTGCTTCCACATGCCCGCGCGCGCACGGCGGAGATCTCCGCTGCGCTCGATTCCGGCCGCCACACCACCACCCATGCCACGCTCTATCATCTTGATGCGCAAAGCGATTTGATCGACTCGCCAGGTCTGCAGGAATTCGGTCTCAGACATCTGCAAGCGACCGATTTGATCCATTATTTTCCCGAAATGCGGCCGCTTATCGGCCAATGCCGGTTCCACAATTGCACCCATCGCGCAGAGCCTGGCTGTGCGGTTAAACAGGCGGCCCAAGATGGGCTGATCATGCCCTTCCGGCTCAACCTGCTGCAACGGTTGACCAGTGAATTAATATAATTTACGGCGAATCATTATGCTTTTATCATGAAATTATAATTAGAACCATCCGTTTACAATTTTTTGCTCCCTCCGTATTCTCTCCCTATAACGAATGAAACAACGCGTTAGATCGTTGCGTAAACCAGGAGGAGAGTAAAGATGACCAAGCGCATTGCATTGGTGACCGGTGGCATGGGCGGCATCGGCACCGCCATTTGCAAGGAATTGGGGCTGGCGGGTCACACCGTGGTCACCACCTACAGCAAACCCGGCAAGGAGGCGGCCTGGCTGGACGAGATGAAGGCACAGGGCCTTGAGGTTCATGCCTACCATTGCGACGTCACCGATTTCGACCTATGCAGCCGCATGGTCGATCAGGTGCACGACGAAATCGGCCCGATCAGCATCCTGGTCAACAACGCCGGCATCACCCGTGACGGCACCTTCCGCAAAATGAATTTCGACGACTGGCACGCCGTGCTGCGCACCAATCTGGATTCGGTATTCAACATGACCCGGCCGGTCATCGAAACCATGATCGAGTGCAACTGGGGCCGCGTGATCAACGTGTCGTCCATCAACGGCCAGAAGGGTCAGTTCGGTCAAACCAACTACTCGGCCGCCAAAGCGGGCATGCATGGCTTCACCATGGCGCTGGCGCAAGAGGTCGCGCGCAAGGGCATCACCGTCAACACGGTATCGCCCGGTTACATCGCCACCGACATGGTGATGGCCGTGCCGGAAGATGTGCGCGAAAAGATCGTCGCGCAAATTCCCGTGGGACGGCTGGGCAAACCGGAAGAAATCGCCGCGCTGGTCGCCTTCCTCGCCTCGGACCAAGCGGGCTTCATCACTGGCGCCAATATCGCCATCAACGGCGGCCAGCACACCAAGTAGCATCGCGGCGTCGCGGGAACCTCGCGACGCCGATCTTTTCTATGCTCAACGGCATTCGCCACCACGCGAAACGGAGGGACCATGGCACAGCATCCATCCCTGCGGCGCTGGCTCGAATACTACATGAGCTGCGTCGGCACACTCGGCAATCTGATGTTCTATTTTCAGGCTTACGAAATATTCGACAGCCAGTCCGCAGGCGCCGTCTCGCTGCCCGGTTTCGCCATTAGCGTGGTCGCGCTGTCGAGTTGGATGTTCTACGGCCTGATCATCCACAACGTACCGCTCGTCGTGGCCAATGCGTTCGGGGTCGCCGGCGCGCTGGCGGTGATCTCGGGACTGCTCTACTACACCACCCCCTGACTCGGGTCTATCTGCAAACCTTTTGCGGACAGACCCTACTCGTGCCGTCCAGGCGGAATGGCCGCATCCAGAACGCGCGCGACGCGCGAGCCGAGCCGCATCAAGCGCTCCAGCGTCTGCGGCGACAGCTTCTGCACATCGTCGAACCAGGTATTGAGCAAATCGAGCAGATCGTACAACGCACGCATCCGCTCGCGCTCGGCGGCCGATGCCACCCCCGCCGTTTCGTCGCGCAGCCCTTCGCGCAAGAACTGTAGCGTCGGTTCGATTTCGCGCCGGCGCTTTTCTTGGGCGAAACGCCGCAAGACCTCCCACGCATCGTCCGGCATGGTAAAGAATTCGCGCCGGTCCCCCGGCTGCGGCGCTTGAAGGATCAAGCGCGCCACCGTCAGCGTCTTGAGACCGGCGCCGACATTGGAGCGCGACAACCCCAGGCTGCCGGCGATCTCATCGGCGTTGAGCGGGCGCGGAGACAGGAACAGCAAGGCGCAGATCTGGCTCGCGGTGCGGCTCAACCCCCAGTCACGCCCCATCTCGCCGAAATGCAGTACCAGGCGCTCGGCTAGCGGCGACAAATTCTTCATGTTCTCGTCATTCCTGATGTTATCGTTATTTCCGGAAATGGCAGGCCGCGACAAGACGAAAAACGCCCCTCGCGCTATTATCTTAGTCTGTTCAATTTGAGTATGACACCATGGCAGAAAACCTGATCATCCAGCACGACGCCGACAAACCCACGCGCTACCAAACGTTGCTGCCGCAAGCTCAGGCGCTGCTCAGCGGCGAAACCGACCTGGTGGCCGGCCTGGCCAATGTGTCCGCCATGCTGAAGATGAGTTTTGATTGGCTATGGGCCGGTTTTTATCTGGTCAAACACGATCAACTGGTGCTCGGTCCATTCCAAGGACCGCTGGCCTGCACCCGCATCGGCCATGGCAAAGGTGTCTGCGGCAGCGCATGGGCGCGCGCGGAAACGCTCGTCGTGCCGGACGTCGACGCGTTTCCGGGGCATATCGCCTGCTCGTCGGACGCGCGCTCGGAAATCGTCGTGCCGTTGTTTGACGCCCGCAAAGAGGTGGCTGGGGTATTGGATATCGATAGCGTCCGTGTCGGGGAATTCGACGCGGTGGATGCGGACTATCTGCAGCAACTCGCGGCGTTGATCACGCCGCTGTTCCGGTAACAAACGGGGAAAGGACCGCCCTTTCCCCTCTCGCACGCCTCAACGGTGAACGACGATGCGCTCCACGTCGCGCAACGCGTTCAGATCGCGTCCGCCGGCGTAACTGATCGACGACTGCAAATCCTCCATCAGCTCGATCAAGAGCTTGCGCATGCTGCCCTTGTATTCGACCAGGATCTTCTTGCCTTCGACGTTGACATAGGCGCCCTTGTTGTACTGCGAGGCGCTGCCGAAATATTCCTTGTAGTGCTTGCCGCTGATTTCAACGATGTTGCCGGCCGATTCGTCATAACCGGCGAACAGCGAACCCGCCATCACCATGGCGGCGCCGCAGGCGATCGCCTTGGCCACGTCGCCATGCTCGACCACGCCGCCATCGGCGATGACCGGCACCTTGACCGCCTGGGCGCAATCCAACGTCGTCGACACCATCGGCCGGTGGAAGCCGGTCTTGTTTTTAGTGATGCACACGCGGCCACCGGCAATGCCGGCCTTGATCGCGTCGCAACCCCAGGCTTCCAGATCGCGCGCCGCTTCGGCCGTGGCAATGTTGCCACCGATCAGGAAGCTCTCCGGGAACATGTCCTTGATCACTTTGATCATGCGCTCCGCCTTGACGCACCAGGCATTGGCGACATCCATGGTAATGAAATCTGGCGTCAGTCCAGCCGCTTTCAGTTCATTGAGCTGTACCAGCGTGTCGTCGTTGACGCCGGTGCTGATCGAGGTGAACAGCCCCTTGTCCTTCATGTCGGCGACAAAGCGCACCACGTCGATCTCGAAGCGATGCATCGTGTAGAACCAACCCTGACGCGCGAAGTATTCGCAGGTATCGGCATCGACCACGCTCTTCATGTTCGAGGCATAAACCGGCATCACAAAGCGATGCTTGCCGAGTACCACGGAGGTATCGCACTCCTTGCGGCTGTCGACGACGGTTTTTTTCGGTACCAGATAAATATCGGCGTAGTTCAGTTCAGTGTTCATGTTCGTGCTCGTCCAAATGCGGGATTGGAAAAAGAGAGGGCCCCAAACAAAAAGGGAGCCGTCATGGCTCCCTGTTGCAACTTGCCCTGCGCTTCCGGTTGCCGGTCGCACACGCAATTACGGGACGAATCTACGCCGTCGGAAGGCGGCGAGTCAAGCGCCTTTCGACCAAATATCTTCACATCAACAGATTTTGTCGGCAAAAAAACAACGCCCGGCAATCACGCCGGCGTCACTTGTCGCACCAATCGTCGTCTTGTTGCCCAAGCCACTGCAAGATCGGCGCCCAGGCTTCGCGATCGCGCGCGCTGCGGCCCATCGGCAAGTCAAACACACTCAGGCCCTCCGCCGCTGCCTGCACGTACAGTTGCGTGTCGCGCAACCACCCCAGCACCGGAATGTCGTGACCGGAAAGGAAATGCTCCAGATCGCGCGCCGAACGGGTGCGCGGGTCGACGCGCATGCCGACCACGCCCATGAAAACCCGGCTCTTGCGCAGCGCCTTTTCGGCCAAAATCTGCTGAAAGAAATCTTCAGTCGCCCACATATCGAATGGCGACGGCTGAATCGGAACCAGCACGCGATCGACCCGGCGCAACAAAGCCGTGAGCTTCTTGCCATGTAACCCGGCAGCGCTATCGAGCACCATGATCTGCGTGCCGCGCGGCGGCCGGGCCGGTTCGCCGGCCGTCACCTCCCACCCTTGAATCGTCGGCAGCTCATGCGCGCGGCTGGACAGCCAGCGCAATGAGGACTGCTGCCGGTCCACATCGCCCAACATCACCTGACGTCCCGTACTGGCGTAAAATCCGGCCAAATTCGTCGCCAAGGTCGATTTGCCGCTCCCTCCCTTGGGATTGGCCACCAGAATCGATTGCACCATGTCTGCCCCCTGTTCGCCCACTATACCAGAAGCATGGTTTTTCAGAACATTTTGCCCCAATGTCAAGACCTTTTCCCCACAGGAGCGACTGCTGCCTATACTATTAAGGACCCTCTGAACAAGTTATTTACCGCTGCGGCGGCCCCTGGCGGAATGGGGTGCGCGGCGCGGGGCGCAGTGGATGGTCATTCCATCCACAAACCGCGCAACAAAGCAGACCGGCCGCCAGGCGCCGCCCCGAAGGGTTTGGCCAACAACAGGCCGCCTGACGGCGTTGCGCTCCTTGGCATCGCAGAATAACTGCGACCTGCGTCGCGCGCCTTGCATTCGGCCTGTTGTTGACCAAACGCGGCGGCAAATAACTTGTTCAGAGGGTCCTTATGGGTTTTATGCGTATTGGTTTTGCCGGACGCCAGGAATGCTTTGACATCAAAAGGTTGCCGCAGCGTCTCAGCAGCCCCCTAAGCTGAAGAAGAGGGATTTCACCCCTCATCGCAAGGGAGCACACCATGATCGCGCTATTTGTCTCGCTCATCGCCCTTGGGGCGTTGTTGGCACTGGTTGTGGAACATGTCTGGCTCGACGAGGTCTGGCAGGAGAGGCTATCCCATGTCATTCCCGATATTCATCGCGGTTAAGTGACACGGCCTGGTCCATATGATCAACAACTGAACTTCGATAACGAGAATATGTCTCTTCACACGCTGCTTGATACCGCCGCGATCCCCTGGCTGGTGTGCGCGCTCATTGCACTGGGCACCGAGTTCATGACCGGCACGCTGTATCTGCTGGTTTTTGCCATCGCGCTCGCCGGGGGCGGCGTTGCCGCCCTCTTTGCCGCAGAACAATTGTCGCAGTTTCTTGCCGCGAGCCTCGCCGGGATCGTCGCCTTCGCAGCGGTCCTCGCCTGGAAGCGGCGGCAGCCGCCTGTACGACGGCACGCGCAGGATGACCCGGACCTTGGCCAGGAAGTGCGTGTGGTATCGGTCCAGGCCGCCGATCCAAGCCTCGCCCGCGTGTTCTATCGCGGCGCGCAATGGGATGCGCGGCTGATCGATCCGGCGCCGAGCGAGGGTCAAATGGGGTTTATCGTCGGACGTGACGGCAATCTGCTGCACGTCTCCCGCCACTTAACGGAAGGTCAATAACAATATGGAATTCGCCATTGCACTCTTCATCGTCGTCCTGTTGTTCGTGCTGCAGGCCGTGCGCGTCGTGCCGCAACAGCATGCCTACATTCTGGAACGGCTGGGCCGCTTCCATGGAATACTGGCGCCGGGGCTCAACATCATCATTCCCTTCATCGACCGCATTGCCTACCGCCACAACCTGAAGGAGATTCCGCTCGACGTGCCCAGCCAGATCTGCATCACGCGCGACAACACCCAATTGAAGGTCGACGGCATTCTGTACTTCCAGGTCACCGACCCGCAGCGCGCCTCGTACGGCTCAAGCGACTACGTACTGGCGATTTCCCAGCTAGCCCAGACCACACTGCGTTCCGTCATCGGCAAGATGGAGCTGGACAAGACCTTCGAGGAACGCGACGAGATCAATAGCTCGGTCGTTGCCGCTTTGGACGAGGCCGCCATCAGCTGGGGCGTGAAAGTGCTGCGCTACGAAATCAAGGATCTGGTGCCACCGCAGGAAATCCTGCACGCCATGCAAGCACAGATCACCGCCGAACGCGGCAAACGTGCCCGCATCGCCGAATCCGAAGGACGCAAGATGGAGCAGATCAACCTGGCCACCGGCGCACGCGAGGCCGCCATCCAGGAATCCGAAGGCCGGCGCCAGGCCGCCATCAATCAAGCGCAAGGCCAAGCCGAGGCGTTACGCCTGGTGGCCGACGCCACCGCCGAGGCGTTGACGCGGGTCGGGGCCGCCATCGGCAAGGAAGGCGGCATGGCCGCGGTCAACCTCAAGGTCGCCGAACAGTACGTCGCCGCCTTCAGCCAACTGGCCAAGGAAGGCAACACGGTGATCATGCCGGCCAACGTTGCCGACATGGGCGGACTGATCGCCAGCGCGATGCGCATCGTCAAGGAAACGAACCGCTAAGCAGGGCGCAGCCGGGCCAGCGCTTGAATTGCTGACCGGCTGCCGCCATAATCACCGAATACCAATTGCTGCGCCGCCAATGAAATTCTTATCCGACCTATTTCCGGTACTGCTTTTTTTCGCGGTTTACTCCTTCAGCCGCAATATCTACCTGGCCACTTCCGCCGCGATTGCCGCCACCGCCCTGCAGGTCGTCTGGTCGCTGATCCGTCACCGCAAGGTCGACACCATGCTATGGGTCAGCTTTGCCCTGATCGTCGTGCTGGGCGGCGCCACTCTGCTGCTGCATGACAAGCACTTCATCATGTGGAAGCCGACCGTGCTGTATTGGATCATGGGGGGCGGCCTGCTGATCGGGCAGATGGCGGGCAAAAACGGCATCCGCGCAATGATCGGCAAGCAAGTCGAATTGCCGGATACCGTATGGCGCAAACTCTGTTACGCCTGGTCGGCATTTTTCCTGCTGGTGGGCGCAATCAATCTGTTCGTCGCCTACCGCTTCAGCGAAGCGGTATGGGTCAACTTCAAAATGTTTGGCGTGCTCGGCCTCTTGGTCGTGTTCGCCATCGCGCAGAGCTTGGCTTTGTCGCGCTACGTCAAGGAAGACTGACATGCTGTACGCCATCATGGCCCGCGATGCCGCAGATTCCCTTCCGGCGCGCCTCGCTGCGCGGCCGGCCCACCTGGCGCGGCTCACCGTGCTGCAGGAGCAGGGCCGGTTGATCGTGGCCGGGCCCTTTCCGGCAATCGACGCCAGCGACCCTGGCCCCGCCGGCTTTAGCGGCAGCCTGATCGTCGCCGAATTCGATAGTTTGGACGCCGCGCGCCAGTGGGCCGATGCCGACCCGTACGTGGCCGCCGGCGTCTATGCCGGGGTGGAAGTCAAGCCCTGGCGCAAGGTGTTTCCCGCATGAGCGACACCTTGGCCCAGATGGAACAACGCCTGGCCGCTTTGGCGCCGTCGCGGCTCGATATTCGCGACGATAGCCAGCTGCATGCGGGCCATGCCGGCGCACGCGCCGGCGGCGGGCATTACCATCTCACGATTACCAGTACGCAATTTAGCGGCTTAAGCCGCGTGGCAAGGCATCGCCTGGTCTATCAAACACTTGGCGATCTGATGCAAACCCGGATTCATGCGCTAGCGATCGATGCGCTGGCTCCCGACGAATCCTGAATACAACTCAAGGGGTAACCAATGAAACGCACTAAACTGGCCAGTCTTCTGATTGCCGCCGCCATCTGCCTGCCGAGCTTGGCCATGGCGGAGTCCGTCGCCATCGTCAATGGCACGCCGATCGACAAAACCAAGGTCGACCAGGTCATTGCCCAGATCATCAAGAACAGCAATGGCCAGGCGCAGGACACCCCGGCGCTGCGCGAAAAGATCAAGAATTCGCTGATCAACCAGGAGCTGGCGCTGCAAGAAGCGAAACGCCGTGGCCTGGACAAGTCCGCCGACGTGCAAGACCAAATCGCGCAGGCCTCCAACAGCATTCTGCAAGAAGCGCTGGCCGCCGATATCATCAAGCAGCACCCGATTGACGACGCCGCGGTGAAAACGCGCTACGACGCCTTTGCCGCCAAGATCAGCGGTTCGACCGACATGCACCTGCAGCAGATCGTCGTTACCAGCGAAGCCGACGCCAAGAAAGTGGTTGCCGACCTGAAGAAACCGGGCGCGCGCTTCGATCAGCTGGCCAAGGCCCGCTCGATCGACCCGGCCGCCAAGGAATCCGGCGGGGAAATGGGCATCCTCAACAGCACCAATATGCCGCCGGTGCTGGCTGATGGCGTGAAGAGCCTGAAGGCGGGCCAAGTCACCGTCATCTCGGCGGGCAACCTGTGGCACGTGGTCAAGCTGGTCGAAGCCCGTCCGGCCAAGCCCGCGCCGCTGGATCAACTGAAGCCGCAAATCGTGCGCCAGCTGCAGGAAGAAGAGATCGATCAGGCCATCACCTCCCTGCGCACCCAGGCCAAAATCCAATAACGGAGCACTCGGAATACCCATGAAAAAAACACTCATCGCAGGCGCACTTGCCTGCGCGCTCGCCGCCGCCGCGACGTTGGCCGCCGACATTCAAGTCAACGGCACGCCGATTTCCCAGACCCGCATCGACGCCGTCACCAAGATGATGAACGCGCAAGCGCAGTCGCAAGGCCAGCAGGCCGACCCGCGCATGCCGGACATGGTTAAGCAGCAATTGATCACGGCCGAGGTGTTGAGCCAAGAAGCGAAGCGCGAAGGCATCGACAAGCAGGCCGACGTGCGCGCCGAAATCGATAACGCTGAAGCGATGACGCTGGCCAATCACCTGATCCAGCAATACGTGGCCGCCCACCCGGTCAGCGACAGCGACGTCAAGGCCGAGTACGACCGGCTCAAAGCCGCCACGCCGCCGAAGAAGAGCTACCATGCTCAGCACATTCTGGTGAAGACCGAGGCCGAAGCCAACGCCATTCTGTCCGCGCTCAAGAAGGGCAAGCCGTTTGCCCAGCTGGCAAAGGAAAAATCGCTCGACCCGGGCAGCAAGGCGACCGGCGGCGACCTGGGCTGGAACGATGCCGAGACCTTTGTCGGCCCGTTTGGCGACGCACTGACCAAGCTCGCGAAGGGGCAAATCACCAGCAAGCCGGTTCAGACCCAATACGGCTGGCACATCATCAAGCTCGATGACGTGCGCACCGAGGCCTTCCCGGAAATGGACGCACTGCGCCCGCAACTGGAGCAACAGCTGCAATCGCAGCACATCGAGAAATACATTGCCGATCTGAAGGCCAAGGCCAAGATTCAGCAATAATTACCCACCCGGGTGCGCGCGAGCCGCGTCTTGGCGACAAGACGCGGCTCGACGTTTATTCCCGATCGGCAAATGCCGACGGCGTCACCCCGTGCAAACGACGAAACGCCTGAATGAAGGCGCTGGCACTGCGATACCCCACAGTCAGCGCCACCTCCGTCACCGGCCGGCCTTCCATCAACATCGCCAGCGCGCGCCAAACACGCAGCTGTTGCCGCCACTCGCCGAAGCCTAAGCCGGTTTCCGCGCGAAAATGACGGATGAACGTACTGCGCGACATCTCCGCCCGCGCCGCCCAAACCGCCAAATCCGCCGCATCGTCCGGCATCGCCAGCAATGCCTCGGCCACGCGCCGCAAACGGCGATCCACGGGCAAAGGCACTCCCGCCGCCACCGAGGGGGCATGCGCGAGCGCATCGGCCAGTACGAGCGCGTATAGCGCCCGCCGCCGCCACGGCATTGCCGGGTCCGATATCCGTGCCAACGCCTCCTGCGTCAGCGCGGTCATCCGCACCACCTTGAGCGTCGCCGGCGCGCGACGGCAGAAACCACCCGCGTCGACATAGACCATCTCTCCCTCGACCGCGGCCGGATAGTCCGCCTCATGCGCACAGCGCGGCGGCACCCAGCCCAGACAGCCCGCGGGCACCAGCCAACGCGTCCCGCCAGTCTGCACCTGCACCGTTCCTGTGCGCACCACGAACAATTGCCCGGCGTCATGGCTATGCTGGCCGGTGCGCTGGGCGCGCGCATGCCGCAAAGGGGTCACGGTGAGCACGGACATATTGATCCGATAAAGATATTTATTGAGAAAATACAGAAATTATTGCAATCGCGGTAGGCAGACAATGGCGTTTCCATCCCTGTTACCGAGGACATTCTCATGGACCTACGTCAAATTGTCGTCGACGCATTACAGGCCGTTCTGTGCCGCCAGGCCGATCCGGCGGATTACTTCTCGCCCGACTACCGCCAACAAGTCGACGGCCGGCTGCTCGACTATGCGGCTTTCACTCGTCATCTGGACACACTGCGGCAACATGTGGCCACATTCTCCATTCGCTTCGACCAGTTGATCGTGGAAGCGGATAAAGTGGTCAGCGTCCACTACACTACGATCGTCAAACACGACGGCACACGCGCCGAATATAAAGTCATCGCCATTTTCACCGTCGCGGCAGGACGCATCGTGCGCTGCGAGGAGTTGACATACATGCTGGAGGGAGAGCCCCAGGAACGCGACCTGGGTTCACGCTGACTCACACCTCGTCGTCGTCCCACGGCGGAGACCGCTTGTCGAGGAAGGCCTTCACGCCAAGGCGCAGCTCCTCGCCGCCGACCGCCTGCAGATAGGCCAACCGCGCCTGCTGCAGGTGCTCGTCGCGCGACTGCTGCGGCGCGGCATCGATCAGTCCTTGCGCCAACGCCACCGCCTGTGGCCCTTGCCGCGCGACCTTCTCCGCCAGACTGATCGCGACGATCTTGGCGAAGCCGGCATCGACCACTTCCTCAACGAGCCCGATTTGGCAGGCGCGTTCCGCATCCACGCTCTCTCCGGCCAGCACCAGACGCCGAGCCCATGCCTGCCCCACCTTGTCGGTCAAGCGCTTGATACCGCCCGCGCCGGAAATCAGCCCGACCCGCGCCTGCGGCATACCCAGCATGGCACCGCGTTCGGCGACGATGAAATGGCACGACAAGGCACACTCGAGACCGGCGCCCAGCGCAAAGCCATTGACCGCCGCCACGGTCACACCGTGGAAGGCGCGCAATCCCTGGCAGACGTCGATCAAGGCGTCGAGCAGCGCCTCGGCCTGAACCGGGTCGCCGGTTGCCAGCAACGTCAACGACAAGCCGGCGGAAAAAAAGGTATCCCCCGCGCCGGTCAGCACCAACGCGCGAATCGATGCATCCGCTTGCAATGCCGTCAGTTGCGCTGAAAGTGCTTGCAGACTGTCGACCGTCATCAGATTGGCTGGCGGATGGTTCATCGTAACGATGGCCGTGTGGCCCAGGTACTCGAGCGTCAGCAGTGGCGTCATAGTCTGCCTGCCTTAAGCGCCGGCAAGCGGCGGAAGGTTCACCTGATTTGTTTCTAGCCGTCAACCACGCAAATGCAACAAGAATTTATTTCAATCAGTTTTATGACAATGGGAAATAATATCGACCGCCATGCCATGGGGAGTGCTGCTAGAATGCTGCGATGATCGAAACCAGCTTGATGGTGATTTTTTTGGCCGGCCTGCTCGGCGGCGGCCACTGTATCGGCATGTGCGGCGGCATCGTCGCCGCGCTGACGCTGCCGCTGCCGCGCGACAAAAGCCGCTTCGTGATGCTGCTGGGCTTCAACGCGGGACGGCTGGCGAGCTACACGCTCATCGGCACGCTTCTAGGTGGATTGGCCGGCGCCGCGCTGCTGCGCGCCCACCCGTTGCAGCTCGGCCTTTATCTGCTCGCCGATCTGATGATTATCGCCATCGGACTCTATCTGGCGGGCCTCTCCGCCTTCGTCACCCGGATCGAGCGCCTTGGACAGCCGGTTTGGCGCCGGCTGCAGCCGTTGGCCCGGCGTTTGCTGCCGATCCGCCACCCAGGACAGGCCGTGATGGCCGGCGCGCTATGGGGCTGGGTGCCCTGCGGGCTCGTCTATAGCGCCGGTTTGTCGGCACTGGCCAGCGGCCACGCGCTCGATGGCGCGCTGGTCATGCTGTGCTTCGGTCTGGGCACCTTGCCCAATCTGCTCGCCATGGGGTTATTCGCCGAAGCGCTGAAGACAAAACTGCAACAAAAAGCCGTCCGCACCGTCGCCGGGCTCGCGGTCGCGGCACTGGGCGCGGCGCAATTGGCGCGCCTCTTGTTTTAGGCCGACAAGCCCTCACACTGGCAGGCGCGCAAAGCAGCCTCCACCGCGTGCGCATCGATATGCGGCGCGATCAGTTCGAAGCGGTTATCGCGCCGCCAAGCGACCTGCGTCGCGCCCCACTGCCCATCGGTCCAATTGAGCCAAACCCAGTCGTCCATGACGCGGAACACGCCCTTGGCGCGCTGCAGTCCCGGCACGCGCGTCGGCAACGTATCGAAAAAATCGGTCAGACGCTCGGCATCGAAGGCGCTATCCGCATCGAACGTCCATCCCTGCGATTGCCAGTCGGACGGCATGTCGCGTGCGAGCGGCGGCCGGTAGGCCTGCCGACGCGCCGTATTGTCGAGCTTGAGCCAACCGGGCTCAACGGCGCCCTCGCGCACCTCGGCCACCAGGGTCTTGGGAGGAAATAGCGCCGCCGCCTGACGCCGAAACGCTTCCATGGTCGGCACATCGGCCAAATCGATCTTATTGGCCACCAACACGTCCGCCAGGGTGATCTGATCGCGGTACATCGGCTGGCGCTGATAATTGCCGTCGACGAATTGGCGCGGATCGACCAGCGTCAGAACGGCGCCCACCGTCAACGCCTCGGCCAGCGGCGGTTGCCGCAGCTCGTCGATCACACCGGCCGCGTGCGCGAGCCCGCTCGCCTCGATCAGCAGCCGATCGGGCTTGGCGCGGCGCAGCAACGTGGCCACGGTCACGGTCATCTGCGGCCCGGCAACACAGCACAGGCAACCGCCGGCGATCTCCGCCACCGGCACGTCGCCGCCGGACAACACCGCGCCGTCGATGCCCACTTCACCGAATTCGTTGACGATCAACGCCCACTTTTCATCGGCCGGCTTGTGCGCGATCAGGTGGCGCAGCGCGGTGGTCTTGCCGACGCCGAGAAATCCGGTAAACAAATTCACCGTAACGGGGTTCATACCAAGCACCTCTGACAAGTCCCAGTCAGCACCAGATTTTGCGCTTGCAGGACAAACCCCACCGCCGCGGTCGCGGCGGATAGACTCGACAGACTCGAGCCTGCATCCAGCTCGCAAACCGCGCCGCAGCCGCGGCAGACCAGAAACAGCGACTCGTGCGTCGCGCCCACGTGGTCGCACACGATGTAACCATTCAGCGCCTCGACCCGGTGCAAGAGCCCCTGTTCCACCAGAAAATCGAGCGCGCGGTATACCGTCGGCGGCGCGGCGCTGCCGCCCCGCTCCTGCTGCAGATCCGCCAGCACCTGATAGGCCTTGACCACGCCATCGTGGCGCAGCACCAGTTCCAGCACCTGGCGGCGCAATGTCGTCATTTTGCAGCCGCGCGCCTGGCAATGGCGTTCGGCCTCGGTCACAAAGCTTTGCACATCCATCTGGCGAAATCCGGATAAAAAAGCACGATGTTATATTATAACATTTTGCCTTTACAAGTTTTAACAGCGCGGTCCGGCAACCTCATTCCATTGTGATAAAATACCCGCACTCACAATGCGCCCATCGGCGGCGCCCACCATCAACCAACATCGTGACACCATGAAAAAACTGCTCCTGACAATGCTGCTGACGACGCTGGCCGTGCCGACGCTCGCCGGCCCGGGCGGCGCGGAACGCCAGCAGGCATTCAAGAAAATTCTGCTGCAATTTGAACCGATGGGCATTGTCGTCCGCGGCCGAGCACCGTACAACAAGGCCGATTTCATCATGCACGCGGACGCGCTCAAGCAGATCGCGGGCCAGCCCTTCACGCTGTTCGCCCCCAACAGCATCGACGCCAAGAGCCGCGCCAAACCGGAAATCTGGAGTCAACCGGCCAAATTTCAGGCAGCCAAGGACGCGCTGCTGAAGTCGGTCACCGATCTGGACGCCGCCGCGCACAACGCCGACTTGGCCACCATTCGCAGACAATATGACGTCGTGGCGCAGAGCTGCAAAAACTGCCACGACAGCTTCCGCGGCCCGAAGGTTTAAGCCAGCCGCCCACCGAGACATGCAAAAGCCCGCGAAACCGCGGGCTTTTTAACAGGCGGCGCCGGAGAGACTCAGCCGCCGGCACCCACCACCAAGGCCAGCACCACGCCGGCCGACACCAGCAGGCTAATCAGCGCCAAACGCAGCGGCGCGAAATACAGCGGCGCCACCTCGCCATCAAACGCCTTGCGCCCAGAGAGCATGGCGCCGATCAGATGATGCCGTTTGAACACGCGATGATAGAGCACTGCGGCCACATGCACGCCGACCATCAGCAGGATCAGATTAAAGAGCGTCTTGTGCACGTCAGTCACGCTTTCCGAGCGCGCCGCGTCGATCAGATGCGCCAGTGGCCCGTTATAGAGATAACTGTCGACATCGGAGGCGAACAAACCCGTGGCGACCTGGCAAACCAGCACCAGGATCAAGGCCAACACCATCAAGCCGCCCAGCGGATTATGGCCGGGCAGTTGATGCTCGGACAGTTGTCCGCGCAAATAGCGGCGAATGACGCCGGGGCGCGGAAGAAAATCACTGAAACGCGCGGTCTGGCTGCCGAAAAACCCCCAGATCATCCGGAACAGGAGCAATACCGCCACCCCCTCCCCGCACCAAATGTGGTAGCGCAGCCAATCGCCCCCCTGGGAGCCGGTATACCACATACCGGCAAACAGTCCGACCAACCCCCAGTGGAATAGCCGGGTGGGCAGATCCCACACCGCCACGACTTGCTTCATCAGTCCAAACTCCTTTATTCCAACGTAGTGGACAGCATAGAGGGGAAAGCTTAACCAGCGCTTATGCCGTTGGCAATGCCTTGCGCGCCAGCAGCAGCAGGCCAGGCACCGGCTGGCCAAGCTCGACCCGCACCGGCACCTGATGCAAGGCCATCAGCGTGAAGCCGGATGCCGCCAGTTCGGCGCGCAAATAATCCTGACGGTGGTTATAGCGCCCGCTCGGCGTGATCCCGAACGGACCATCCGCGAAACGTTCCTCCACCGAGGCTACCAGCCAGCCGCCGGGCGTCAGCGCACCCGCCGCCGCGCGCAGGAAGGGGGCAAGCGCGCCAAAGTAAATGAAGGTGTCGGCACTGGCGATCAGGTCGTATGCCGCGACATGGCACTGTAAATGCGCGACGATTTCCTCTTGGGCAAGATGGTGATAACACTGCTTGTCCGCCGCCAACGCCAAGCTCTTGGGCGACAGATCGACACCCGTCAGCGTGCGCGCCCACGGCTGCAGATAAGGCCCGCACAGGCCCGTGCCGCAACCGGCGTCGAGCACCGACAAGCCTCCGGCGGGTAACGCCAATTTTGCCAGCGCCTCGCCCATCAATGCCGGAATCCGATATGCCAGCGTATCGCACATTTTGCTGTCGAAAAGCGCGGACGCCTGATCGAAATACTGCTCCAAATAGGCGTCTGAGGCGCGTGGCGGCACATTCTCAACCGTGCACGCCGCCAACATATGCACGGCGATCGGGTGCGCCGGCTCGATGCGCAGCCATTGCCGGTAGACCTCCGCGGCCTCGTCGATGCGGCCCAGCACGTAAAACGACGTGGCCAACATTTGATACGGCTTGTCATCATACGGCGGCAACACATAAGCCTGACATTCGCAGCGCGCCGCCTCCAGCACATGCCCCAGCGCCGTGTGCGCCGCCGCCAAGTTGCGCCAGGCGTCCGCGCGCGCGCCATCCAACGCGACGGCCTTTTCGAAGGCCGTCAGCGCATCCTCGGCGCGCTCGCCGCGCAACAACACCGCGCCCAGATTGCTCCACACTTGCGCTTGGTGCACATCGCGCTCCAGCGAAGCGATAAAAGCGGCGGCGGCCTCGCCGTCCCGTCCCAGCGCGGCCAGCAGGTTACCCAGATCGTTATGCCACTCGGCGCGCTCAGGCGCCAAGGCCACCGCATGCCGCATCGATGCCAACGCGGCCTCGGCTTGGCCACACTGGTACTGCCACAGACCGAATCGATGATGCGCCTCGGCCCAGCCGGGCCATTGCGCCAGCAGTTGCCGGTACCCCTCGCCGGCGGCCTCGAGCCGCCCATCGCATTGCGCCTGCCAGGCGGTGGCCAATAGGGCTTGCGCCGCTGGCGGGACAAATTGCGGTGGTTTCGCGCTCATGGGCGCCTCCCAAAAAAAAGCGACGGACCATTCCGCCGCACCTTTCTATACATTATTTTACGTTTTTTTACGCGCCTAGCTTTAATTTTGCTTACCCGCCCGCATCAGCGCAAATTGCTTGCATTCTTTTCCCAGTCGGCAATAATGACAACTGATATAGAAACACCACGAAATCTACGCACTCTACATAATGCCGTTGCACACCTGACAAAAATTCGCCGGCTTGAGGACCCCATGCCCGCTTCGCTCATTTTGCTGGTTGACGACAACGAATTTACCCTTGACCTTCAGGTGCATTACCTCGAACAGGCCGGCCTGACTTGCCATGGCGTCAATAGCGGGCAGCAGGCGGTCGATTTCTGCCGCCAACATCGTCCTGACTTGATCGTGATGGACATGGCCATGCCGGAGATGGATGGCATGCAGACCACCGTCGCACTGCGCCAACTGTTCGGCGACGACTGGGTACCGATCCTGTTTCTGTCGGCATACGACGAAGAGGATCAAGTGCTGGCGGGATTGGCCAGCGGCGGCGACGATTACCTGACCAAGCCGGTCAAGCCCGAATTTCTCTTGGCGAAAATCCGGGTATTTCTGCGCATCGCCAGCCTACAGCGGCAAATCGCCCAAGACGCGGTGCGTCTGGCCCGCTACTACGAAGAAAATGAATTCGAACAGACGCTGGCACTGGAGCTGATTCAGCGTCTCACCTACCGCTCTTTCGTCGGCCAGGCGCACATTTGGCACCGGCTCCACCCTGCCGGCATTTTCAACGGCGACATCATCTGCCGCAGCGACGCAGCGCTCAACACCGAACATTTTCTTCTTGCCGACTGTACCGGCCACGGCTTAACGGCCGCCATCAGCGCCCTGCCGGTCATCGACGGTTTTTACGAACTGGTCAAGCAATACCTTTCCACCAGCCTGCTCGCCAGCGGCATCAACAAGAAACTGCACAGTCTGCTGCCCACCGGCCGCTTCGTCGCGGCCGCCCTGTGTTCGATCGATTACGACCGCCACACGCTTTCGGTCTGGAACGGCGGCATTCCCTGTGCGCTATTGATCGGGCCTGGCGGGCAGTTGCGGCACGCCTTCGATCCACGCTGCCCGCCGCTGGGCATTCTGGACGAAGACGAATTCGACAGTACCTTGGAGGTTGCGAACTGGCAGGAGGGCGATCTGCTGGTGCTGACCTCCGATGGCATCACCGAAGCCAGCACGCCTCAAGGCGAACAGTTCGGCCTGGCCGGCGTACTGAGCGCCATCAAGTCCAGTTGGCCCGATGCCGTCGGCAGCAGCATTTTGAACGCGGTGAAGCAGCACTTGAATGGCGACGATGCCAAAGATGACGTCTCCCTGCTGATCATCCAGCTGCACAGGCCCGCGGCGGGCTGACCCTCCCATTGCGCAACAAGGATCAGCGCTTGAAACGGCCGATGGCGCGAGCCAAGTAGGCATCGCCGGCCGCCGCCGACATTGCCACGCCAAGTGTCACCGCAAACTGATCATTCCCTCACACGTCTAGCCGAGCACGCTTCCTGCCCCCGCACATCACTTTTCTACCCGTTCGCGCCAAAAATTCGTTCAAACTCAAGCACAGGCGATTGCCTAAGTAGAACCTGCGACAGCCTTGTCGCCTGTTATGACTACTTAAGGAGATCACCATGACCCGTCCGTTTTTGTTGGGGCTGATTGCCCTGCTGTACGCTCATGCAGTGCAAGCGCATAGCGCCCCGCCGATCCTCGGTCCCTTCCGTCCGTGTTCCGATACCGAGCACGCCGAGAAATTCGATCGCACCATGAAAGCAATCCGCAATGTCGCGGAAGATCCGGTCCGCTACCATCTATCCCTGAAAGACTTTCTGGAGTGCGAGTACAGCCGGGAAGAGCGCTAGGCCACTTCCCGCCTAACCCGCGCCCCTCGATGCCTGGCACGAGGGGCCGCCTGTCTTGCGCCATTTTGCACTACGCTGAAAGTGCGCCGCGGTCATCCCGCGGCCGAGGACACGCGCGATGAAGCTGCTGATCTACTCGGACCTGCACAACGAATTCACCCCCTTTACCGCCATAGACGACGCCTGCGCCGCCGCCGACGTCATCGTGCTGGCCGGCGACGTCGACCTCCATTGCCGTGGCGTGCGCTGGGCACAGGCACTCAGCGCGCAGGCGGACGGCAAACCGGTGCTGATGGTGGCCGGCAACCACGAGTTCTATAACGGCCACTTCACCCGGACACTGGCCGAGATGCGCCGAACCGCACAGGGCAGCACGGTGCACGTGTTGGAGAACGATGTCATCACCCTCGATGGCGTACGTTTTCTCGGCTGCTCGCTGTGGACCGACTTCGCGCTTTATGGCGACCCGGTTCCGGCAGCCCAAGCCGCCGGCCGCGGCATGAACGACTACCGCCTGATCGGCCAGGGAGACGACGAACATTCGCTCAGACCGGAAGACACACTGTCGCGGCACCGCCTGTCGCGCGCCTGGCTCGCGCAGCAATTGAAGCAGCCATTCGACGGCCCGACCGTAGTCATCACCCACCACGCCCCCAGCGGCCGGTCCCTGCCGCCATCGCGCCAAGGCGAGGTGGTGTCGCCCGCCTACGCCAGCAACCTGGAAAACCTCGTCGGCGCGCCGGTCGCCTTGTGGATACACGGCCATATCCACAGCTCGTGCGATTACATCCTCCACGGCACCCGCGTGATCTGCAACCCACGCGGCTACATGCCGATCCAGCCCAACCCGCAGTTCAACCCGGCGTGCCTGATCGAACTCTGACCCAGCGAAAAAACAGCAGCATCGCGCAGCGCCGGCACAGCGCACCCAAATTAGCTTGCATAACAAAAGCTAATTATTTATTCTCACAATTACAAATGCATAAAACAGAAGAGGACGGCAGTCATGACAAAAGGTTCATTCGAGGAAATGAACTGCCCGATCGCACAAACCCTGCAAGTCGTCGGGGAATGGTGGTCGTTACTGATCGTGCGCAATGCCTTTTGCGGCATGCGCCACTTTGACGAGTTCCAGCAGCACCTGGGCATCAGCAGCAACATCCTGTCGGCCAGACTGGCGCATCTGACCCAGAACGGCATTCTGCAACGCAGCGAGGCGCAGGACGACCGGCGCAAGGTCTGCTATCGGCTGACAGAAAAGGGAGAGGCGCTCTATCCGATTTTGATTGCCATGACCGCCTGGGGCGAGCGTTGGCAACCGGGGGAGGACGGGCCGCGCCTGGTGTTGACCGAGCGCGCGACGGGGCTTGCCGTCGCCGGCGTGGCGGCGATCTCCGTCGACGGGCGCCCGTTGTCGTTGGATGCCCTGGAATTACAAGCGGGACCCGGCGCGGATCAGCGTACCCAGATGTTGGTCGAGGCCCGATTGACCGCCCAGGCAAATCAGTGAGCAACCGCATTTCCACAAACCAACCATGAAAGGATAGCGATGGCGAATGACCGGATTTGGCTTAAATCCTACCCGCCGGGCGTGCCCGCGGAGATCGACCCCGCGGCCTATGCGTCACTGACGCAGCTGATGGCGCAGTCGTTTCAGCAGCACGCACAACGCAAGGCGTACAGCTGCATGGGGCACAGCATGCGCTACGGCGAGCTGGACCAGCAGTCGCGCGCCCTGGCTGCCTGGCTGCAATCCGCCGGCCTGATGCGCGGTAGCCGCGTGGCCGTGATGATGCCAAACATCCTGCAGTATCCGCTGGCCGTGGCGGCGATCTTGCGTGCCGGCATGACGGTGGTCAACGTTAACCCACTGTATACGCCGCGCGAATTGTTGCATCAGCTAAATGATTCCGGCGCCGAAGCCATCATTGTGCTGGAGAACTTTGCCTCGACGCTGGCGGAGGTGCTGGCCAAGACCAGCGTACGTCATGTGCTGTTGACCCGCCTGGGGGATTTGCTTGGACCGTTGCAAGGCCCGCTGACCAACCTGGTGGTGCGCAAAGTAAAAAAAATGGTGCCGCCCTATCGGTTGCCGCAGGCGGTCTGGCTAAAAACCGCGCTGGCGAAGGGGCACTCGCTACCGTTGCAGCCGGTGGACTTGGGACACGAGGACATCGCTTTCCTGCAATATACCGGCGGCACCACCGGGGTAGCCAAGGGAGCGGTGCTGACACATCGCAATATCATTGCCAATATGCTGCAAAACGATGCCTGGGCTGGCGTCGTGCTGCGCCGGGTCGAGGGGCAGTTGGTGATTTTGTCGGCCCTGCCGCTGTATCACATCCTATCGTTGACCGCCTGCATGATGATGGGGACGCATTGGGGGGCGCACGCCATTCTGATTCCCAATCCGCGCGATATGCCGGGGCTGGTTAAAACCCTGGCGCGGCACCGGGTGCATTTCTTCCCTGGCGTCAACACGCTGTTCAATGGCTTGCTGAATCAACCCGGGATTGCGCGGGTCGATTTTTCTCAATTGAAGATCTCGCTCGGCGGCGGCATGGCCGTACTCGCCACCACCAGCGAACGTTGGCAAAAGGTCACGGGAACGCCGATTCTGGAAGGCTACGGACTGACGGAAACCTCGCCTTGCGCGACGCTCAATCCACCAGACATCAAGGGCTTTACCGGCGCCATCGGCTTGCCGATCCCCTCCACCGACATTGCGATTCTGGACGACGGCGGCAATCATCTGCCGCCCGGCTCGGCGGGAGAAATCGCCATTCGCGGGCCGCAAGTGATGCGCGGCTACTGGAACCGCCCGCGGGACACTGCCCAGGTGATGACCGCCGACGGCTTTTTCCGTACGGGAGACGTGGGCGTGATGGACGCCGCCGGCTTCGTGCGCATCGTCGACCGCAAAAAAGACATGATCCTGGTGTCCGGTTTCAACGTGTATCCGAACGAGATCGAAGCCGTGATCTCCACGCACCCCGGCGTGCTGGAGTGCGCCTGTATCGGCGTGCCCGACGCGCAGAGCGGCGAAGCGGTCAAATTGTTCGTGGTGCCGCGCGATCCCGCGCTGAACGCGGAGCAGCTGCTGCAATTCTGCAAGGAACAACTGACCGGTTATAAAAAACCCCGCTATATCGTATTCCGCAACGAGCTGCCAAAAACCAACGTCGGCAAGATTCTCCGCCGCGCGTTGCGCGAAGAGCAGCAGCCGTCCTGAGGGAGTCTCCCACTGATTGCTTCACACACACGAGGAAAAACGAGATGGAAGCGACGCTACAAGAAAGCAATCCGATCGTCATGGACGATCCAAGCCGCAAGATGGTGCGCACCTTGATCGGGGCTTCGCACCGCAAGTTACTGATGCTGGATTCCGTTGTGGATTGGCAATGCGGGGTGGACCGCGCCAATCTGCCCAAACTCGAACAAGCAGCATGGATGTATGGTACGCCGTACTGGGATCAGCTGACACCTGAGCAAAAGAACGAAGTACTGTGGCTGGAAACCTCACGCGACGTTTCGTACTTCATCTGGCTGGAGCAGGCGCTGCCGGTGCTGTACGTCGGGTACGTTAATCAGTATCACGACGTGCTGACACCGGATATTCGCGAGTACCTGATGATTTTCTCGCGCGAGGAAATCGTGCACACGCTGATGTTCCGCCGCTATCTGGAAGTCGCGAACCTACCGTTGTGGAGCCATCCGGAAAGCATTCCGCAGTTTTCTCAGTTTGAATCGCAGTTGCCGGTGCTGCACCCTGTCTACGGTATTTTGTGGAATCTGCTGATCGAGTGGTTCGCCGAACTGAACTCGATCTATCAAACGCAACACGAGGGTATCGACCCGCTGACGCGCAGCATGTTCAAGGAACATCACATGGAGGAGGTGCGGCACATCGCCTTTGCCAAGAGCGTGGTGGAAAACTATTTTGCTCAGGCGCCGGGCGATGAATTCAAGCAAGTACAGGCATTTTTCCGCAAGGGCTATCAGTTCCTGGTCGACGAATACACCTATATGCCCGAGATTGCCCGCTTTACCTCGTTTGAGTTCCCGATACAGCCGCACGAAACGCAGAAGATTGCAGAAATTCGCCAATCGGAAAGCAATCGAAAACTGAATGAAATCCGTTTTCGGGACGTGAACGAATGGTGCAAGCGCTACGGCATCATTGACTGAACGCGCTTCTTCCGCCGTGGAAGCCTCCGCGGCGGTTTCCTGACTGCTTTCACTATCTTGCTGCTGCAAGGGGGCTTCCTATGCTCGACATTCTTCCGCTTCAGAGTTCGTATCACATCGCCGAACTACGTATTGCCAAGCCACCGGCGCATTTCATGGATCTGGAAACCCTGCGCGCGCTGCGGCATGCCTACGAGCAGGCCGAGGCCGAGGGTTGGCAAGGCTTGATATTGTCTGGCGTGCCCGGTTTTTTTTCTTCCGGCATCGATCTCATTCCGCTACTGCAAAGCGATGTGGCCGCCGTGCATGACTATTGGCACGCCGTGTTCGATCTTGCCTGCGCGATGGCGCGCAGCCCCATACCGACCATTGCCGCCATTACCGGCCACTGCCTTGCGTCGGGCACTCTGCTGGCGCTCTTTGCCGATTATCGCCTCATGGCACAAGGCAACTGGGGTATCGGCCTGAATGAAGTCCGTGCCGGCGTGGCATTACCGGATTGTTTCCAGTTGCCGCTGCGCCGGGCGGTGGGCGTGCGTCAGGCCGAGCAGATGCTGGTCTTCGGTCGGATTCTCACGCCGCAGCAAGCCTTGAACATCGGGCTGGTGGATGAGTTGGCTGAGCCGGAGGCATTGCTGGACTTGGCCGTGCAACGGCTGGAAGCCTTGCTGGCGCTTCCGGCGCACAGCATGCGCTCCACTCGCGCCATTAGCCGTCAGGATCTGTCGAATGTTTTTACCGAGGTTGACGCGCTGCCGGTAGAGGATTTTGTCCAGGCGTTTCTCGACGCCCAAACACAGACGGCGTTACGCCGGGTCGCCGATGAGATCGTACGTAAGGCGACCCGGACCGGACGCGCTGTCAACGGACCATGATGGGAACGGGTTCTCGCCGGAGGCTGCCATGAATTTGTACTTGCGACTGCTGTATACCTGGATCCGCGCCTGCTTCAAATCTCGTATTCAAATCGGGGATGTGATCGAACTGGCATTGACGGTATTGCCCAATGACCTGGATTTCAACGGACACATGAATAATGGCCGTTACATGACCATTGTCGATTTGGGCCTGATCGAATACATGACGCGATGCGGTTTTTTGCGGCAAGCGCTTAAGCGGGGCTGGCGGCCGGTGCTGGGCGGTGCAATGATCGCTTTTCGTCGTGGCCTCAAACCCTGGCGCAGTTACCAGCTGCGCTTTTCGGTGGTTTCCTGGGCAGGGAACTGGAGTTATATGCGCTTCGAATTTGTCCATCGCGGCGAAGTGATGGCAGTGGGCTATGCCAAAGGAGGCATTCTCTCCCGTGATGGCTTAATCCCCTGTGCCAAGACGTTTGCCGCGATCGAAGAGCATCGCCTCTCACCCACTCCCTCGATGGCTCTGCAGGCATGGATCGATGCTGATGCCTTGATGCGCGCCTAAGGGGCTGCTCGCACCCTCACCCCACACAGCAACACGCTCTGCGGGGTTTTGCATTTCCCGCGACGATGGCCCCACTAGCCCATTAAAAAAAGGCGGCCGTGGCCGCCTGCGAACCGAATCAATCGCGCGGGCTAGTCGTTGAGCGCGTGGCTCAGCAGCGTCAGCTTCTGCCCCATCGCCGCCATCAGCATGGCGGTGGTGGCGCTGCTGTAGCGTTCGCCAGGGCGATCCAACTGCCGGATCAACACGTTCAGATTGCGTTGGATGTCGCGCAGATCACTTTGCAATGCAAGGGAAGAAGAAATAGGTGTTGTGCTGTTCATCATGGCAAGGCTTCCTTGAGTATGTGTTTCGTCAAACCAGCCTCCCTTTCTGCTAGAAGGGGGCGAGCCAAGGCGTGGTTAGCAGACCGGACACATACCAAACCGGCACACCCGAAGGTGTCCCCCGCCTGGCCCGCCATAAAGAAGCATTGCCAAACGAGCACGCACCATCTACTGACAGTGCCACGATGAGATATGTGTAGTTGGGCTGCTAACCCATCATGCGGATGCACGACGAGCGGACAATAGGGTCCTGGCATCCTAGCGTCAACGGCCCGGCCGCGTTATCGGAAAAGCCTTCATGTCGCTTAGGAATCGGGCAGATTTTGCGGCAGACGGCAGAGATGGATTCCTACACAAACGAAGCCATGGACGTCGCGATGAAAAACAACAGGCAGGGACTCACAATGGTCCGGCCAACATATTCTCAACCAGACGGATCATGGTTTCTTTCTGCGCTGGTGCCGACTCCGCCACCAGCAAAGCAAGCGCGGCCAGGCCGATATCGTTGATCACCAATTGGCCTTCGCGCAGCAACGCGCCATTTCGATGTAAAAAATCGACGAACAAAAATGCCCCACTGCGCTTATTGCCGTCAGACAAGGGATGGTCTTTGATGACGAAATACAAGAGGTGCGCAGCCTTGCTCTCTACCGTAGCATAAGCTGGCTGGCCGAACACGGTCTGGTCCAGATTACCAAGAATGGACGCCAGTCCATCATCCCGTTCGCGGCCGAAGAGATCGCCGGCTTCACCCCGTGCCATTAGATCCACCTTTAGTGTGAGCAGCGCCCGGCGGGCCTCATCTGGCGTTGGCAGCGTGCCGCCCGGGGTGCCATTGGGTTCATTCAGCAGGCCTTCGTCATAGCGCTGAAGCAACAAGAAGGTTTGCGTGTAGCGGCTCACAATTTCGACCAAGCCCCGCCCCGTATCCGCCGTCAGTTCAGGCGTCTGAGCGGTTTTACGCACCAACACCAGCGCCGCTTCCAACTCAGCAGCGTTTCGTTGCATCCTGGCACGATCCAGCGTCCAGCCTTGCGTCAAATGATCGCGCAGCACCCTTGTCGCCCATTGACGGAACTGCGTGCCACGCTTTGAGTTCACCCGGTAGCCAACGCTGATGATGGCGTCCAGGTTGTAGTGCAAGGTTCGATAACTCTTACCATCTGCGGCAGTATGTGCAAAATTTGCACATACTGAGCTTTCAGCTAACTCCTTGTTGCGAAATATGTTTCTCAAGTGCTTCGTAATCACCGAACGCTCACGGCCAAATAGCTCGGCCATCTGATCCTGCGTCAACCATAGCGTTTCGCCGTCAAGACGAACCGACACCGAATCACCGGCCTCGGGCTGAAAGATCACCATGCCACTCATGCGTACTCCTCGTACAATCACCCTCTTGGGCTATGGCAAAGTAATCGCACTTAACGCACGGAACAAGTTCGCGTGGTCGCACCATAAAAAAACGCCGACGGCATCGTCGGCGTTGATTAGGAAGGCTATCAGTAAACGCCTACGCCCCCGCCCCATGCGCCTGCACGTCAGCGTGGTAGCTGGAACGCACCATGGCGCCGACCGCCGCGTGTTTGAAGCCCATCGCGTAGGCTTCGCGCTCGAACATCGCGAAGGTGTCGGGATGCACGTAGCGCAGCACCGGCAAGTGGCCGTCGGACGGCTGCAGGTATTGGCCGATGGTCAGCATGTCGACGTTGTGGGCGCGCAAGTCGCGCATCACCTCGAGGATTTCCTCGTCGGTCTCGCCCAGGCCGACCATCAGGCCGGACTTGGTCAATACGTCGGGGCGCATGGCCTTGTAATCGCGCAACAGCTGCAGCGAGTGGGCGTAATCGGCGCCGGGACGCGCCTGCTTATAGAGACGCGGCACGGTTTCCAGATTGTGGTTCATCACGTCCGGCGGCGTTTGCGCGAACACGTCGATCGCCAGATCGAGCCGGCCGCGGAAATCGGGTACCAGCACCTCGATCTGGGTTGACGGCGACTGGGCGCGGATCGCGCCGATGCACTGGGCGAAATGCTCGGCGCCGCCGTCGCGCAGGTCATCGCGGTCGACCGAGGTCACCACCACGTAACGCAGACGCATGGCCAACACCGACTCGGCCAAGTGCTGCGGCTCGAGCGGGTCCAGCGGATTGGGCCGGCCATGGCCGACGTCGCAGAACGGGCAACGGCGGGTGCAAATGTCGCCCATGATCATGAAGGTAGCCGTGCCCTTGCTGAAGCACTCGCCGATATTCGGACAGGTCGCCTCTTCGCAGACCGTGTGCAGCTTTTGCGAGCGCAGGATCGCCTTGATCTCGTTGAAGCGCTCGCCGCTGGGCAGCTTGGCGCGGATCCACTCCGGCTTTTTCAGCTTCTGCGCCAGCGGAACCACCTTGATCGGAATGCGCGCGGTCTTGTCGGCGCCTTTCTGTTTGATGCCCGTGATGTCGTCCTGCTTCAAGCCACTCTCCTCCTCAAACCGTCAGCTGTCGCGCCAAATGCGGCAGCAACCGCTCGGCCACCTCGTCGATCGAGGCGTTGACGCCGAGGTCCTTCAATTGCGTGACCCGCAGATTCGGGTAACCGCAGGGATTGATCCAGCCAAATGGGGTCAGGTCCATGTCCACATTCAGCGACAGGCCGTGGTACACGGCGCCGTTCTTGATGCGCAGGCCGAGCGAGGCGATCTTGGCGCCATCGACATACACCCCGGGCGCCGCCACGTCGCCGTTGGCGCGCACGCCGTACTCGGCCAGCGTATCGATCACCGTCTGTTCGATCCGGCGCACCAGATCGCGCACGCCGATATGCATGCGCTTGAAATCGATCAACGGATAGACGATCAGTTGCCCCGGGCCATGATAGGTCACCTGGCCGCCGCGATCGGTGCGCACCACCGGAATCGGCATATCGGTGCGCAACAGATGCTCCGTTTTGCCGGCGAGGCCGAGCGTATAGACCGGCGGGTGCTCCAGCACCCAGATCTCATCCGGCGTGGCCGGGTCGCGCGCGTCGGTGAAGGCCTTCATCGCCGTCAGCGTCGGTTCGTAATCCACCAGGCCGAGAAACTTGATCGCGCGTGCCACTACAGCACCACTTTGACCATGTGATGGCTGGTCAGCGCGAGATAGATGGTATCGAGCTGCGCGCGCGACGTGGCCGTCACGGTCACCGTCAGCGACAGGTAGCGTCCGCTGCTGCTTTCGCGCTGCACCACATCGTGCGGCGCCAAGTCGGGCGCATGCACCCGCACCACCTCGTAGATGGTGGTGGCAAACGCGTCGTGCCGTTCACCCATGATTTTCAACGGGAAACGGCAGGGGAATTCGAGGAGTTCCTTGCTGGGCTGGGTCATTACGTCTTCTTTCGCTTGCGGACCGGTCTATCGCCTTCAGATGCGGCCATTTGGCCGCAACGCAAGCCGGCGGCAACCGGTGTCATGCGGCAAGCATTATACACCGCGCGCCAGCCATCCCGACAGCCGATGCCATGATGCGACGCAGCATGCGGCTTTCGGTCCCTGGTCGATGCTGTTAATCTGTTGAGACAAAATGAGAATTACAGGACAAAGAGAAATGAATAGAGATTATCTAGAGCGCATCTTGACCGCGCGCGTCTACGACATGGCGATCGAATCCCCCCTAGAGGACGCGCCGATCCTGTCGCGCCGCTGCGGCAACCGCATTTTGCTCAAGCGCGAGGACCTGCAGCCGGTGTTCTCCTTCAAGATCCGCGGCGCCTACAACAAAATGGCCCAACTCACGGCCGAAGAGCTCGCGCGCGGCGTCATTACCGCCTCGGCCGGCAACCACGCACAAGGCGTGGCCTTATCCGCGCAGAAGCTGGGCTGTCAGGCCACGATCGTCATGCCGGTCACCACCCCGCAAATCAAGATCGACTCGGTGACCCGCCGCGGCGGCCACGTGGTGCTGTTCGGCGATTCGTTCTCCGATGCCTACCTGCACGCCGTCGAGTTGGAAAAGACCTCCGGCGCCGCCTACATTCCGCCGTTCGACGATCCGGACGTCATCGCCGGCCAAGGGACCGTCGGCATGGAAATCCTGCGCCAACACCCGGGCCATATCGACGCGGTGTTCGTCCCCATCGGCGGCGGCGGCTTGGCAGCGGGCGTCGCCGCTTACATCAAGCGGCTCAAACCGGAAATCAAGGTGATCGGCGTCGAGCCGGTCGATTCCGACGCCATGAGCCAGTCGATCCGCCAGGGCCATCGTGTCGAACTGAAAGACGTCGGCCTCTTCGCCGATGGCGTGGCGGTCAAGCTGGTCGGCGAGGAAACCTTCCGCCTCTGCCGCGAACTCCTGGACGAGATCATCCTGGTCGACACCGATGCCATCTGCGCCGCCATCAAGGATATTTTCGAGGACACGCGCTCGATCACCGAGCCGGCCGGCGCGCTGGCGGTGGCCGGCATCAAGGCCTACGTCGAGCGCGAGAGCGCGAGCGGCCAGACGCTGGTGGCGATCAATAGCGGCGCCAATATGAACTTCGACCGTCTGCGCCATGTATCGGAACGCTCCGAGCTTGGCGAGCGGCGCGAGGCGATCATCGCCGTGGCGATTCCCGAGCAGCCCGGCAGCTTCAAACGTTTCTGCCGCCTGGTCGGCCTGCGCAACATTACCGAGTTCAACTACCGCTACGCCGACGACAAGACCGCGCATGTCTTTGTCGGCATTCAGATCAGCAAACGCGAGGATGTCACGCAGTTGTTGAGCGAACTGGCGCGCGAAGGCCTGGAAGGCATCGACCTGACCGACAACGAGCTGGCCAAGCTGCACATCCGCCATCTGGTCGGTGGCCACGCCCCGGGGCTGCGCGACGAGCGGGTAATCCATTTCGAGTTTCCCGAGCGGCCCGGCGCGCTGATGCGTTTTTTGGAAGCGATGCGCACCGACTGGAACATCAGTCTGTTCCACTACCGCAACCACGGCGCCGATTATGGCCGGGTGCTGGTAGGCATCCAGGTGCCCGCGCGGGACCATGAGGCGTTCCAACAATTCCTCGACCAGTTGGGCTATCCCTACGTCGAGGAGACCGATAATCCGGCTTACCGGCTGTTTCTCGGCAAAAACGCCTGACGGCGCGCTTGTGACGCGGAAGGCGCGAGGGGTAGACTTCGCGTTTTCCGCCCACCACCCACTATCATGACGACCCAAGCAGTCTTGTTCGATTTGGACGGCACGCTGGCCGACACCGCGCTTGACCTCGGCTCGGCGCTCAATCGCCTTTTGGCAGAGGAAGGCCGGCCGGCACAGCCCGACCATCTGATCCGCCCCATCGCCTCGCACGGCGCACGGGCGCTGATCGCGCTCGGCTTCGGCATCCACCCCGACCATCCTGGGTTTGCCGAGCTTCGCGCGCGCTTTCTCGACCACTACGATCACAGCTTCGCCGACCGCACCTGTCTGTTCGACGGCGTGCCGGAACTGATCGGCGCGCTCGACCAGCGCGGATTGCCGTGGGGCATCATCACCAATAAGCCAATGCGCTTCACCGATCGGCTGATCCCCACGCTGCCCTTCCCGGTAGCGCCCCGCGTCGTGGTCAGCGGCGACACGGTCGGCGTCGCCAAACCCGATCCGCGGCCGATGCATTACGCCTGCGAACGCATCGGTCTCGATCCGCGCGACTGCCTTTATGTCGGCGACGCCGAACGCGACATTCAAGCCGGACGCAATGCCGGCATGCGCACCGCGCTGGCCGCCTGGGGCTACATCGCCGACAGCGACCGCCCGGACGAATGGGGCGCCGACATCCACATCGCGACGCCGCTCGACCTGCTTGCCCACCTCTGATGCCATGGCGCCAGCGCACCCCGCTGGCGCGTCGTCGCCACGCTTGTCAGTACAACGACAATAAGCTATAAATTTTTACATAAAACCCTAACGTCATCGAAGTCATTCCCTTGTGCATCAAGGGGAATGATGCCGGCGCACCGGTTCGAGAACGAGGCGCGTCTTTCTCCGTAAAGGGCATGCCGATTCATGAGCGCAACGTTCGTGTCCGCGCAGGAGCGACACTCATTCATTTCGACTGTGGCGGCAACGCCGGTCGCGAGGCGATGGGCATTGGGCATGGTGGCGCTATCGCTGATCATCCTCCTGGGCTTGGTGCCGTTCGCGAAAATACCAGTGACCAAGGTGTGGGCGTTCATTCCCATCTACCAATCCGCGCTGATCGTCAACGACGTCATCACCGCCGTGCTGCTGTTCGGTCAATTCAGCATTCTACGCACCCGCGCGCTGCTGATCCTGGCGTGCGGCTACCTGTTCACCGCCTGCATGGCGGCATTCCACACGGCCAGCTTTCCAGGCTTGTTCAGCCAGACGGGGCTGATGGGCGCCGGCCCGCAGACCACCGTCTGGCTGTATATGTTCTGGCACAGCGGCTTTCCCCTGCTGATCATCGTCTATGCCTTGCTGCGCGGGGCTGCGGACGGCGCGCGCGAGGCGACGTGGCCGGTCAACCGCCTCATCCCGCTAAGCATCGTCGCGACCATCGCCATCGCCTCCGCCCTGGCAACGCTGGCCACGCGCGGGAATGCGCTCTTGCCGGTGCTGATCGTCATCGAGCCGCAAGGCACGCATTACGCGCTGCTGCTGCGCATCGTGGTCGGCGTCATTCTGCTGATGTGCCTCATGGCGTTGGCGCTGTTGGCGCGCCTGCGTAACGGCACGCTGCTCGATCTATGGCTGATGGTGGTGCTATGCGTTTGGTTGTGTGACATCGCGCTCTCGACCTATTTCAATGCCAAACGCTTCGACCTCGGCTTCTATGCCGGTCGTGTCTATGGATTGATGTCGGCCAGCTTCGTGCTGATCATGTTGCTGCTGGAAAATGGCCGGCTGTATGCGCATCTAACGGTAACCGCCTCCGAACTCGCCCGCGCCAAGCGCCTGGCCGACGACGCCACCCAAGCCAAGTCGCTGTTTCTCGCCAACATGAGCCACGAGATCCGCACGCCGATGAATGCCATCATCGGTTTGTCGCACCTGCTGCAACGCACCGAGTTCACTCCGTTGCAACACGACTATCTGACCAAGATCCATCAGGCGGGCACATCGCTCTTGGCCGTCATCAACGACATTTTGGATTTGTCCAAGGTCGAGGCCGACAAACTGGTTTTAGAAGCTGTCGCCTTTCGCCTAGACGACGTGCTGACCCACGTCACCACCCTGGTGGGAAAGGCCGCGGCCGACAAGGGGCTGGAGTTTCTATTCGACACCGGCTCGAACGTTCCCCAGGAACTGGTGGGCGACCCGTTGCGCCTGGCTCAGGTGTTGACCAACCTGACCAGCAACGCGGTCAAATTCACCGAATCCGGTCAAGTGGTCATCACCATCCGGCGGCGCGAACCGCAAGGCGACCAGGTGATCCTGGATTTCGAGGTCCGCGATAGCGGCATTGGCATGACGCCGGCGCAAACCCAGCGTCTATTCCACTCCTTCACCCAGGCAGACGAATCGATGACTCGACGTTACGGCGGCACGGGCCTGGGGCTCACCATCGCTCAGCGGCTGGTGGCGCTGATGGGCGGCACGATCCAGGTCACCTCCACGCAGGGAGAAGGCACCACCCTCCGGTTCCACGCACGCTTTGGTCTGCCGAGCGCCGATGCCCTGCCGCACCGCACCTTGCCGCAGGAAGTCCGCGGGCGAAGGGCGCTGGTGGTGGACGACCACGACGCGGCGCGCGCGATTCTGGCCGAGCAACTGAGCGTGCTCGGTTTCGACACGGAGGCCGTCGCCTCGGGCATCGAGGCGATTTGTGCCGTACGGGAGGCCGTGAGCGACCGGCCTTTTCATTTGGCGCTGGTCGACTGGAAGATGCCAGGGCTCGATGGACTCGCCACCATCTTGCAATTACGCGCCGTCGATCCGACGCTGCGCGTGGTGATGGTGACCGCGTTCGGCCGCGAGGAGGTGCGCGGCCAGGCGGAAAACCTCGCCATCGACGCCTTCCTGGCAAAACCGGTCAGCCCATCCGCGCTGTTGGACGTCATCCTGAGCATTTTCGGCGCCGAGCATGCCACGGTGGCGCACAGCGACGCCGAAACCATACCGCGCTTCGACGGCGCCAGGATCCTGCTGGTGGAAGACAACGAAATCAACCGCCTGATCGCCGTGGAACTACTGCAAAGCACCGGCGCGGCCATCACCCAAGCCTTCGACGGTCAGGCGGCGCTGGACGTGCTGACGACCAAAACTTTCGACGCCATCCTCATGGACGTACAGATGCCGGTGATGGATGGCCTTGAAACCACGCGGCGCATCCGCGCCGACGCGCGCATCCGGCCCATACCGATCATTGCCATGACGGCCCACGCGCTCGCCACCGAACGCGAACTCTGTCTCGCCGCCGGCATGAACGACCACATCGCCAAGCCGATCGACCCCGCTCAGCTCTACCAAACGCTGGCGCGCTGGCTCCCTCCCTCCGCCACGCCTTCGGCAGTCTCGCCCGGCCTGGAGCAACATAGCGGTTTACAACACGTCGGAGGTAATCAAGCGCTATATTTGAAATTATTACGGGTATTCATCGACAACGAGGCGGATGCTGCGCTACGGCTGTCTCAAGCCTTGACGGAAAACGATGTAAACGCGGCCGCGCGCGTCGCGCACACGGTCAAAGGCATCGCAGGCAGTCTGGGGATGGCCGCGTTGCAGACCGCGGCGCGCGATTTGGAGCAACGGATCGTGACGGGAGGAGAAACCGCCGCGCCGCTATCGCAATTCGAACAACAATTGGCAGAGGCCGTCTCCACCGCGCGACGAGCACTCGACGCCTAGCATCTAGCCATTTGCCAGGCCAGCGCAGTTCACAAATAGTTTGCAGACAGGCCCTAAAACAATGGACCCCGCGAACGGTCCGCCGAGGAGCAATCACACATGACGCAAGTGTCCGAGCCAGACAAGCGCCAGACCGTTCTGGTCGTCGACGACACCCCAATCAATCTCACGTTGATGAGCGAGCTGCTCAAGGGGCGCTACCGCATTTTGCTCGCCAACAGCGGCGAAGCGGCGCTGGATATACTGCGCCACGACAGCCTGCCGGATCTGATACTGCTCGATATCATGATGCCGGGCATCGGCGGATTCGAAGCCTGCCGCCTCATCAAGGACGATCCGCGCACCTGCGGCATCCCGGTCATTTTTCTCACCGCCCGGGTCGACATCGAAGACGAGGAAAGCGGTTTCTCCGCCGGCGCGGTCGATTACATCACCAAGCCGATATCGCCCGCCATCGTGCTGGCGCGCATCCAGACGCACCTAAAGCTCAAGGCGATGAACGATTTTCTTGCCGACACCAACGCGTACCTCGCGCGCGAAGTCGAACGCCGCACGCGCGAAGTACAGGTCATTCAGGACGTCACCATCGTCGCCATGGCGTCGCTGGCCGAAACGCGCGACAGCGACACCGGCCAGCACATCCGGCGCACGCAGCACTATGTGCGTCGCTTGGCGCAGGCACTGCAGCCCCATCCGAAATTCCGCGACTTCCTCAGCGACGAAAACATCGACCTGATTTACAAATCCGCGCCGTTGCACGACATCGGCAAAGTCGGCATTCCCGATCGTATTCTGCTCAAACCCGGTAAGCTGACGCCGGAAGAGTTCGAGATCATGAAGAGCCACACCGTGCTTGGGCGCGACGCCATCGCCTCGGCGGAAAAACTGCTCGACACGCCCAGCAGCTTCCTGCGCTTCGCGCGCGAAATCGCGCACCGCCACCAGGAGAAGTGGGACGGCAGCGGCTATCCGGACGGCTTGACCGGCGACGACATACCGGTCGCGGCCCGCCTGATGGCGATCGCCGACGTCTACGACGCGCTGATCTCTCGCCGCGTCTACAAGCCGGGCTTCGCGCACAGCGAGGCGGTGCAACGCATCCAGGCCGAGCGCGGCAGACATTTCGACCCGGACATGGTCGACGCCTTCGTCGCCATTGCCGGCGACTTTCTCGAGATCGCCCAACGCTATAGCGACCCGGCGCCGTAAGCGGGGCCGGGAACGGTGCGCCGAACAGTCCCTCTCACGTCTCAATGCGAAATAGCGCATTGAAAAAAAAGACTATATTTGCTTATCGTCGCAGGCCAAATCTGGCACAATGCGCGTCTGCTTGAAAACCCGAGTTGTCATGACGCAAGAATACGCCACGCCAAAACCGATTTTTTCCCACCGCAAGTACTGGGCCGAGCGCTTCGGTACCGCCCCGTTCCTGCCGATGAGCCGCGCTGAAATGGATCAGCTGGGCTGGGACAGCTGCGACATCATTCTGGTGTCCGGCGATGCCTACATCGACCATCCGAGCTTTGGCGCGGCGCTGATCGGCCGATTGCTGGAGTCGCAAGGCTTCCGCGTCGGCCTCATCGCCCAGCCCGACTGGAAAAGCGCCGAGGATTTCCGCCGGCTCGGCAAACCCAATCTGTTTTATGGCGTCACCGCGGGCAACATGGACTCGATGATCAACCGCTACACCGCCGATCGCAAGCCGCGCTCCGACGACGCCTACACGCCGCACGCCGCCCCGGACAAACGGCCCGACCGCGCCGCCAGCGTTTATGCGCAGCGTTGCCGCGAAGCCTACCCGGGCGTGGGCGTGCTCATCGGCAGCATCGAGGCCAGCCTGCGCCGCATCGCCCACTTCGACTACTGGAGCGACAAGGTGCGGCCGTCGGTGCTGGTAACGTCCAAAGCCGACCTGCTGGTCTTCGGCAACGCCGAGCGCGCCATCATCGAGATCGCCCATCGCGCCGGCCGCGGCGAAAAGCTGTCCGAGATGCGCGACATTCGCGGCACGGCCTTCATGGCGCAACATGGCTGGCGCCCCAACGAGGACTGGCACGAGATCGATTCGACCACCGTAGACGTCCCCGGCGTGGTCGATACCCACAAAAACCCCTATGAGATGGAGCCCGCGGCGCAAGCCGAGCCGGCCGCGCCGGGTGCGCAGCCGATCCGTTTCATGAGCTTGCACGAGCGAGTGGCCGCGCGGCGCGATGCGCGGCACCGCACCGTGGTGCGGCTGCCGGCCTTCGAAGCCGTCGCCTACGACCCGGTGCTCTACGCCCACGCCAGCCGCACCCTGCACTTGGAGTCCAATCCCGGCAATGCGCGCGCGCTGGTGCAGCTGCATGGCGAGCGCGACGTTTGGCTCAATCCGCCGCCGATTCCGCTCACCACGGAGGAAATGGACTACGTCTATGGCCTGCCCTACGCGCGCAACCCCCACCCCGCCTATGGCGACGCGCGCATCCCGGCATGGGAAATGATCCGCTTTTCGATCAACATCATGCGCGGCTGCTTCGGCGGCTGCAGCTTCTGCTCGATCACCGAGCACGAGGGCCGCATCATCCAGAGCCGCTCGCATGAATCGATCCTGCACGAGATCGAGGAAATCCGCGACAAGACCGCCGGCTTCACCGGTCACATCACCGATTTGGGCGGCCCGACCGCCAACATGTACCGGCTGGCGTGCAAGGACAAGAAGATCGAAAGCTCGTGCCGGCGTCTCAGCTGCGTCTACCCCGACATCTGCGAGAACATGAACACCGATCACAGCGCGCTGATCGAGCTCTATCGCAAGGCGCGCGCGCTGCCCGGCGTCAAGAAGATCAGCATCGGCTCGGGCTTGCGCTATGACCTGGCGGTGCGTTCGCCGGAGTACATCAAGGAACTCGTCACACATCATGTCGGCGGCTACCTGAAGATCGCCCCGGAGCATACCGAGACCGGGCCGCTATCGAAGATGATGAAGCCGGGCATCGGCACCTACGAGAAATTCAAGGAACTGTTCGAGCGCTTCTCGCGCCAGGCGGGCAAAGAACAGTACCTGATTCCCTACTTCATCGCCGCGCACCCGGGCACCACCGATGAGGACATGCTCAACCTGGCGCTCTGGCTCAAACGCCACAATTTCCGGCTCGATCAGGTACAGGCTTTCGTGCCGACGCCGATGGCGCTGGCCACCACCATGTGGCACACCGGCCGCAATCCGCTGAAGAAACTGGCGCGCAGCTCGGAGAAAGTCGACGTGGTGCGCGACGCCCAGCGCCGCAAACTGCACAAGGCGTTCCTGCGCTACCACGACCCGAACAACTGGCCGATGCTGCGCGACGCGCTGATGGCCATGGGGCGGGACGACCTGATCGGCTACGGCAAGCAACAATTGATTCCGCCACGGCAGCCGGCCGAGGGCCGCGACGCGCGCGAACGCAACGCGCGCTTCAACCCGGCGCACACCAAACATACCGGCGAGCCGCGGCCGCCGGCCAAGAAACAGAACAATCGCGGTCGTCGCTGATTGCATCCAGAGAAACCTTACATGTCGCAAAACGAACACTTCATTCCGGGCAAGGATGCCGCGCTCGAAACCACCATCGCGCGGCTCATGGCCCGGCTCGCCGAACTCGGCCTGGAGGTCGAGGAGCAATGCTGGCTCAATTCGGTCGACAACGTCTGGTCGGTTCACCTGGCCAACAAGCACTGTCCGCTGATCTACGTCAACGGCAAGGGCGCGAGCGAACTGGCTGCCCGCGCCAGCGCCTTGGGCGAATTCTTCGAACGGGTCAGCAACAACTACTTCTGGTCGCACTATTATCTGGGCGAGGAGATTGCCCGCCGCGAACACGTGTTTTTCCCACAGGAACGCTGGTTCCCATTAAGGGACGGCGATGCCTGGCCGGCCGAGTTGCTCAACGCCGAGTTGCAGGCCCTGTACAACCCGGAAGGCCGCATTCCGGCCGACGCGCTCGTCGAGCTCAACTCAGGCAATCATGCGCGCGGCATCTGCGCACTGCCGTACATCCGCCAGCGCGATGACGCCACCACCTGGTTCCCGATCAACATCATCGGCAACCTGTACGTCAGCAACGGCATGGCCGCCGGCAACACCCCGCCGGAAGCACGCACCCAGGCGCTGTCGGAGATTCTCGAGCGCCACGTCAAATTCAAGGTATTGCGCGAAGCCATTTGTCTGCCGGACGTGCCGGAAGACGTCATCGCCCGCTACCCCAAGATCGCCGCCGGCATCCGCGGCTTGCGCGCCGCCGGTTTCGGCATCCTGGTCAAGGACGCCTCGCTGGGCGGCCAATTCCCGGTGATGAACGTCACCCTGCTCAACCATCGCGATCAGGGCGTGTTCGCCAGCTTCGGCGCGCATCCGCGCTTCGAGATCGCGCTGGAGCGCGCGCTGACCGAACTGTTGCAAGGCCGCGCGCTGGCGCAGCTGGACGGCTTCCCCGAGCCCAGCTTCGATCTGGACGAAGTCGCCGATCCGCAAAACCTGGAGATTCATTTCGTCGACTCCAGCGGCGTCATCGCCTGGCGCTATTTCGGCGACACGCCGGACTTCGATTTCTGCGACTGGAATTTCAGCCAGACCACGGCCGACGACTACCACTGGATCAGCGATTGCATCCACCGCGCCGGCTTCGACATCTACATCGCCGATTTCACCCACCTCGGCGTCTACGCTTGCCGCATCCTGGTGCCCGGCATGTCCGAGATTTATCCGCTGGAAGAACTGGAATGGGAGAACAACAGCGCCGGTAATCGGCTGCGTCCCTACCTGTTGCGCTTGCCGGCACTATCGGACGCGGAATGCCAAGCGTTGCGGGACCACCTCGACGACTTGGGGCTCGACGACCTGCGCCCGGTCCCGGCCTTGATCGGCGTGGCTGCCGACGCGGACAGCGCCTGGAAGGAACTGCGTGTAGGCGAACTCAAAACGCTGCTCGCCTTGGCGCTGGGAGACGAGGACGGCATTCGCGAAGGCTGCGACTGGATCCGTCACTTGGGCCACATGCCGGCCGAGCGCCACAAGGTCTACCGTGCCATTGCCGCGCTGCTCGATTTGCAGGGCGACGCCGAGCATAGCTTGACCCTGCTCTACGGCGCCGACACCGTGGCATTGGCGCAACGGTTGCTGGCCGGCGAAACGCGCTTTTTCGGCTTGACCGAGTTCGGCGCCAACATCGAGCACAGCCGCCTGCATCAAAGCCTGCTGGGGGAATATCGCAAGTTGTGGCACTAAAGCGGCCATTCGCGTCGCGGTGTTCATGCGCATAACAGGCCGCCATCGGCTATAGTACCTCTATGATCCATGACATATGGATCACGCGTGACGTAATTCGTCAGGAGGGCGCCATCATGCACATGGAGCGCTGGTTGCTGGAGTTTCCAGCGACGGTACGCAAGGCGGCGTTACGGCAGGATCTGTCCATGGCCACCCAGGCCATGGACCAGTTGCAGCAGCACTACGCCCGTAAGACCGCCGACGAACGACAAACGATTTACCTGAGCCTGGCACGTACAATCCTGGAAGACCTGGACAAGGATAGCGCGCGCCAGGTCGAGGGGTTCTTGCAGCAAGTCGGTCTGCTGCAATCCCAGAAAGTCTAACGCCCCCTCGCCCCCTCGCCCGCCGCTCACGCGGCGGGCTGTCCATTGTCAATCCACGCGCAGCCTGCTATTTTGAGCGGCTGCGCGTATTCGGCACAGCCGCCCCAGAGCGGACACACCCCGCGCAAAGGAACACAACCTTATCAGGGAGCATGCATGTCCACCCATCGCAACACCGTCAGCCGCCGGCTGATCACGCCATCCTCGTGGGGAAAAAAAGATTCGCTCAACGCAAACGCCCCGAGCGAACAACGCGCCTGCCGCCACTGCGGGCACCGCGGACTCAACGAGGAAAGCACCATCGCCGGCCAGATGTTTCGTTGCCCGGCTTGCAAGAAGCTGCAGTTCTAATGGGCCTTTGCGCCCAGCCTGAGATGCGTCAAGAAGGCTCGCGCGCCGCAATGGCATAGTAGATGTATCGATTTGCTCTTCAGGAAGCGAACATGGCCTCACTCTTCAAACGCATCATCGACAAGATCTTCGGCCCGGACCCTGAACCGCCGCCGCCGCTGAGCGCGGCGGAATTGGCCGCCGCCGAGCGCTTCTTGCTCAACATCTTCGCGCAGCAGAACGCCAAGGCAGGGCAACCGGTCGGGGCGGTGTTGTTCTCGCCGCGACTGCGCCGGCTTAGCCCCGAAGTCGACCACATGGAACAAGGCATGACGTCGCTGTTCGAAAAAGGCTGGGTGGAGACGTACAAGGCCCGTTTTTTGGTCCTCACCGACGCCGGCTACGAGCGAATGAAATTCCTGGGGCTGGAAAAAACACAACCCTAAACAAACGGCCGCGCTTGCGGCCGTTTCAGCTTCTGGGCGTCCCATCAACGCGTGTGCACGTCACCCTGGCAGTTTTCGTATTTCATCAGCCCGGCAGGACAGGCGATCGCCTTCATGCCGGCATCGACACACAGCCATAACCCGGTCAAAAACTTCTTTTGCTGCGGATTTTTGTCGCAGGTCGCGAATTGCGCCGTCACCGGATAGCGCGGATTCAGGTCGGCAAAGCGCTGCTTGATCTCCTCGATCGAGGCCGTTTCCGTCAACGTTGGCGTCTTGATCTGCTCAAACACGGCCAAAGCATCGCCGAAATAGCGATTCACCTGACGATAATAGCCTGTCGCGTCATGCGCTTCGCTGCCTGGCTGGTAGTACGGCGTACAGGTGCCATGTTTACCCCACTCATGGTCGACGAAGGCATCGGCATTACGCAAATAGGCCCGATAGGGATTGGCGAAAGTCAAGCGCGCCGCGTCCAGCGGCGGCACGGCGTGGCAGTCGTGAGGATAGCTGCCATCCTTGCGCTCCGGCCACAAGCCATGAAACATCAGCGGTGGCAGATCGGCCCGGCAGGCTTGCGCCGCATCCAGATCAGCGCCGCTTTTGCCGGCCGTGCCGCTCTGACACCAGCCCGGAATCCATTGCGTCGACAATAGGTAGTAATCAAAACCCGTATCGGTCGGCATATCAGCCGCCATGAGCACGCCAGACCACGCCAGCAAGGCGCCGGCCAGAGCCGCAATGCGGATCGTCATTTGCCCCCCTCATGTATCTTCACGGCAAAAGTGCCGGCACCAGTATATTCCAAAAGAATAAAGCGCTGATGACAGGCCGCTTAAGCACCGCTCCCGGCAAACGGCCCTTGTCGGCACAAAATATGGTAGCCTTGACGCAACATTCTCACCGAAGCATGCCATGAATGCCTCTCAGATTCTCAGCTTCATGATTCAGGCAAAAACCAGTGAGCAGATCAAATGGGCGGCCATTCCGGCGCTCTATGCCGTCACCCTGGCGCAGATCGCACCCAAGCTGACAGAGGAGGAGCTCTTTAGCATGATTGCCATCGGCTCGGTTCTGTACGACCACAGCAGCAAAGAAATCGTGGCGCAAGCCGCCACCGACCAGCTACTGCAGTCGCTCATGCATCCCGCCGCGCCGGATACGCCATAGAAAAAGGGGCCAAAGCCCCTTTTGTCACCTGCGGCACCCACTTACTTGGCCGGGCGGCCGGTCTTGATTTTCTCCAACTGCGACAGCGCCTGCACAAGCTGGGCATCGGTCAACTTACTCAGCGCCGCGAGCCCGGCACGCAACAACTCGCTCTTTTTCACTTCATGCCCGACGGACAGCACACGCTGTTTCAACGCGGCGATCTGCTGATATTCGCCATCCGGCATGGTGAAGCTATCGCGCACCAGCTTGTGCTTCTTGCCACTCGCCTTTTTCTTGGCGCGGGCATCCGCGTCAACCTTGGCCGGCACCGCCGGCGCCGGCGCCACGGGCACGGTTTCAATCACTGGCTTCGCGGCAATGGCTTTGCCGACAATCGGCTTGGAGGCAGTTGGCTTTGCCGCCGGCTTAGCGGCAGCGGGCTTGGACGTGGCAGGCTTTGCCGCGGTTTTGGCCGCAACGGGCTTTGCTGCCGGCTTCGCCGCCGCTGGCTTGGCGGTGGCCGTGGGCTTTGTCGTCACCGTTTTGGCCGGAGCCGGCTTAGCGGCCGCGGGCTTGGTAGTCGGCTTGGCGGCTACGGCCTTTGCCGGCGCCGGTTCAGCGGCCGCCGGTTTGACGGCCGAGTTCGCTGCTTTCATCGCATACCCCTATGTGTCGGAAAACCATAACAGTATAAACTATATATACCGTATTTCAATTTATTCCGCGCGCGATGCCCAAAATTTGACCGCCCGGCAACCTGGACGATCGGACAAGTACTTGCCGCATTTGCCCACAGCGTTATCCACAGCATCTGTGAGTAACCACCGCAGTGGACTCACAACCTGCGCGCAACACCTGAGCCGCCTCGCGCAACGTCGCTTCGGTGGTCTCCCAGTCCAGACAAGGGTCGGTAACCGAGCAGCCATAGCGTAGCGACGACAAATCGTCCGTCAACGGCTGATTGCCGGCCTCAAGAAAACTCTCCAACATCAACCCGACAATGCTGCTATTGCCATGCTCGATCTGCCGCAAGACATCTCCCACCACCAACGGCTGCAACGCAGCTTGTTTGCCGCAATTGGCATGCGAGCAATCGATCACGATATTGCTGGGCAAGCCGGCCTTGGATAACGCCGCTTCGGCCATGGCCACGCTGACGCTATCGTAGTTCGGCCGGCCGCCACCGCCGCGCAAGACCAGATGGCCATAGCGGTTGCCGCGCGTACGGATGATCGCCGACCGTCCCTGGCCGTTGATGCCAAGGAAGCTATGGGGATACGACGCCGACATGATCGCATTGACCGCCGTGGACACCGAGCCGTCCGTGCCGTTTTTGAATCCGACCGGCGTGGACAGTCCCGACGACATCTCGCGATGCGTTTGCGACTCCGACGTGCGTGCGCCAATCGCCGTCCAAGCAATCAAATCGCCGATATACTGCGGCGCGATCGGGTCCAGCGCTTCGGTCGCAGCAGGCAACCCCAAGCGATTGACCTCCAAAAGAAACTCGCGCGCGCGCAATACGCCTTCGTCGATCATGAAGGAATCGTCCATGCGCGGATCGTTGATGAATCCTTTCCAACCCGTGGTGGTGCGCGGTTTCTCGAAATACACCCGCATCACGAGATACAGCACATCGGACAACTCATCCGCCAGGTCCTTGAGCCGGCGCGCGTAATCGAGCCCCGCCACCGGGTCGTGAATCGAACAGGGGCCGACGATCACGAACTTGCGCGCATCCTCGCGATCGAGAATGCGCTGTAGCGCTTGCCGGCCAGCCAGTACCCGCGCGGCCAAGTCGTCGGACAGCGGCAGGCGCAGATGAATTTCATCGGGAGTTGGCATCGGATCGAACGATTCGATGTTGAGGTTTTCTGTTCTTATCATGGCAATATTAGGAAAATAATGTCAGAACAGATTACCAGAAAATGACCACGCGCGCCGACCCGCCCGCCTCATCCGCTAGGAGGCAAAGAACGCCGCGCCGCGCCCCAGCGAGCAGCGCAGAACACGCTTCTGCCGTTGCACATAGCCCGGCAATTCGAACTCGGTACTGGTCAGCGCCAATCCCCCCTGAACATCGAGCTCATAACGGACGAACTCGACCACCGGGCGCGTTTGCGCCGGCGGCAAGGTGAAATGGGAGTCGGAAAAAACGATGCGCGCGCCGAAATTCATATAGCTCGTCAGCGCCAGCCCCGCCCGGATCGCAGGCCCTGGCTGGCCGCTGCCGCGCTGGCATCGCGCCAAATCCAGCGCAACCGTCACGCGACCGCCGCGCGCCAAGGCATTGGCAATATCTTGAAAACCGGCAAGCGGTTCAGCTTGCGCGGCTGCGCCGCATAGCGCCATCGCGGCGCAAAAACGCCGAGCATGGAGGGACATGGCGACATCTCCTTCGAATCGTTGACATGACGAGCAACCCAAGCAAACCTGAACAGTTACCGTCGATGCAACGACTTGTCGAGGGCGCGCGGCAAGATCAGGCCACGTCCTCCGCGGCGGCAATGCGCTCGAGCAAGCGCTCGCGCACGAATTTGATGTGGCCGCGCAAGCCATACAAATACTCGCCAAATGCGGCGGGCACACTGATTTTGCTGACCGTCCGCTCAATGTGATCCAGATGGTGCGCCAGCTCGCGCAGACGCTCGATGTCGTCGGCCCGCCGATGCGCTTCTTGCTCCAGATCGAGCAGTGCGCGATACCAGCGATGAATCGACGATTGGATACGCCAGCGATAGATGGCTGGCGCCATCTTCAGCGCCGGGATCAGAAACAACCCCAACGGCACGATCACGGCAAGCGCGCGGGCAATCAGACCTGCAAGCCAGAACGGGAAGGTGCGATAAAGCAGACTCTTACCCGATGTGTAGTAACGCCGCGCATCCTCGCTTAGCGGAATCTCGTGCTCGACCGCGGAAGGAAACTCGCCCTGCTTTCTCAGCACGCCGGCCTTGCCATGCACCTCACGCGCCGCGTCGAGCAGCAAATCGGACAGCGCCGGGTGCAGCCCGGCACGGGCGACCAGCTCGACCGAAGGGCCAATCAACTCGGTCGTCTCCGGCGGGATATTCTTGCCGACATCGAGCACACCCATCGGCAGCTCCAGCTTGTTCAAATAGCTGACACGCCGCGTATAAGCATCCGCCTGCGTGACATTGAACAAGCGGATGCCGGGTGTGTGCAGCAGTTCGCGCATCATATCGGTCGAGGCGGAGTCGCCCATGACGAAGATGGCGTCAATACGCTCATGACGCAGCGCATCCACCGCGTCGCCAGGCAACGACTCGATCATCTGCGTGCCATCGCCAGGGACGATGCCGTTCAGTTTGAGCAACGTCAGCGCAAGTTCCCGCGTCCCCGTCCCCGGGCGGCCGATATCGAGCCGTCCACCCTTGAAATCCGACAATAGCGACCGTGGTTCGCCACGATAAAAAATCAACAGCGGCTGATACGAGATGCTGCCCAACGACACAAGCCGCCCGTCGGCCACCGCACCCGCCTCGCCGCCCAGCACGAAACCCACATCGGCTTTTTGATGCGCGTCTTTCAACAAGCGCAAATTGTCGACCGAACCGCCGGTGGGCACGATGCGGACGGTCACACCTTCGCGTGCGAGGATTTGCTGGTAGCGTTGCGCAGTGTGGTCGAACACACTGCCCTTGGGGCCGCTGACAATGATCAGCGTGGAGGGTGCTGCCGAGCCGACATACCATAGCGCGGCGGCGGATAGCGCGAGCCCAGCAAGCACCAACAAGGCGATGGTCGCCACCAAGCCGCGCCCAAACAGGGCATTCAAGCGCGCGGCCAGCCGTGAAATCAGAATTTTCGGTGTGATCAAGGGACTCTCCAAGGCGCCAGATAACGGCGGCGCATGATTATTCCCGTGGAACGAACAATAAAAAAGCCTTGTTTTCACAAGGCTTTTTGTTGCAACTGGTGGAGGCGGCGGGAATCGAACCCGCGTCCGAAAGCCCTCTGCAGTGAGTTCTACATACTTAGCCGTGTCGTTTGAGTTTAACCTCTCCCCCGCCGACGGGCAGGCTGGTTTGAGGCGAGTTACCTAAGTTTAACCCCGGATCAAGTAACCCGAACCAAGGCGAGCTGATGTAGAGTGACTCTGCGGGAGTTGCCTCCACGGCCCATCAGCGAGCCGCTGCAGAGTCCGGCCTTAGGCGGCCAGAGCGTAAACGTTGTCGTTTGCGGTTATTACAGTTTCAGCGTTTTACGGGGTAACTGAAATCCCGGTATGCCCTCATCCGCTTTGCAACCCTCGTCGAAACCAGGTCGCCCCCAGATGTGGTCAGCCAGTATAACACCGTGCCCACGCCATCGTCCACAAAGGTTAAAGCGACATGCGCGTATAAAAGTGCCGCCATCCGGCAAAAAGCTAGAGGCAGATCAACACGCCGCCGTTCACCGACGCCACATAATGACGCATCATTACCCTGCAGAGCATTATCATGCACACCACCGTCAGCGCCGCCATCGATGCCGAAGTCAAGGCACAGGCTGTTCGCGTGCTACAGCGCGAAGGCCTGACCTTGTCGCAAGCTATTCGCGCCTTATTGGGCTACATAGCCCGCGAGGGAAAACTGCCGGACGACGTGCCGTTTTTCGGCAGCGGCAGCCTGCCCTCGACCGCCGAAGCGGATGAATCCGCTCTGCCGACGTATGCCAGCTTCAACGAGCTGATGCGCGCGATCACCGGCGAGCTGTAACGTCACAGCAGCTGCCTCAGCCCGGCGTACCCCACCGACAACCCCACCAGCACGATCAGCGCGCCGGAGAAATACGGCGCCTTGCGCGCAAACTCGCCCGCGCCGCGCCAACGATCGGACAAATGCTTCAGACTCAACGCCGCCAGCACACCGGTGGCGACCATGGTCAACGCCAGACCGATACTGAAGCACAACACCAGCGTGGCGCCGAGCGCCACTTTCTTTAATTGCAGGCACAGCAGCAGCACGGTAATCGATGCCGGACAAGGCACGAGGCCGCCCGTGAGACCAAACAGCACGATCTGGCCAGTGCTTGCCTCCCGGTTGGCGAAGCGGCGGCGGATGTCCTCCGCATGAGCACGCTCATGCGCATCCTGCGCGTGGCCCACGATCCGTTCGAATGTGGCCAAAGCGTCTTGCGCCGTCACCGAACGATACTTGCCCACCCCCGCGTGCCGCGCCGGTTGCGTATGACGGTGCGAATGGCGCCCATGATCATGCGGGTGAGGATGCGCATGCGGGTGGTCATGCCCATGGCCATGCTGCTCGCGCCAGGTGCGCCATAGCATCCAACCGGCAACCAGCAGGATCATGGCCGCCGACAGCACTTGGAAATACGGCTCACTGGCCTCGGTAGCCCAGCGCCCGCCGAACCGCAACCCCAGCATCGCCACCAGCCACACCACGGCGGTATGCGACAGCGTGGCGGACAACCCAAGCAAAATGGCCTGGCCAACCGTGCCGCGGATCGCGACGATGAACGCCGCCATCATGGTTTTGGAATGCCCCGGCTCCAAGCCGTGCAACGCGCCGAGCAGAATGGCGCTCGGCACGAAAAGCCAAGCATTGCCACCGAGAAGCATCTGAGAAAAGTTCAACATACCGGTTTCCGGTCTGGAAGGATGACGTGTTTTCAGTATACTCCCCGCCAGTATAAAAATACTACCCCCCTGTATCGATGTGCTATGCTGGCCGCACGCACCGCCAAGGAAAATTCATGTCGCACACCATACGCGATCAAGCGAAATTGCTAGCGCGGGTCCGCCGCCTGAGCGGCCAGACCGCCGCGCTGGAAAAACAGCTGACCAACGGCACCGAATGCAGCGCCGTGCTACAGCAGATCGCCGCCATCCGCGGCGCGGTCAACGGTTTGATGGCCGCCGTGATCGAAGGGCATTTGAGCGTTCATCTCGTGGACCAGCCTGACGAAGCGCAGCGGCAAAAAGACCTGGAGGTCGTGCTGCAGGTCATCAAATCGTACCTGAAATAGCAACGCCGCCCTCTTGGCAGTCGCGCACAACCCGCTGATTCCGTTATACTTCCGCCCCACGCCGTCATCGCAGGATGTTTCCATGAGTTTGTTGCCGCATCAGGTCGAATTGCTAGCCCCCGCCAAAACCGTTGAAATCGCCCGCGAAGCGATCCTGCATGGCGCAGATGCCGTGTACATCGGCGGACCGAGCTTTGGCGCGCGGCACAACGCTTGCAACAGCGTTGCCGACATCGCCGAACTCACGCGTTTTGCTCACTTTTACCATGCGCGCGTTTTCGTCACGCTCAACACCATTTTGCACGACGCCGAGCTGGACGCGGCGCGGCGTCTGGTCTGGCAACTGTACGACGCCGGCGTCGACGCGCTGATCATCCAAGACATGGGCATCCTGGAGATGGACCTGCCGCCGATCGAGCTGCATGCCTCGACGCAATGCGACATTCGCGATACCGACAAGGCGCTTTTCCTATCCGACGCGGGCTTCTCGCAACTGGTGCTGGCGCGGGAACTGTCGATCGCGCAAATACGCGCCATCGCCGAGCGGCTCGCCGGTGGCGCCACACTCGAATATTTCATCCACGGCGCGTTGTGCGTGGCGTTCTCCGGCCAGTGCTATATCAGCCATGCCGAGACCGGCCGCAGCGCCAACCGGGGCGATTGTTCGCAGGCCTGCCGCCTGCCCTATACGCTGACCGACCAAAAGGGCGGCGTGGTGGCATTCGACAAGCACCTGCTGTCGATGAAGGACAACAACCAGAGCGCGAATTTGGAAGCGCTTCTGGACGCCGGCGTACGCTCGTTGAAAATCGAAGGCCGTTACAAGGACGCGAGCTACGTCAAGAACATTACCGCCCATTACCGGCTGCTGCTGGACGCGCTGTTCGAACGCCGGCCGGAGCTTGCACCGGCATCGAGCGGCACGAGCGAGATCTTTTTCACGCCAAACCCAGACAAAACCTTTCATCGCGGCGGCACCGACTATTTCGCCACCGGCCGCCAACCGGATATCGGCGCGTTCGATTCGCCCAAGTTTGTCGGCGTGACGCTTGGCCACGCGCATCAAGTCGGACCGGACTGGCTGGAAATCGCCACGGCCGAGACGATGAGCAACGGCGACGGCATCAATTACCTGAAGAAGCGCGAAGTGATCGGCATGCAGCTGAACACCGTCAAGCAGGCCGGGCACGACGCCGAGGGCGTGCCGTTGTGGCGCGGCCAGCCGAACGACCCCGCGCTGCTGGCCGGTTTGAAGCCTGGCATGGAGATCTGCCGCAACCGCGACCATGCCTGGGAGCTGGCGCTATTGAAACCGTCGGCCGAACGGCGCGTCGGCGTATGGGTCGCGCTATCGGAGAGCGAGGACGGCCTCGTGCTGACGCTCACCGATACCGACGGTTGCTGCGCCACCGCCAAGCTGTCGACCGCGTTGACCGCCGCCAAGGACCCGGAACGCGCGCGACAGGGTTTGATCGACGCGCTGGGCAAGTTGGGCAACACCCGTTTTATCGCCCACGACATTCGGCTCGACCTGCGCGAGCCCTGGTTCGTGCCGGCATCGGCCATCAACGGACTGCGGCGCCAAGCGGTGGAAAACCTGGAAGCGGCGCGGCTTGCCGCTTGGCAGCGCCCCACGCGCAAAGCGGCCGTTGCGCCACCGCCCCGCTACCCCGCCACCACGCTGAGCTATCTGGCCAACATCTACAACGAATTGGCTTGGCGGTTTTACCGCCGCCATGGTGTCGACGTGGCCGAACCGGCCTACGAGGCGCACCAGGAGCCGGGCGAGGTCAGCCTGATGATCACCAAGCACTGCCTACGTTTCAGCTTCAATCTGTGTCCGAAGCAAGCCAAAGGGGTCAAGGGGGTCATGGGGCAAGTGCGCGCCGATCCGCTCATTCTCAAATCGGGCAGCGAGACCTATACGTTGACATTCGACTGCCGCCCATGCGAGATGCACGTGATGGGCAAGATGAAAAAACACATTCTCAAATCGCCACCGCCGAGCGACATCCCGGCGACGGCGCCGATCACTTTTTTCAAAACACGCCCGTAAGCCCGCATCAACATGGGTTGACGCTTTGCTCCACCCGTTCCGCCACGGCCAATAGCCGCGCCTCCTGCCCTGGCGCCGCCACCAGCATCAGACTGGGCGGCAGGCCGCTGACCGGATCGGCAAACGACCAGGCCGGCACGGCAATGGCGGGCAGATCCGCGTAGTTGCACAAAGCGAGCGGGCTGATTTGCCGGTTAAGCCCGGGGCGCAGCGTGCGGCGGTTCATCTCGCCATGCGGCGGCGCCAGCCACCCCATAGTCGGCAACAGTAAGATCCCGTCGTGCCCCAGCATGTCGCGGTAGAGTTCGCGCACGGTCTGAAAACGGCCAACCAGCCGCGCTGCGTGCGCGGCGCTGCGCGGGATGGCAAAACGCCCGAGCGTCGCGCCATACAGCAGCCAGACGAACAGTCCATGGTCGATGCCGGGGCGGCCGGTCAATTGGCGCCATGCCTCCGCCAGCAGATGAAACGGGCGCCCGCCGCTCTCCAGCGCCTCATACCAGTCGGCCTGCATGTCGTGCAAAATCATCGGCGCGATCAAATCCTGCAAACTGGCGACCTCGTCGAAACACTGTCCCTCGCTTTGCATGCCAGCCACCGTCAGCGCCTTGCGTGCCGCGGCCAATGCCTGGTCGATGCACGGTGACAGCGTCTGCAACGGAAAGCCCTCCGCCCGAATCAGGCGCAGCCCCTCAAGGGAAGGCACCGTTGGCAAGGCCGTCTGCGCCAGCACCTGATACACCAGCCGTGCATCCCGCACAGAACGCGTGATCGGGCCAATGGCGAGCCAACTGTCGGTAAACCCATCGATCTGCGGCCAGCTGTGCTGCTTGGGCACGGCACTGGACGAAGGCTTGAAACCGACGACTCCGCAGCAGGCGGCGGGAATACGGATCGAGCCTAAGATATCGGAGCCGATGCCAAAGGCCACCGCGCCCGACGCGACCAGCGCGGCATCTCCCCCCGAGGAACCGCCGGCGGTCCGTTCCGGCGCGAGCGGATTGCGCGTGACACCGTGGCGAGGGCTGGTCGTTTCGGCCGTCATGGCAAACTCGGGCACATTGCCGCGCGCGACGATCACCGCGCCCGCCGCTTTGAGCCGCGTCACCACCGGCGAATCCCGCGTCGGCACCCATGGGCGCATATAGTTCGATCCGGCATACACCGGCTGGCCGGCCATGCCGATGGTTTCCTTTAGCGAACAAGGCAGACCGGTCAGCGGCCCGGACGACACCGCCTCCCATTGGCGCATGGCGTCTTCGCGCAAGATATGGCTCGCGGCATGAAGCTGAGGCTGCAGCGCGTTGAGACGTGCCAAATGGAGCTGGAGCAGCTGCTCGGCATGGCTTTCGCCCTGCGCCAGCTGGAGCAGCATCGTGGTGGCATCGGCCAATTCGCGCGGACGCGCTCCGGGCACGGTCATCTCCATGGCAACCAATCACCGTATTTATTATCACATTGGCATAACTAGCGCTAGCAATTGCCATCGATGCCGCGCCTACTTCGGTCGGCAGGAGCCATGCCATCGTTGTGAAACTATCACGCAAGATAATGCCAAATGGTGATGAAGTCCACCATGTAACAACACTTTAAATAATATGTTTTTAATGTAAGGTGTTCATTATGGACATTTTTTCAGATGACGATTTCAATAGATATTTACATGTCATTTCACCGACAGCGTGATATAACTAACAAGAACGAGCGTTGGACCAACCGATCATAGAGCCCCTCCCACGAGGCCCGCATGAAACCAACATTGATGCTTGATTTGCAGGAGGCCATTGCGCTCTCCCGGTTTTGGACAGAATACGAACCATCCGATAAGGCCGGAGAGCAGCAACGAGCCGTATCCTGCATCCTGCTTGCCTATATCGACGTTCTAGAGCAGGAGATCGGCCGTCTGAACGCGCTGCAGCCCGCACAAAGCACTGCGGCGCAGTGCCCCACCGAACCGGACGAGCGAGCGCCGAACACGCCATGACATGATGCTCACGACCTAACGCTCTGTTATGATGACAGGGAAAAAGGCGGGTATCTCCATGAAAAATCCACGGACACTGCTGGCCGCACTATCGACGGTGCTTCTGTTTGGCTGCGATGCCTCAGGCAGCACCACCGAGCAAGACCAACAACAGGACGTCACCGACGCCACGTACTTCAAGGCGCTGGCCACACGCCAATCGCTCACCTGCCCGCTTCCCAAGGGAATGCGCGCCTTCAAGCCCATCAGTCACATCAAGCCGGACGACTTGAAAACGCAAACCCTGGCGCGGGAATACGTCGAGCTGAAACGGCGCGAGACCCAAGTTTCCTGGCAATCGGCGGCGCAGTATTTCAATCAGGATCAGTACGCGGCGGAAAATTGGCTGGCGCGCATGCAAAGCTTGACCGCCACCCTGGACGACGGCTTGCAGACTTACCGCAAGAACAACTACAACTTCGCCACACCGTTGGATGAGTACGCCCTGTCGCTGGCAGACCAATACCGCAATGCCTGTAAACAATACATTCAGGCCAACAGCGAATGGGTGGGCAAGGACCAGGCATTGCAAAAGCTGCGCCAAGAGAAGCCGCAGCCTTGGCTCGCACCGGACCGGCCGTTGACCTGTTCGATGTTGGCGGGCAAGAACTGCTACGACGATTGAACGCAACACGGGCGCCCTTAGGGCCTGTCTGCAAGCGACAACGCGATGCGCCGGCGGATACCGGCCCCGAAGGGCTGACCTGGTAAATGACCCTCTGCGTCGTTGCGCGGCTTGGCCTTAGAATGACTAAGGCCGGCGCCCCCCGCCTAGCATCTGGCCATTTACCAGGCCAGCGCAGTTCACAAATAGTTTGCAGACAGGCCCCAGGCGCCCGTGTCGATACAGCCAGTCACACCGCTCAGCGCGCGCGCTCGGCGGTCGATTCGGCAATCCGCACGATCACGGCCACCGCCTTTTCCATGCCTTGCAAGGTCACGAACTCATGTTTGCCGTGGAAGTTGTAGCCTCCGGTAAACAAGTTCGGACACGGCAAACCACGGAACGACAGCTGCGCGCCGTCGGTGCCGCCACGAATCGGGCACATCTCCGGCTCGACGCCCACGTCCACCATCGATTGACGCGCAATCTCGACAACGTGAGGGAATTTCGCCACTTCGTCACGCATATTGAAGTACGAGTCCTTCAACGTCACCTCGATGCGGCAATCGCTCGGCAGACCCGCCTGCACCTCGCGCGCGATCTCCTGGATGCGCGCCTTGCGCGCCGCGAAGCTATCGCGGTCGAAATCACGGATGATGTAATTCATCTCCGCCTGCTCAACGGTGCCATTGAGCGAGATCAGATGATAGAAGCCCTGATAGCCCTCGGTCCGCTCCGGCGTTTCCTCTGCAGGCAGCTTTTGATGAATGCGCGTCGCCAGCGTCATCGCGTTGACCATCACATCCTTGGCACTGCCCGGATGCACATTGTTGCCATAGATCTTGATGTTGGCCGAAGCGGCATTGAAGTTCTCCGCCTCCAGCTCGCCGACGCCGCCGCCATCAACGGTATATGCCCACTCAGCCGCAAAGGTCTCGACGTCGAAATGCTGCGCGCCTTTGCCGATTTCCTCGTCCGGGGTAAAGGCGAAACGGATCGAACCGTGCGGACGATTTTGCTCGCGCAGACGCAGCATGGCGGTGATGATTTCGGTAATGCCGGCCTTGTCGTCCGACCCCAGCAACGTCGTGCCGTCGGTGGTGATCAAGGTATGGCCGATCAACTTGTTCAACATCGGGAAACGTGCCGGCGACAGCACTTCGCCGCTCGTGCCCAGCACGACATCGCCACCACGATAGTTCTCAACCACCTGCGGCTTGACGCCCTTGCCGCTGGCGTCGGGCGACGTATCCAGGTGGGCGATGAAGCCGATAACCGGCACGGGCCAATTGACATTGGAAGGCAGCGTGGCCATCACGCAGCCCTTTTCGTTGAGCGTAACCTCTTCGAATCCCAGTTCGGTCAGCTCCTTGAACAAACCGCGCGCCAAATTCAGCTGGCCATCGGTGCTGGGTACGCGATCCGCCTTGGGATCGGATTGGGTATCGACAGATACGTAGCGGAAGAACCGTTCGAGAATATTGTCCATTTTGTCCTCAATAAGAGCGTTTCCAAGCATTGTGCATGCTTCATGAGGCACAAATTTTGCGGTATATCAGAAAGCGGGCAATCACCGCCCGCTTATGAAATATAAAGCTTATTGCCGGTCAAAGGCCGTCTAGACTTAGAACCGGCAGCGATCCACTTGCCTATGCTGCACAGACAGGGTACGCCATTACGTGTATATTACTCACTCCTTTTGAGGCAGCGACCAAACAATGCGCAAGTGGCTGATAGTCATACCCTTTTTATTTCAAACAGCCTTTGCGGCCCCCACGCTAACCCTCCTGACCGAATCGTACCAGCCCTTCAACGGCATGGGCGCCGACGGCAAGATCACCGGCATCTCCACCCGCATCGTCGAGCTATTGATGCAAAAGGCGGGGCTTGGCTACACCATCACCGTTGAACCTTGGATACGCGCCATCACCGAGGCGCGCACCAGCGAAAACCATTGCGTGTTTTCCATGTCGCGCACACCGGAACGCGAAGCGTCATATCAGTGGATCGGTCCACTGGTCTTCAACGACTGGGTGCTGTTCGCCAAAGCGCCCGCCGGCCGGCTCGATCGTCTCGAGCAGATCGGCCTGCGCCCGATCGGCACCTACCAAGGCGATGCCATCGTCAGTTATCTGAGCGCCAAAGGTTACAACGTGGATGCCACATCGAAAGACGATCTCAATCCGCGCAAGCTACTCAGCGGCCACATCGCTTTCTGGGCGACGGGACAGTTGATCGGCGAGTATATTCTGCGCCAGCAAGGGCTGCAGAATCAGATCCAACCGGTGCTGGTCTTCAATCGCACCGAGATGTATCTGGCTTGCCATCCACGCACGCCTAAGGCGCTCGTGACGCGCCTGAACAATTTGCTCGACAACCTGCGCGAGTCAGGAGAAATCGCCCGGGTATACCAACAAGCCGGCTATGCGCCTTAAACCCCGCCTGCCTAGCAAGGACAAGCATCGATGACAGCGAGAACGCCATGACCCTCACACCCCGCCACGAGCCCGTCGAACTGGCCAAATGCTATCGCCTGCTCAACCATGGCCCGGTCACCATCGTGACCAGCGCGCATCAAGGCGAACGCAACATCATGGCCGCCGCCTGGGCAATGCCGCTCGATTTCGATCCACCCAAGGTTGCGGTCGTGATCGACCGCAACACATGGAGCCGCGGACTGATCGAAGCATCGGGCCGGTTTGCGCTCAATATCCCGACCAGAGCCATCGCAAGCCAAGTTCTCGCAGTCGGATCGCACTCCGGCCGCGACGGCGACAAATACGCCGCCCTCGGGCTCGACACCTTCCTCGGCGACAGCGATCTACCGTTATTGTCCGGCTGCGCCGCCTGGCTTGAATGCCGCGTACTGCCGGAAACGGCGATGCAGCAGCGCTACGATCTGTTTCTGGCCGAAGTCACCGCCGCTTGGGCGGACCCCGCTTTGTACAGCGAAGGCCGCTGGCACTTTCCCTCACAGGAAAGCCGCACGCTGCACTACATCGCCGGCGGCGCCTTCTTCGCCACCGGCGAATCGTTCGAGGTTTAGGGCCTGGCATATTAATTGCTGAGTCAACGGTTAGGACAACAACCCTTAACCCGCGCTCATGCCATGAATACGACGCTTTCGGTTGCCATGGCCGCATATGGCGGCAGTTCGGCCCCCTTAAGTACGACAGAGATTGCCGCCACGACGGCAAAACCTGCCACGGCCGCCGACACCGCAACGACCGGCGGCCAGCAAGACGAGCACGTCACCCTCTCCGCTCAGGCGGTCGCGCTCTCACAGGGCCAACCTGCGACGGCGACCGTCTCGGCGGCGACGCCGCAGCTGCAATTCCCCGACGCCACGCTCATGGCCCAACTGCGTGCCGCCGGCATTCCATCCCAACCCGCCTTCATGTTGGAGGTCGATCCAGCGACCCATGCGGTCAGCGTGCTTGGCGCGCGGCCCGATGCCGGTCGCATCGCCGAGATCATCAACACCAGCGCCTGACGGCCACGCCCTACCCGCACATTACCGCCTGATCGGCATTCCGGCCGACCTCAGCCCTTTTTTCCCTTAGCGGATCGGTCTTCCGCTGCAAACTACGAACCTATCGCATGGACCTAACGGAGGTCATTCACTCCCATAGGGGATTTCACCATGCCGATTTATCGCAGCTTGCCGCTCCTCCTCGCCGTCTGCTTGGGGCTGCCGGCCCATTCCGCCACCTTCCCGCACCAGGACGTCAACCCTCAAGATTGCTCTGAAGCTGCGCAAGCCAAACGGCGCGCCGATTGGTCAGCGGCATTGCACAAGCAGGACACCGCGTCGGGCTCGCGGTTACTCAAAGAGTCGGTCAACTGCTTTTACGCCGCCACATCAACGGATCAATAAAAGGGGAATTCCCATGAAGCCTCATTCCCGCTTTTTCCCAGCGTTGGCACTGCTCGCTGGCCTCAGTCTGCCAGCGCAGGCATCGATCTTTGACCGTGCCGCGCCGCCGTTTAATTGCTCGTCCAAATCACTCGCGATTTCCCAGCACCTTATTCAGGCGGGGACGGAAGATGAGGAGGGTGAGACCGAGCTATGGAAGCATCTGTTGGGTTGCTCTGCACGCGCCGCGCAGGCCAACGCAAAATATCAGGCACATGGATCGCCAAGCGAACACGAATAGACGAAAGGTTCACGATGCGCACAACGCTTCATTACACCCTCATCTTGCCGCTACTCGCCTCACTGAGTTTGCCGGCGTTAGCTCATGATCGCGACATCAACAGCACAGCCTTGCCTTGCTCCGAGACATGGAAGGTGCAGATTAGCCGTGCGGCACAAAAAGCCATGGAGGAAGGACGGTTCAACGAAATCAGCTCCCACGTCTCGAAACTCCGTCTTTGCGCCCGGCGAGCGCAGGAGATGCAACATCATACCCAGTAACTAAGAATCGCCCATGCCGTGCCTGCGGCATGGGCGATTTTTGTCATGGTGACCCTGGCCGCACCCTGTTACACTCTCCGTCTTTCCTTTTTGCAACGCCGGATCGCGGCTTGACCGGCCAGCCAGACACTAACGCAAGAAGTTGATTCGTATGAACAATTCACTACGTTTACTCACCGCGCTATTGTGCGGCGCATGGCTGGCGCAAAGCGTCGGCGCCGGACGACCGCTCCCCGAGCTCCTCGGCGACCCGGCGCAATGGCGCCAACTCGACTGGGCGCAAGCGGCGAGCTCGACGGTATGGCAGGACCACGGTTGGCTCAGCTATCTAGGCAAACAGAGCGGCAATCTCTCACACGATCGCATTCAGGCGTTCCGGCTCGATGGCATCGACTGGCAAGCCACGCTGGACACCCACACGGACAATGGCGCCCCCGTAGCGCAACTCACTGTCTACTCGCCCGGGGAGGATGGTCAGCTCGACCACTGCAGCAACCTCTACGATTGGGCGCAGCATCACTTCGGGCCGCCTGCCGCGGCAGTAGACGGCAGCTACCATATCGCCGGCAATGACGGCACGCCGGTGCATGGTTTTATCGACCGGCACTACCAATGGGATGTGGGTACAACGCGCATCATCGAGGACTGCCAAGGACAAAGCACCGGCAGCGACAACATCGTCTATGCCGCGAGCTCGCTCCGCTTCATGCCGCTGGCGGCGGGCAACGCCGTCCACCCGCTCATCAGCGCCAAATGCTCCCGTTCGCTGCGGCTCACCGACTCCGGCGATATCCCGCTAAAAATGTCTGATATCGTGTTTGTCATCGACGAAAACAACGGCTCGATCCGCCGCCCCGACCTGGTGCCGATCCGCGTGCACAATGTCCAAGTCGGACCGCAACAGATCGGCTTCAGCCTGACACTGGATCAATCGACCAATGACTACCATATCGACCTGCCATCCGGTCAACTGAGCGCCAACATGTCGATTTCCGGTATCCGCGCCGGCCAAGTCTCCGGCCAATGCCGGTTGACCCCGCTATCCGCCGTGAAGTGACCGCGAACAACAAACGGCCCGGTATCCGCCGGGCCATTTGAACTCACCGCGAGTCCGCCACCAGATTCGCCGTTGGCGCCCGGCGCCGTGCATGCAAATCAGGCAGCAAGGCCGTCAGTAACCCCAACAGCGGCAAGAACGCGCACACCTTATAGACGAAAAAGATGCTGGTATGATCGGCCAGCGTCCCCAACGCCGCAGCGCCAAGACCGCCCATGCCGAAGGCAAAGCCGAAGAACAAGCCGGAAATGGCGCCCACCTTGCCCGGGACCAGTTCCTGCGCATAAATCAGAATCGCGGAGAAGGCGGAAGCCAGCACCAGACCGATCACCACGGACAGGATTTCGGTACCCATCAAGCCGACATACGGCATCAGCAGCGTAAACGGCGCCACCCCCAGAATCGACCCCCAGATCACCCGTTTACGTCCGATGCGGTCGCCGACCGGACCACCGATCAACGTGCCGGCGGCAACGGCGAACAGGAACAGGAACAAATGCATCTGCGCCGACTGTACGCTGAGATGGAATTTGCTGATCAAGTAAAACGTGTAGTAGCTGGTCAGACTCGCCAAATAGAAATATTTGGAGAAAATCAGCATCGCCAGAATAAATAGCGACCACAGCACGCGCACGCGCGACAAGCCGTTATCGGGTCGCGCCACCGCCGGTTTCTTGGCCTGTGCGCGCTGATGATGGCGATACCAGTTGCCGACGGCGGTCAGCACCAGCATGCCGACCAGCGCCGCCGCGCCGAACCACGCCACGCTCCCCTGCCCGCGCGGCAAAATGATCCAAGCCGCCAGCAACGGGCCGAGCGACGTGCCTAGATTGCCGCCGACTTGGAACACCGACTGCGCCAAGCCATGCCGGCCGCCGGACGCCATGCGCGCCACACGCGACGATTCCGGATGGAAGATCGACGACCCCATGCCCACCATGGCCGAGGCCAGCAACAGGGAAGGCATGCTGTCCGCCTTCGACAACAGCAACAGGCCGCCCAGCGTGCACGCCATGCCGACCGCCAGCGAATACGGCTGCGGACGCTTGTCCGTGTAAAGGCCGACCACCGGCTGAAGCAGCGAGGCGGTGATTTGGTAAGTCAACGTAATCAGGCCGATCTGCGCGAAGCTGAGATGATGCTCGACCTTGAGCATCGGATAGAGGGCGAAGATCAGCGACTGCATCATGTCGTTGAGCAAATGGGAAAAACTGATGGCAACCAAAATCGCCATCACGGTGCCGCCTGCGGCTTTGCCGGCCGGAGAGGCGGCCAGCGTCTGGATCTTGTTGGTCATGATTCACCGTGGGCAAGGGTAATGAAATACGTTCTCATTTTATGATGTCGCAGCAAATAAATCCGGCCAACCAATATCGCCAATCAGACAACGCCACAAATAAAATGCCGGCCCTTGAGGCCGGCTTCAGCGTGCTGACAAACCCTTCTCCGCGAAGCGGAGGCTCCCTTGCAAGGCAAGGGCGGGGGGATTGGGACTCGATGGACAGGCTGCGAAATCAGTAAGCTGCAACTGAGGCCCGGCTTTGCCGGGCCCTCCGATACCGTTACAAACCACTAAATCAACAGCCTGAAAGCCGGCCCTTGAGGCCGGCTTCAGCGTGCTAGCAAATCGCCAACGCGTGCTTAGCGCGATTTGACGAACGGAATACCGATGGCTTTCGGCGCCACGGCGCGGCCGACGAAACCCGCCAGCAGCAGTACCGTCAGCACGTACGGAATCACCTGGATAAACTGCGACGGGATCTCGCCGATGATCGGCAGCGGCACGCCTTCCAAGCGGATCTGCACCGAGTCGGCAAAGGCGAACAGCAGGCAGCCCAGCATGGCGTAAGCAGGCCGCCATTTGCCGAAGATCAGCGCCGCCAACGCCAAGAAGCCCTTGCCGGCGGTCATTTCCTTGATGAACGAGCCCGTCTGATAGACCGACAGGAACGTGCCCGCCATGCCGCACAGCATGCCATTGCACAGCAATGCCAAGTAGCGGACACGCGCAACCGAGATACCGGCGGTATCGGCGGCATGCGGGTTTTCTCCCACGGCGCGCAGGCGCAGGCCAAACCGGCTGCGATACACGACCCAGGTCACCACCGGCAAGACCACCAGGAAGGTCAGATAGACCAGGATGCAATGACCGGACAGGATGCCGCTGTAGATCGGGCCGACGACCGGCACGCGGGAGATCGAATCGGCGAACGGCAGGGTAATGTCTTGAAAGCGGGCCACATCGTCGAGCTGCGGCGAGTTGCCGCCTTGCTGGAACCAGGCAAGCCCCAGTACCGGCGTGATGCCGGAAGCGATGGTGTTGACCGCCATGCCGGAGATCAATTGGTTGCCGTTATAGGTCACCGACACCAGCGCATGCATCATCGACAGCAAGATGGCGGCGAACATGCCGGCCATCAGGCCAAGCCAGGGATTGCCGGTGACGTAGGCCGCCGCCGCGCTGGCGAACGCCGAGGTCAGCATTTTGCCTTCCAGACCGATGTCCACCACGCCGGAGCGCTCGGAAAACAGGCCGGCCAGCGATGCCAATACCAGCGGCGTGGAGACGCGGATGGTCGAACCGAGAAGACTGATCCACTGTTCCATGTCATTTCCCTCGCTTGAAGAACATAGCCAGAATCGGCTCAAACAGGTTTTCCAGACCACCGCAGAACAGGATCACCAGACCTTCGATCAGCAAAACCATTTCGCGGGTGATCATCGGCTTGGCGAACGACAGATCGAGCCCGCCTTGGGTCAATGCGCCGAACAGCAGCGCCGACAGGAAAATGCCGACCGGATGGTTGCGTCCCATCAGCGCCACGGCCACGCCGACGAAGCCGATGCCGTTGGTAAACAGCACGTTCATACGGTGGGTCGAGCCCAATAGTTCGTTGACCGCCGACAGGCCGGCCAGCGCGCCGGAGGCGCACATGGCCAAGACGATGATCTTGGTCACGTTCATGCCGGCGTAGCGCGCGGCATGCTCGTTGGTGCCCACGGTGCGCAGCTCGTAACCCCAACGGCTATGCCAAACCACCAGATAGAACGCGACGCAAGCGATCAGCGCCAGGAAGAACGAACCGTTGAGCGGCGTATTCGGGATATGGATGCCGATACCGGCCAGGATATCCTGCATCGCCGGCATCCACGCGTTCTGGCCGAACTCGCGGGTGGTGGGGTTTTGCGAGCCCGGCTCGATCAATTGGTGACCGATCAAGTACAGCATCAACGAATACGAGATGAAGTTGAACATGATGGTGGTCACGACGATGTGACTGCCCCGCTTGGCTTGCAGCCAGGCCGGAATATAGGCCCAGGCGGCGCCGAACGCCATGGCGGCGATCAGGCACAGCGGCATCAGCACCCAGAACGGCAGCACCTTGTCGAACGCGAACACGGTCAGGGTGATGCCAAGGCCAGCCAGATACGCCTGCCCCTCGCCGCCGATGTTGAACAGGCCGGCGTGGAACGCCGCCGCCACCGCAAGACCGGTAAAGATGAAGTCCGTCGTGTAGAACAGCGTGTAACCGATGCCCTCGCCATAGCCGAAAGCGCCGTGAATCAGCAGTTTCAAGCACTCGAGCGGATTTTCGCCGATAAGCCAGGTCACGAGCCCCGTGACCAAAAGCGCCGCAAAAATGTTAAGCGCGGGCAGAATCGTCAGCTGCGCCCAACGCGGCAAAGTGGATGGTTGACCGAACTTCAATGCTTGTCTCCTCCGCCCATCAGCAGGCCAAGTGCCGGAGCGGTTGCTTCCTGGCCGGCCATTTCACCGGTAATCTGACCGCCCGCCATCACGAGGATGCGGTCGGACAGCGACATGATTTCTTCCAATTCGACCGACACCAGCAACACCGCCTTGCCGGCATCGCGCAATTCGATCAGGCGTTTGTGAATGAACTCGATGGCGCCGATGTCGACCCCGCGGGTCGGTTGACCGACGAGCAACAGATCGGGATTGGCGTAGATTTCGCGCGCCAGCACCACCTTCTGCTGATTGCCGCCCGACAGCAGACCCACGCGCAGCATGGGATTGTCGGGACGAATGTCGAACTGTTTGATCAGCGTATTCATCCGCGCCACCAACGCCTTGCGGCTATAGAACGGCCCCTTGCAGACAGAACGGTCGCACTGATAGCCCAAGATGGCGTTTTCGTAGTTGGAGAAAGCTTTGACGAGCCCTTCGCGCGAACGGTCCTCCGGCACGTGGGCGATGCCGAGCCGGCGCAATACCGCCGCCTTCGGCTGACGATATTTGAGCGTGCCGAGGTTCTGGCCCTTATAGACGATCTCGCCCGAGGTCGGCTGCACCATGCCCGCCAGCACCTCGAGCAATTCCGATTGACCGTTGCCGGCCACCCCGGCAATGCCGACGATCTCGCCGGCGCGCACATGCAGATTGATGTCCTTCAACAGACGGACACCACGGCGGTCGGTCAGATTCAGGTCCTTGACCGACAGCACCACCTCGCCCGGCTCGCGCTGCGCCTTGTCGACTTGCAGATTGACCTTGCGGCCCACCATCAGGTCGGCGAGCGCGGCGCGATCGACGTCGCAGGTACGCACGTTGCCAACCATCTGGCCGCCGCGCATCACGCTGACATTGTCGGTAGCTTCCAGCACCTCGCGCAGCTTGTGGGTGATGAGAATAACCGTCTTGCCCTGCTCTTTGAGCGTACGCAGAATGCGGAACAGGTGGTCGGCCTCCTGCGGGGTCAGCACGGCGGTCGGCTCGTCCAGGATCAGCACGTCGGCGCCGCGATACAGCGCCTTGAGGATTTCCACCCGCTGCTGCAGACCGACGCCCAGTTTGCCGACGATGGCATCCGGGTCGACCTCCAGACCGTACTCCCGGTTGAGCTCTTTAAGATGGGCGCGCGCTTCCTGAATCCCACGCTTGAGCACGAGACCGCCTTCGGCGCCCAGAATGATGTTTTCCAACACTGTGAAGGTATCGACCAGCATGAAGTGCTGGTGCACCATGCCGATACCGAGGCGGATCGCCTCCTGGCTGTTGCGGATATGCGCATCCTTGCCATTGACGCGGATGGTGCCGGTATCCGCCTGATAGTACCCGTAGAGGATACTCATCAGGGTAGACTTCCCCGCTCCGTTCTCGCCGATAATGCCATGGATCGAGCCCTTGGCGACCTTCATGTCGATATCGCGGTTAGCCGCGACGGCGCCAAAACTCTTGCAGATGCCGATCAACTCGATGGCTAAGTCGGTCATTCTTGTATTCCCTGAATGCTGATTGCCCTGTGATTTTCCCGCACAAATCAAACGGCCACGCCACCAAGGGCAGGCGTGGCCGTTTCGGGATCACTGCGTTCCCGTGATGCTACGGACTTATTGTACCGGGCAGCTGTTGTTGGCGCGGTAGTCAACGACCTTGATCTTGCCAGAAATGATGGCGGCACGCGCGGTCTTGATGCGCTTCTCCATATCCGGCGTGATCAGCGGGCGGTTGTTGGCGTCCAGCGCCCAGTCGATGCCGTTTTCCTTCAGACCCAGCACTTCGATACCCGGCTTCCAGGTATTGTTCTTGGCGTCCATGAAGGTGTTGTGCACGGCGATGTCGACGCGCTTGACCATGGAGGTCAGCACGGAACCCGGATGCAGATAGTTTTGGTTGCTGTCGACGCCGATCGAGTACTTGCCGGCAGCCTTGGCGGATTGCAGCACGCCGAGGCCGGTGCCGCCGGCGGCAGCGAAGACGACGTCGACGCCACGGTCGAACTGGCTCTTAGCCAATTCGGTGCCGCGAGCCGGGTCATTGAAGGCGGACGGGGTGGTGCCAGTCATGTTTTGGATGACCTTGTCGTCCTTGTTGACGTACTTAACGCCTTGCACATAGCCGCAGGCGAAGGCGCGGATCAGCGGTACGTCCATGCCGCCGATGAAACCGACGGTATTGGTCTTGGACTTCATGGCGGCGGCCATGCCGACCAGGAAGGAGCCTTCCTGTTCCTTAAACAGAATGCTCTTGACGTTCGGACCCTTGGCGACCGAGTCGATGATCACGAAACGCGTCTTGGGGAATTCCTTGGCAACGGTTTCGACAGCCTGCGTGTAGGAGAAGCCCACAGCGACGATCGGATCCATATTCTTGCGAGCCATGTCGCGCAGCACTTGCTCTTTTTGCGCGTCGGAGGAAATTTGCGCGTCACGGTAAGCGACGCCGGTTTCCTTCTTGAACTGCTCTGCACCCTTGTACGCGGCCTCGTTGAAGCTCTTGTCGAATTTACCGGCCTGGTCGTATACGACGGCGGGAGCGAAGGCGGCAAAGGCGGAGGACGCCATCATCGCCGCGGCAACGGCAAGGCTCACACGTTTCAGTTCGATTTTCATCTTTATCAACTCGCATCGTTGGTGATAGGAAATGTGCGCCAAGCCTGGATTGGCTTGACCGGCACACTCTCAAAAAGAGCAAGCCCGAAGCATGCGTCACCTCGAGCCAGGGTCAGGTGTTTTCGGCCTCCATGCCAACGGCATGTCACCGCATCGACCCCAGACGACACCGCGTTAGAGAGCGGAACCCGGGACGATGCCACTAAAGCATCAGCACATTCTGAGGGCCGAAATTGTAGTTTCCCACAGGAAACCTGTAAACACTGAGCAGCTTATCAGTATCTGCTGTCAGGGTGTTTACTGTCGCAACTCAAGAACTATAGGCCATCGTCCAACGTTGCCGTATTCTCTTCCGATGAAGATATCTGCGCAACATTGGCAATGTATTTTGCTTAGGCAAAAGGAGATTTATTTGACGCGGATCAGTCAGCTTATGACGATGGAATTGATAAATTAGCTTTTAATGAAGATACCTATGCAGGATACACGAAAGACATGGCATTTCCGTTACAATCTGGGCCGTTTGATTGAAGAAAAACACCCATGCTGAGCTACCGCCACGCCTTTCATGCCGGAAACCACGCCGATGTGTTGAAGCACGCCATTGAAGTGCTGCTTTTGCAACACTTGGGCCAAAAGGACGCGCCTTACTGGTACATCGACACCCATGCCGGCGCCGGCTTGTACGCCTTGGACGAAGGCTACGCCAGCCAAAACGCAGAGTTCGCCGCCGGCATTGCCCGGCTGTGGCAGCGGGACGATCTGCCGCCGGCGCTGCGGCCGTACTTGGAGGTCGTCGAGGGCTTCAACCCCGATGGCCGGCTGACGCGCTACCCCGGTTCCCCGCTCGTGGCCGACCGCGTGATGGCGCAAAGCGGCAAACTGCGCCTATTCGAGCTGCACCCCAGCGACCACCGCCTGCTGCAAGACAACTTCGCCGGGCGCCACCGCCGCTGCCTGATCCAACAGACCGATGGCTTCGAGGGCATCAAGGCCATCCTGCCGCCACCGCCTCGGCGCGCCCTGGTGTTGATCGACCCGCCATACGAAGACAAGCAGGACTATCTGCGCGTGCCGGTGGCGCTGGCGGAAGGATTGAAACGTTTTGCCACCGGCGTGTATGCCGTTTGGTATCCGCTGTTGCAGCGCGCCGAGATGCGCGCCCTGCCCGACGCGTTGAAAAAGCTGCCGGTCAAACGCTGGCTCGACGTCACGCTCACCGTGCGTAGACCGTCGGCGGACGGCTTTGGCATGCACGGCAGCGGCATGTTCATCATCAACCCGCCGTGGACCCTGGCCGAAACGCTGACCGAGACGCTGCCCTGGCTGACCGAGGCGTTGGCGCTTGACGCCGGCGCCACGCACACGCTCCGTTATCAGGGGGACTAGGGCGGATCGTCGCAAGGGGCGGTGCACTGCCTTCGGCGAGTACACCCTACCCGAATGGGTGTCCCGTTGCGTAGGGCGCAATCGGCGCGCAACGCGCGGCATTGCGCCGAATACTCTGACGACAGACCCTACGCCGACTCAGCGTTCGCCGCGACGCGCCAGCAAATCCGGCAGATCGACGATCCCCGCGCCGGGATAGTGCTTGGCGATCACGGCCGACAGATCGGCGGCGAAGGCATCAAATCGCGCCGATGCCCGCTCTGCGCCGCCATCGGCGTCGGCCGCCGCCGCGATCATGCCACCCGCGGACGTCGCGTGGCTGAAGCGGTCGATGATGATGAAGTTGCCGGTATGGCGGCAGAGACGATACGGATCGAACACCACCGGCGCGTCGAGCCGTATCCGGCACAAACCGATTTCGTTCAGCGCCAGCTGTTCGGCTGGCGCGACCTCATGGGTATTCACGTCGATGCGATGTAAAATCCGCTCGACCCGGCCCGGCACCTGCCTTCCCGCCAACTTGAACAGATACTCGCGCCCAGGCGCGAGCGGGGCGTCCGCCATCCACACCACGTGCGCGTCAAACGACGCCGACACCTGCGGCGCCGTCTGATCGGCGCGCACCAGCATATCGCCGCGCGAGATATCGATTTCATCCGCCAATGTCAGCGTGATCGCCTGTCCCGTGTGCGCGCGCGCCAAGTCGCCATCGGCGGTAACGATCGCCTTCACCCGGCTTTCGCGGCCGGACGGCAGCACACGGACCACATCGCCTGGATGCACGTCGCCGCTCGCCACCGTTCCGCTAAATCCCCGGAAGTCGGCATGGGGACGGTTGACCCATTGCACTGGCAGGCGAAACGCCGCCAGCCCTTGCGTCGTGTCGCAGTCGACCGTCTCCAACAGCTGCATCAACGTCTCGCCCTGATACCAGGGCATCCGCTTGCTGGCCTCGACAACGTTGTCGCCGCGCAATGCCGAAATCGGCACAAAATGCAGCGACGAGAAATCCATGCCGGCGACCAACTGCCGATACTGCTCCCGAATCGCATCGAATGCCTTGGCGTCGTACCCAAGCAAATCCATCTTGTTGACGGCGACGATCACATGACGCACCCCCAGCAAGCTGACGATATAGCTGTGCCGGCGCGTTTGCGTCTGGATGCCGTGGCGCGCATCGACCAGAATTACGGCCAAATCGCAGGTGGAGGCGCCTGTGGCCATATTGCGCGTGTATTGCTCGTGCCCCGGACAGTCGGCAATGATGAACTTGCGCTTTTCGGTGGAAAAATAGCGGTAAGCGACGTCGATGGTGATGCCCTGCTCGCGCTCGGCCTGCAAGCCGTCCACCAAGAGCGCCAGATCGATGTCGTCGTCGGTCGTATTGTATCGCTGCGAGTCGCGCTGGATCGCAGCCAGTTGATCCTCGAAAATCAATTTGGAGTCGTGCAGCAAACGGCCAATCAAGGTCGATTTGCCGTCGTCGACACTACCGCAGGTAATGAAGCGCAGCAAATCCTTCTGTTCGTGCTGCTTCAAGTATTCGTGGATGTTTTCCGCGATCAATTCGGATTGATGTGACATGGGCATTCGCTTCAATTGGCTGGGCGGCTAGAAGTAGCCGGCGATCTTCTTCTTTTCCATGGAGCCGGACTGATCGTGATCGATCAGGCGCCCCTGACGCTCGGAGGTCTTGGTCAACAACATCTCCTGAATGATCTCCGGCAAACTGGCGGCATCCGATTCGATCGCGCCGGTAAGCGGATAACACCCCAGGGTGCGGAAGCGCACCTTGCGCATTTGCGGCACTTCATTCGGCGCCAACGGCATGCGCTCGTCGTCAACCATCAGCAGCATGCCGTCGCGCTCCACCACCGGCCGCTCGGCAGCGAAATACAGCGGCACGATGTCGATATTCTCCAGATAGATGTATTGCCAAATATCGAGCTCCGTCCAATTCGACAGCGGAAACACGCGAATGCTTTCGCCCTTGTTGATGCGGGCGTTGTACAGATTCCAGAGTTCGGGGCGCTGATTCTTGGGATCCCAGCGATGCTGACGGTCTCGGAACGAATAGACCCGTTCTTTGGCGCGCGATTTTTCCTCATCGCGGCGCGCCCCGCCAAAGGCGGCATCGAACCCGTATTTGTCCAATGCTTGCTTGAGCGCTTGAGTTTTCATCACGTCGGTATGCCGTGCGCTGCCATGATCGAAAGGATTCACGCCGGCCGCCACGCCCTCTTGATTGACGTGCACCAAGAGCTTGAGCCCCAGCTTCGCCACCTGCTGGTCGCGAAAAGCGATCATGTCGCGAAATTTCCAGGTGGTATCGACGTGCAGCAGAGGGAACGGCGGCTTGCCGGGGTAGAAAGCCTTTAGCGCCAGATGCAGCATCACGGCGGAGTCCTTGCCGATGGAGTACAGCATCACCGGATTATCGAACTCGGCAGCCACTTCGCGGATGATGTGAATAGACTCCGCTTCCAGCTGCTTCAGATGGGTCAATCGATCTTGCTCTATCATGGATTCCTGCCTGATTCGTGGTCCACACGGACCAACCGTTACCTAAAATCTAAATCAGCGGTCCATCCTAAGCAAAATCGATTAGATATATCAATATAATAATGTTTAGGAATATAGTGCGCCGTGTTCCGACTTAGGCGCCAAGCCCGATCGTGCCTGGCGAAAAACCGAAAAAGCGCTTGAACGCGACGATGAAAGCTGACGCCGACGTATAACCCACATCGACTGCCACGCGGGATACCGGCGCCCCTTCACCGAGCAGCATCATCGCCCGTTGCAGACGCAAACGCTGCCGCCAGGCGCGAAACCCCATCCCCGTTTCCGACTCGAACAGCCGGCTAAGCGTCCGGCTCGATGCCGCCGCACGCTCGGCCCATTCGTCCAGGCTACGCTCGCACCCCGGATCATCGATCAATTGCCGGCAAATGACCTGCAGCCTGGCATCATGAGGAAACGGCAGCAGCACGTCACGGACGGGCAGCAGGGCCAATTGATCCAACAGTACCGTGATCAAGCGCCCCGGCGCGCCCGCCTCATCGTACTCCACCGGAAAGGTGCCGGCCTCGTGAATCAATTCGCGCACGAGCCCGGTCATGCTCACGACGCCGCCACGGCCAGCCAGCCGCGCGCCGACAGCGCCATCGAGGTACAGGCTTTCCTGCAGGATCGGTTGCACCATCTGCACCGAATGCTCGACGTTCGGTGGAATCCACAACCCCATGTCAGGCGTCATGACATAGCTGCCGATTTCGGTGGTCACCGACATCACGCCCTTGCTGCAATATAAAAACTGCGTCCAGGGATGACGATGCGGCCGCACGATCGAATTTTCCGGGCGCAGCTGGATGCGCATTAATACCGGCCGCGGCAGGCAGGAAAAATCAGGCAAACTTAATTCAACTAAATGACTTTGACCCATGGCGACATTCAAAAAAAGGAAAGGGATATTATCGCTGCCCAACCATTCAGAACACCTGTCCAATATTACACGACGCGCGACACCACGAACAGAAGCATTCACAACACATTGAAAATAATAAATTTATTGTCATTTAAATTACAAGAAAAACTCAGAATATATTTTATATTCTCCGTCTGACAAAATGGCCAGTTTATATAAAATGGCGAACCGAAGATTTTAGAAAACGGCAAGCAAAAAATGCCGCAATTCTAAAACGGAGAAATAGATGGCAAACAACCAACTCAAGAAAATGTACTGCACCGTGCTAGGCGCGTTTTTACTGTGCAATCATAGTTGGGCTCAACCAAATACGGCTTGGGTGGCAACACAAACACAGGCGACGCGTGTACCGACAACGCTGATGGCGCCCTTGGCCGCTCAGCCAGGCATGCCGATCCAGATCACGGTGGCGCTTAAGCTGCGCAACCGCGATCAGCTCGATCGGCAGATCGCACAGATGCGGACGGATCCGGCGCACACGCAGCACCTCACACAAGCCGCCTTCCTGCAGCGGCACGCGCCGCAGGACAGCCAAGTCGCCCAAGTGGTGCGTTACCTGCAGCAACAGGGCTTCCGCAATATCCAGGTCGCCGATAACCGGCTGCTGATCCGCGCAGAAGGCACCGCCGACAGCGCAAGCCACGCCTTCAATACGCCGATCCGGCTGTTCACCCAAAATGGGCAAACGCGCTTTGCCAACACCCAAGCCGCGCAAGTCCCCGCCTCGCTCGGCGGCACGGTACTGGCGGTACTGGGGCTGCAGAACGTGCACAAGGCGCACATCATGGCGCAACGCGCGGACCCCGCTACCTTTGGTTCCAGCACCGCAGGCCATGACCCCTATACGTTCTCGGCCATCTACAACGGCAGCAAGGCGCCGACCGCAGCGCAAGCCACTATCGGCATCATCGCTCAGGGCGATCTGACGCAAACGCTGGCTGATCTTCAAGCCTTCCAGCAACAGCATCAGATGAACGTGCCGGTCAACGTCATCCAGACCGGCACGCCAAGCAGCGATACCAGTGGCATGGCGGAGTGGAACATGGATAGCCAAAGCAGTCTCGGCGCGGCGGGCGGCGAGGCGAAGCAGCTGCTGTTTTACGTGGCGCCGACGCTAGACAACGATGCCTTGACCGCCGCCTTCAACCAGGCGGTTAGCGACAATCAGGCGCAAGCCATCAACGTGTCGTTGGGCGAATGCGAAGTCGATGCCCAAAACGATGGTTCCGCCGCCGCGGAGGATCAGATCTTCCAAACGGCGATGGCACAAGGACAGACCTTCTCCGTCTCCTCCGGCGACTCCGGCTCCGACGAATGCGGTGACGGCGGCACAAACCAAAGCTACCCGGCAGTATCGCCGTACGTCATTGCCGTCGGCGGCACCACGCTGACGACAGACCGCAAAGACCGCTACCATAGCGAATCCACGTGGTCTGGCGGCGGCGGCGGGCCGAGCAGCACGGAAACGGCGCCGGATTGGCAAGCCAAGTCCGGCGTGCTCGGATCATCCACCCAACGCGGTGCACCGGATGTATCCTTCGATGGCGACCCGAAGAGCGGCGCGCAGGTACTGATCAGCGGCGACCAGCAATTGTGGGGCGGCACCAGCCTATCGGCGCCGATCTTTACCGGCATCTGGGCGCGTATGCAATCGCTCAGCAACAACCAGGCGGGCTTTGCCGGCGACTGGATCTACCGTCTCGGCAAGAACAAAACGAAGGTCTTCCACGACATCACCACCGGTAATAATGGCGCTTTCAAGGCCAAGAAGGGCTGGGATTACGCCACAGGCTGGGGCAGCATCGACATCGCGGCCATGGCCAAAGCCGTTCAACAAGGGAAATAACACGCGCACAAAGCAAAAAGCCCAGACCTTGTGGTCTGGGCTTTCGTATGGGGCGTCTGGCGGTGTCCTACTTTCACACGGCGAATGCCGCACTATCATCGGCGCTAAGGCGTTTCACGGTCCTGTTCGGGATG
>Ga0213872_10000113_pt1 | contig 74827 bp, 68 predicted proteins | sample VelepicomBERX_R2_FD_160071 | JGI IMG/M metagenome (GOLD analysis project Ga0213872, IMG submission 160071) | Rhizosphere microbial communities from Vellozia epidendroides in rupestrian grasslands, the National Park of Serra do Cipo, Brazil - RX_R2 | ecosystem: Host-associated > Plants > Roots >... | reverse complement strand
GAGGCGAGCTCGGCCGTGCTCATGGCGCCGATCTGGGCCTGGGTCAGCGCGGCGATGTCGTCGGTGGCCAGGGCGTTGAGCTGGGTGCCGCTGAGGTTGGCGATGGCCGAGGTGTCGATGGCGGCGAACTGCGCCGTGCTGAACAGCGCCAGGTGGCTGCCCGAGAGCACGTCGATCTGCTGCGAATTCAGACTGGCCACCTGCGAGGGCGTCAGCGCCTCGAGCTGCTGGGGCTCGAGCGCCACCATGTGCGCCGTCGTCAACGTGTCGAGCTGGGCGTTGGTCAGGATCGCGACCTGGATGGTGCCGAGCGAGGACAGGTCCGAACTGGTCAGCGAGCCCAGGCCTTCCTGCTGGAGGATGGCGAGCTGGGTGGTGTCGTAGGTCGTGTAGCTGATCTGGCTCGGGTCCAGCGCGGCGATCTGGGCCGGGCTGAAGCCGGCGAACTGGTTGGGCGCGAGCGCATGCAGCGCATCCGCGCTCAGGCCGCGCATCTGCGCCGCGCTCAGGGCCGAGAGCTGCTGCGCGGTCAGGTCGAGCAGCTGGCCGGCGGTCAGGCCGCCGAGCTGCTCGGCGCTCAAGGAGCCGATCACGTCGGTGCTCAGGCCGCTCATGTGGAAGGGCGAGATCGCCGCGATCTGGTCCGGGCTGAAGGTCGAGAACTGCGATGCACCCAGCGCATTGAGCTGGGCGCCGCTGAGCGTCGCGACCTCGAGCGTCGTGAAGGCCTCGAGCTGCTGCGGCATCAGCATGGCCATCTGCGCGGTGCTCAGCGCCTGCAGCTGGGCGACGCTGAGCTGGGCCATCTGCTCGGCGCTCATGGCGTGCAGGGACTGCGGCGTGATGGCCTTGAGCTGGCTCGGATCGAGCGAAGCGACCTGGGCGTCCGTCAGCGCCGCCACCTGGATCGAAGACAGCGCGCCGAACAGCGTCGGCGTCAGCGCGTGCAGCGCGAAGGTGGACATGCCACCGAGGCTGTCGGGCGAGATCGCCAGCAGCTGCGCGGTGGTGAGCACCTGGGTCTGCGCGTCGGACAGCATGGCGATCTGCTGCGGGTTGAGCTCCGAGAGCGTTGTCGTGCCGAGCAGGGCGATGTCCTGGGTCGTCAGCGCGACGATCTGGTTGGTGCCCATGTAGCTGAGCTGGACCGGATCGAGGGCCTGGAACTGCTGGGTGGTCAGCGCGTGCAGGGTCGCGGGCGAGAGCGCCGAGATCTGGTCGCTGCTCCACACAGCCAGTTCAGCGGTGCCCAGGCCGTAGGCCTGGACCGGCGTCAGCGCCGCGACCTGGGCGGTGCCGATGTAGGGCAGCGCATGCGCGGTCAACTCGGCCAGCGCGTTGCTCGAAAGCGCCGCGAACACGCTGGTGTTGAAGGCCGCCATGCCGGCGGTGCCGAGCGCATCGAGCTGCTGCGTCGTCAGCGCAGCCACCGCGGCGCCGGCCAGCGCACCGATATCGTCGGTCGAGAGCACATGCAGCTGGCTCGTCGTCATCGCCGAGAGTTGAGCGCTGTTGAACACGGCCAGCTCGGCGGTCGCGAGCGCAGCGATCTGGCTGGACGAGAGGGTCGCCACCATGCCGCTGGCGAGCGCCTCGATGGCATTGGTGTTGATTGCCGCGAGCTGCAGGCCGCTGAGCTGCTGCAGCTGCTGACTGGTGAAGGCGGCGACGACGTTGGCGCTCAGCGCCGCCATGTCGTCGGTGCTGAGGACCGCGACCTGGTTCGGACTCAGGCCGGCGTATTGCAGGCTGTTGAGGTTGACCAGCGCCGTCGTGCTGATGGCCGAGATCTGGTCCGTCGAAAAGGCCAGCAGCTGCACGGTCGTCAGCAGGCCGAGCTCGTGGCCGGTCAAGGCGGCGATCTGGTCGGTCGACAGCAGGCCGACCTGGCTGGTGGTGATGGCGCCGACCTGGGTGTCGCCCAGCGTCGAGATGACGTCGGTGCCCAGGCCCTGGAGCTGCTGAGCGCCGAGCGCGACCCACTGCTGCGTCGAGAGGCTGTTGAGGGCGACCGAGGTCAGCGCGTGCATCTCGCTGCTCGTGAGCGCGGCGAACTGCAGCGTCGACATGCCGTGCAGCTGCGCCGCGCCGACGCCGGCCCACTGGCTGTCAGACAGCATGCCCAGGTGGGCCGTGCCAAGGCCGAGCATGACGGTGCTGGACAGGTCGGACACCTGCTGCGTCGTCATGGCCTGGACATGGGCCATGTCGAGCGCGTTGAACTGCGTGCTGGTGAGCACTGCCACGGCGGCGGTGTTCAGCGCAGAGACCTGGTCGGTGCTCAGCGCCTGCAGCTGCGCGATCGACAGCGCGTGCGCGGCCTGGGTCGACAGCGCATTGAGCTGCACGACGGTCAGCGACTGGATCTGGTCGGAGGTGAGCTCCTGCGCCTCGATGGCGCTGAGCGCGGCCATGGCGCCGCTCGACAGCACGGCGATCTGCGCCGGTGTGAGTGCGTCGAACTGCTGTGCCGTCAGCGAACCGAGCTGGGTGCTCGTCAGCGCGTTGAGCTGCGTGTTGCTGAGGCCCTGCAGCGCGGCGAGCGGCAGCGCGTGGAGCTGCGAGACGGTCAGGCCCTGGATCTCGATCGGCGAGAGCGCCGCGAGCTGGTCGCTGCTGAAGGCGGCGATCTGCGCGATCGACAGCGCGGCGATCGCGTCGGAAGCGAAGGCGCCGACCTGCTGGGGCGACAAGGCCATGATCTGCAGGCTCGTCAGGCCGGCGAGCTGGTGCTGGCCGAGCGCGCCGATCTGGTCGACGCTCAGCGCCGCGAGCGCGTTCGGGTCGAGCTTGCTGACCTGGCCGGCCGTGAGCGCGCCGAGCTCGGCGGCGGTCAGCATGGTCAGCAGGCTGCCGCTGAGCGAGGCGACCTGCGACGCGCTCAGGTTGGCGATGTTGACCCCGAGCGCGGCGATCTGGTCGCCGTCGAGCGCGGCGATCTGGTCGCTCGTCAGGCTGGCGACGGCCGAGCCCGACAGGCCCTGGAATTGCGAAGGCTGCATGCCCTCGATCTGCGAAATGCTGATGCTGGCGATCAGGCTGGCCGACAAGCCGCGCAGCGCCATCGTCGACAGGGCCGCGAACTGGTCCGGGCTCAGCAGCGCGAGCTGGTGCGAGCTCATGACCGACAGCTGGGTGTTGGTCACGGCCGCCATCTGGTCGACCGAGAGGGTCGAGATCACCGTGTCGCTGAGCGAGCGCCATTGCGTGGCGGTGAAGCTGCCGATCTGCGCCGAGCTCATGAGCTCGATGCCGCCGAGCGACAGCGCGGCGACCTGCGCGGTGCTCATCGCGCCCAGCGCGCCGGCCGACAGGAAGGAAAGCTGCTCGGGCGACATGGCCGCGATCTGGCCCGTGCCGGCGCCGTTGATCTGACGCGCGCCGAGCGCGGCGATCTGGTCGTCGTCGAGGGTGGCGACGGCCGCGGCGCTCAGGCGCGAGAACTGCGCGCTGGTGAGCGCGGCCACCTGGTCGGTGCTGAACGCGATCATCGCGCCGGCGCCGAGGGCGGCGAACTGCGAGGTCGTCAGCGCGGCCAGCTGCAGGGTGTTCAGCGCCGCGAGCTGCACGGGGCTCAGGTCGCCGATCAGCGCGGCGGACAGGCCGTGAACGGCCAGCGTGCTCAGCGCGCTGATCTGCTCCGGCGCCAGCGCGGCCAGCTGGCTGGCGCTCAGCGAGGCGGCGGCGTTGCTCGTCAGGCCGGCGAGCGCGGCCGTGCCGATCTCGCCGATCTGTTCGATGCTGAGCAGCTGGATCTGATGGCTCGACAGGCCCGACATCTGCGTGGACTGCATGGCCTGCAGCTGGAAGTCCTGCAGCGAGCCGACGATCTCGTCGCTGAGGCTGCGGAACTGCAGGCTCGTCATGGCGCCGACCTGCGCGGTGCCCAACCCGGCGAAGTCGGCGTCGTTGAGGCCGGCCAGCTGGACCGTGGTCAGCGCGTGGATGACGGATTGCGAGAGGTCCGCGACCTGATCGGGCGAAAGCAGCGCAAGCTGCGTGCTCGTGAGTCCGCTGACCTGCCGGCTCATCAGGGCGGAGAGCTGGTCGTCGCCGAGGCCGACGAGCGCGTCGGTCGACAAATGGGCGAACTGCAGGCTCGACAGCGCCGTGAGCTGCTGCGTCGTGAGCATGTCCACCTGGCTGGCCGCCCAGCCGGCGAGCTGTGCCGTGGCCATGCCCTGGAGCTGGTTGACGCTCATCGCGCTGACCTGGTCGCCGCTGAGGGCGTTGAGCATGTCGGTCGAGAGCGCGTGGATGGCCTGCGTGCTCAGCGCGCCGAACTGCACGGCGTTGAGCGCCTCGACCTGGTCGACCGACATCGCTCCGGCCGAAGCCGAGACCAGCGCGTGCAGCGCGATGGTGTTGAGGTTGCTGATCTGGTCATCGGACAGCAGCGCGAACTGACGCGAGGACAGGCCGTTGAGCTGCAGGGCCGTCAGCACGTTGACCTGGCCCGGCGTGAGCGCCTCCAGCAGCGAGTCGGGCAGGGCGCGCAGCTGCATCGAGGTCAGGCCGCCGATCTGGCCGGGGTCGATCGAGCCGACCTGCTCGGCCGAGAACGCCGCCCACTGCATCGTCGTGAGGCCCTGGAGCGCGAGGCTCGTCAGCGCGTTGACGAGGTTGTCGGGCAGGGCGGCGACGGCGGCGGTGGTCAGGCCCAGCACCTGTGCGGACACGAGCAGGTTGAACTGGCCGGCGTTCATGGACGAGATTGCGTCCACGCTCATGCTGCGCAGTTGCGTGCTCGTGAGGCCGTAGAGCTGGGCGCCGCTGAGCGAGTCCACCGCGGCGTCGTTGAGTGCGGCCACCTGCGTGGTCGTCATCGCAGCGATCTGGTTGCTGCCGAAATTGGAGACGACGCTCGGGTCGAGCTGGTTCAGCAGGCTCGGCGACAGCGCGCGCACGGCCTGTGTGCTCAGGGCGATGAGCTGGCTTGCCGACAGCGATGTAATCTGCGCGGCCGACAGGCCAAGCGCCTCGGCCGACGCCAGGCCGTACAGCGTCAGCGTCTGCAGCCCGCTGAGCTGGTCGGCCGAGAGCAGGCTGAACTGGTGGCTCGACAGGCCGTTGAGCTGCGGCGCGCCGAGCAGGCCCATCTGGCCGGGATTGATGGCCTCGATGGCGGCGTCAGAGAGTGCGCGCAGCTGCACGGAGCTGAGCGCCGCGAGCTGCGGTGCTTGCAGCGCGTTGATCTGGTCCGGCGTGAAGGCCTGCATCTGCACCGACGTCATGCCGTGCATGGCGAAGCTGGACAGCGAATCGAGCTGGTCGTAGGTGAGGCTGACGATCTGGTCGCTCGTCAGGCCGACGAGTTCGCGCGAGGTGAAGTTGCTGATCTGGTCGGGGCTCAGCGCGTCGATGTGATCGACGCCCAACGCGCCGATCTGTGCGCTCGTCAGGCCGCGCAGCTGCGCGCTGTTGAGCACCTGCATGTCGTCCAGGCTCAGCGAATTGATCAGCGAGGTGCCGAGCGCGGCGATCTGCGCGCTCGTCAGGTCGGAGACTTGCTGGGGCGTGAGCTCCTGGACCTGGTTCGCCGACAGGCCGGACACGGCGGCCGTCGAGAGCGACGTGACCTGGGTGTCGCTCAGCGCACCGATCTGGTCGCCGCTCAGGCCGGCGACGCCCGCGCTGCCCATGACGTGCAGCGCCGTGGTGGCGAGCGCGTCGATCTGATCGGTGCTCAGCACGCTGATCTGCACGCTGTTCATCGCCGAGAGCTGCGGGCCGCTGAGCGCAGCGGTCTGGTCGGTCGAGAGCACCTGCTCCTGCTGCGACTGCAGGCCGGTGATCTGGCTCGTCGTCAGCGAGTGGATGGCGGTGGTCGACAGCTCGCCGATGCCGTCGTTGCCGATGGCGCCGATCTGGCTGGAGTTCAGCGCCACGAGCTGGGTCGTGGCGAGGTCGGAGATGTGGTCGCCGCTGAGGCCGGCGATCTGGTCCGTCGTCAGCGCGCCGATCGCGCCGGCGCCGATCGAGGCAATCTGCTGCGTGCTCAGCGAGGACAGCGTGCCGTCGCCGAGCGCGGGCGCCTGCGTGCTCGTCATCGCGTGCAGGCCCTGGGTCGTCAGGGCGCCGAGCTGGTCGCCGTTCAGCGCACTGAACTGGCTGCTCGACAGATGCGGCATCGCCCGGGCATTGATGCCCGGCACGCCCGTGACCGCCAGCGAGGAGACCTGCTCCGGCGTGATGACTCCCCAGGCATTGATCGAAATGGCCGCCACCTGGATGCTGGTCAGCTGGCTCATCTGGGCGTCGCTGACGCTGAGCCAGTCGGCCGTGGACAGCGCGCTGATGCCAGCGGCCGACCATTGGCTGACGGGGGTGGTCAGGAGCGAGGAAGGGGTGTACATGCCCGGTCTCAGGAAACAGCTGTGATTGCCGATAAATCTAGATGCCCGGGCCTTCGTCAAATGGGCGGAAAAGACGGGTCTTTTCCGCCTCAAGTTGCCAGGAACGGGTGCTTTGTTTCTGTGGCGATACAAAGCCGGCGCTTTGGCTACAAGAAGACCCTGCTTGCGCTGGGCCCAGCTGTCTTCGTATGATTTACCGACCGGTCGGTAAATAAATGGAGGCAGGCATGCATGAATCGCTGATCGAGCACACGCAGGAGGGGGCGGTGCGCGCGCTGCGCCTGTTCCGGCCGGCGCTGCTCAATGCAACGACCTGCGCGATGCTCGTGCAGCTGCGCGAGGCCTTCGAGGCCGCTGCGGCCGATGCCTCGGTGCGTTGCGTGGTGCTGACCGGCGCCGGCCGCGGCTTCTGCGTCGGCCAGGACCTGAACGACCCGCTGGTCCGGCAGGCCGAAGCCGCCGGCGATGACGCGCCGCTCAAGGACCTGGGCCATGTGGTGGCCCAGTACTACGTGCCGTTGGCGCGCACCGTGCGCGCCATGCCAGTGCCCGTGATCGCCGCAGTCAACGGCGTGGCGGCGGGCGCAGGGGCCAATCTCGCGCTGGGCTGTGACCTCGTCGTCGCGGCCGAGAGCGCCAACTTCATCCAGGCCTTCGCCAAGATCGGCCTGGTGCCCGACTGCGGCGGCAGCTGGCTGCTGCCCCGCCTGGTGGGTCGCGCCAAGGCGCTGGAACTCGCGCTGCTGGGCGACAAGCTCAGTGCGCGCGAAGCCGAGCGCATCGGCCTGATCCATCGCTGCGTGCCCGACGCGGAGCTCACGGACACGGTGAGCCAGCTCGCGCAGCGCCTTGCACAGGGCTCGGTCCGCGCGATGGCCGAGACGCGCAAACTCATGGACGCGGCCGGCCTGCTCGACTTCAACACGGCGCTGGTGGCCGAGGCCGCGGCGCAGAGCCAGGCCGGTTTCAGCGCTGACTACGCCGAAGGCGCCGCAGCCTTCATGGCCAAGCGCGCCCCGCGCTTCGAGGACCGCTGATGGAGGCGCAATCGCTGGCCGAGGCGGTACGTGAGTGCATGCTGACGAACGACGCCGCCACCCGCTCGCTCGGGATCGTCATCGAAGCCATCGGCCCGGGCACCGCGCGGGCCGCGATGACGGTGCGCGCCGACATGCTCAACGGCTTCGCCACCTGCCACGGCGGCCTCATTGCCACGCTGGCCGATTCGGCCTTCGCCTTTGCCTGCAATTCGCGCGACGCGATGAGCGTTGCGGCCGGCTTTGCCATCGACATCCTGCGGCCCGCGCAACTCGGCGACGTGCTGCTCGCCGAATGCCGCGAGCAGGCGCTGGCGGGCAGGAGCGGTGTCTACGACGTGACGGTCAGCAACCAGCGCGGCGAGGTCGTGGCCCTGTTCCGCGGCAAGTCGCATCGCCTGGGCGATCGGAAGGTACTCGAATGAGCCTGCACGCGATCGAGACGGCGAGCCGCGATGAACTCACGGCCTTGCAACTGGAGCGCCTGCGCTGGTCGCTCGCCCACGCCTACCAGAACGTGCCGCACTACCGCGCCACGTTCGACGCGCGCGGCGTCCATCCGCTCGAGCTGAAGTCGCTCGCCGACCTCGCGCGCTTTCCGTTCACGACCAAGGCCGACCTGCGCGCCAACTACCCATTCGGCCTGTTCGCCGTGCCGCGCACTGCGCTTGCGCGCATTCACGCGTCGAGCGGCACGACGGGCAAGCCGACCGTCGTCGGCTATACCAAGCGCGACATCGACCACTGGGCCGACCTGGTGGCGCGCTCCATCGCCGCGGCGGGCGGCTGCGCGGGCGACCTCGTCCACATCGCCTACGGCTACGGGCTTTTCACCGGCGGCCTCGGCGCGCACTACGGCGCCGAGCGCCTGGGTTGCACGGTCGTGCCCATGTCGGGCGGCCAGACCGAGAAGCAGGTCCAGCTGATCCAGGACTTCCGGCCCGACATCATCATGGTCACGCCGAGCTATATGCAGGTGCTGATCGAGGAGTTCGAGCGCCAGGGCCTGGACCCGCGCCAGATGTCGGTGCGCACCGGCATCTTCGGCGCCGAGCCCTGGACCGAAGCCATGCGCCGCGAGATCGAGCAGCGCGCCGGCATCAAGGCGGTCGACATCTACGGCCTCTCGGAAGTGATGGGCCCCGGCGTCGCGAGCGAATGCATCGAGACGCAGGACGGGCCGGTCGTCTGGGAAGACCATTTCTATCCGGAGATCATCGACCCCGAGACCGGCGAAGTGCTGCCGGACGGCGCGGAGGGCGAGCTCGTCTTCACCTCGCTGACCAAGGAAGCCATGCCCGTGATCCGCTACCGCACGCGCGACCTCACGCGTCTGCTCCCGCCCAGCGCCGGCTCCGAACGCCGCATGCGCCGCATCGGCAAGATCGTGGGCCGCAGCGACGACATGCTCATCATCCGCGGCGTCAACCTGTTCCCGAGCCAGATCGAGGAACTCGTGCTGCAGCAGCCTGCGCTGTCGGGGCAGTACCAGCTCGTCGTCACGCGCGCGGGCCGGCTCGACGAAGTCGAGGTGCGCTGCGAGCTGCGCGAGGCCGGCGGCGACGCCGGGGCCCTCGGCGCGACGCTGCAGGCGCGCATCAAGGACCTGCACGGCGTGAGCACGCGCGTCGTCGTCGGCGCGCCAGATTCCATCGAACGCACGCTCGTCGGCAAGGCGCGGCGCGTGATCGACCTCAGACCCAAGGAGTGACCCGCATGTACACCCAAGCCTTGAGCATCGGCCCGCAGAACGCGGCCACGCCCGCCGAGGACGCCGCGGCCGAAGCGGCCTTCGACGCCCGCATCGCCGCCGGCGAATTCATCGAACCCAAGGACTGGATGCCGGCGCACTACCGCAAGACGCTGGTGCGCCAGATCAGCCAGCACGCGCACTCCGAGATCGTCGGCATGCTGCCCGAGGGCAACTGGATCACGCGTGCGCCCACGCTCAAGCGCAAGGCCATCCTGCTGGCCAAGGTGCAGGACGAGGCGGGCCATGGCCTGTATCTCTACTCGGCGGCCGAGACGCTGGGCACCAGCCGCGACCAGATGCTGGACGCGCTGCACACGGGCAAGGCCAAGTACAGCTCGATCTTCAACTACCCGACGCTGAGCTGGGCCGACGTGGGCGTGATCGGCTGGCTCGTCGACGGCGCGGCCATCATGAACCAGGTGCCGCTGTGCCGCTGCTCCTACGCGCCGTATGCGCGCGCGATGATCCGCGTCTGCCGCGAAGAGAGCTTCCACCAGCGCCAGGGCTTCGAGTCGCTGCTGACCATGACCCAGCACGGCACCGACGCGCAGCGCGCCATGGTGCAGGACGCCGTCGACCGCTGGTGGTGGCCTTCGCTGATGATGTTCGGGCCGGAGGACAAGGACTCGCCCAACTCGGAGCAGTCCATCCGCTGGGGCATCAAGCGCATTACCAACGACCAGCTGCGCCAGAAGTTCGTCGACGCCTGCGTGCCGCAGGCCGCGCTGCTCGGCGTCACGCTGCCCGATCCGGACCTCAAGTGGAACGCCGAGCGCGAGGCCCACGACTTCGGCCGCATCGACTGGGACGAGTTCTGGCGCGTCATCAACGGCGACGGCCCGTGCAACCGCGAGCGCCTGGCCGCCCGCGTCAAGGCCTGGGACGAGGGCGCCTGGGTGCGCGAGGCCGCGCTGGCGTACGCGAAGAAACAAGCAATGAAGGAGCAGGCAGCATGAGCGATGTCAGCAAAGAGTGGCCGTTATGGGAAGTGTTCGTCCGCCCCAAGGCGGGCCTGGACCACAAGCATTGCGGCAGCCTGCACGCGGCCGACGCGGCCATGGCGCTGCAGCTCGCGCGCGAGGTCTATACGCGACGCCAGGAGGGCGTGAGCCTGTGGGTCGTGCCGTCGAGCGCCATCACGGCCTCGGACCCGGGCGACAAGCCCATGCTCTTCGACCCCATGGCCGACAAGATCTACCGCCACCCGACCTTCTACGTCCTGCCCCAGGCCGTGGACCACATGTGATGAATAGCCCGACGACACCGACCATCACCCCTGAAGTTTCTGGGCCGAGCGCCGGGCCGCTCCCAAGCCGGCCGGCTGGTCTTGGTCAGCCGGTCAATCCGGCAGACCAAGCCGTCCCCTCGGGGGACCGACCAAGTGCGCCCGCGTTCAGCGTGGTGCGATTGGGCGCGGGGCGTCATGACGTCCGTTATGTGCTGCGCATCGGCGACGCCTGCCTGATCCTGGCGCAGCGCCTGGGCGAGTGGTCGGGCCATGCGCCCATCCTCGAGGAAGACATCGCCATGTCCAACCTCGCGCTGGATCTGCTCGGCCAGGCGCGCGCGCTGCTGACGCACGCGGCGGCGCTCGACGGCCAGGGCTTGGATGAAGACCAGCTCGCCTTCCTGCGCGAGGAGCGCGACTACCTGAACCCGGTGCTCGTCGAATTGCCGCGCGGTGATTTCGCCTTCACGCAGCTGCGCAATGCCGCGGTGTCGAGCTGGCTGCTGCTGCTGTGGCAGCGGCTCGAAGCGTCGCGCGACGCGGAGTTGGCCGCCATCGCCGCCAAGGCTGTCAAGGAAGCGGCCTACCACCAGCGCCATGCCGCCGACTGGGTCGTGCGGCTCGGCGACGGCACGCCTGAATCGAGCGCGCGCATGCAGGCCGCGCTGGCGCAGCTCTGGCCTTATTTCAACGAGCTTTTCGACGCCGACGAGGCCGACGCCGCCGCCGAGGCCAGCGGCCTGGGCCCGAGCTGGGCGGCGCTGCGCGAGCCGTGGACGGCCTTCTTGAGCGGGCTGCTCGCCGAGGCCGGCCTGAGCCTGCCGCCGCCGAGCCGCTTCCTGAGCCAGGGCCGACGCGGCGTGCACAGCGAGCACATGGGCCATCTGCTCGCGACGCTGCAGCACCTGCAACGCGCCTACCCCGGAGGCCGCTGGTGAGCGCCGCGGTCGCTGATCGCAGCACGCGCCTGGACGCGGCGTGGGATGCGCTGCGCCAGGTGCCGGACCCCGAGGTGCCGGCGCTGACGCTGGTGGACCTGGGCATCGTGCGCGGCCTGCGCGAGATGACCGGCGGACTGGAGGTCGTGCTGACGCCGACCTACTCGGGCTGCCCCGCCACCGAAGCCATCCGCGACGACGTGCGCGCCGCGCTCGCGCCGTTTGGCGAGATCGTCGTGACGCTGCAGCGCGCGCCCGCCTGGACCACCGACTGGATCAGCGCCGACGGCCGCCGCAAGCTGCGCGAGTACGGCATCGCGCCGCCGGGTCCTGCGTCCGAGGCGGTGCTGCGCTTCCAGCCACGCATCGCCTGTCCGCGCTGCGCGTCCAAGCAGACCGAGCGGCTCTCGGCCTTCGGCTCGACGGCGTGCAAGTCGATGTACCGCTGCCTCGCCTGCGCCGAGCCCTTCGAATACTTCAAACCAATATGAACCCACCCCCGAAGCGCTTCGCGCCTCCCCCTCAAGGGGGCGCCGCCAGCGGCCCGGCAAAGCCGGTTCCGCGGCGTCCGCTCGGCTCGACTGCGGTACTGCGCCCTTGGTAGCGCACTTGCGGACTGGATGACTGACATGAGCATGCATTTCCACCAGCTGACCATCCGCGAGGCGCGCGCCGACGGCGAAGACGCCATGGTGCTGAGCTTCGACGTGCCGCCTGCGCTGCGCGAGGCCTTCCGCTACCAGCCGGGCCAGTACCTGACGCTGCGCGCCGAGGTCGATGGCCAGGACCTGCGCCGTTCGTACTCGATCTGCGCCGGGCTCGATGACGGCGAGCTGCGCGTCGGCGTGCGCCGCGTGAGCGACGGCGCGTTCTCGTCCTGGGTCCATGCGGCGCTGCGGCCGGGGCAGGCGATCGAGGTCTTTCCGCCGCAGGGGCGCTTCACCTTGCAGGCCGATGCCGGCCAGGCCCGCCATGTGCTCGGCATCGCCGGCGGCGCGGGCATCACGCCCATCCTCTCGATCATGAAGACGCTGCTGGCGCGCGAGCCGCGGTCGCGCTTCACGCTGCTCTACGGCAACCGCAACCTCGCCTCGACCATGTTCAAGGAAGAGATCGAGGACCTGAAGAACCGCTACCTGACGCGCCTGGCCGTCTACCCGGTGTTCTCACGCGAGCACATGGACGCGCCGCTGCAGGCCGGCCGGCTCGACCGCGAGAAGCTCGCGCTGTTCCTGCGCACGCTGGTGCCGGCGGCCGGCGTCGACGCAGCCTATGTCTGCGGCCCGCACGCGCTCAACGACGAGGCCGAGGCCGCGCTGCTCGAAGCGGGCGTGGCGGCCGAGCGCATCCACGTCGAGCGTTTCGGCACGCCCGAGATGCAGTCCGGCCGTGCCGCGCCGCACGAGGCGCGCGAGGGCGACGCCGATGCCGCCAGCATCACCATCGTGCGCGACGGCCTGAGCCGCAGCGTGCCCTTCGCCAAGGGCGACCCGAGCCTGCTCGACGCCGCGCTGCGCGCCGGCATGGACCTGCCGTTCTCGTGCAAGAGCGGCGTGTGCTCGACCTGCCGCTGCAAGGTGCTCGAGGGCGAGGTCCGCATGGACCGCAACTTCGCGCTCGACAAGGCCGAGGTCGCGGCGGGCTTCGTGCTCTCTTGCCAGGCGCACGCGCTGACCGAGCGCGTGGTCGTGTCCTTCGACGAGCGTTGATCGATGGCCCGCCCCCGCGCCCACGACTACGACGCCACGCGCGCCGAAATCCTCGCCCAGGCCGCGCGCCTGTTCGCGCAGAAAGGCTATGCGGCCGCCTCGATGAACGAGGTCGCCGAGGCCTGTGCCGTCACCAAGCCGACGCTCTACCACTACGTGCGCGACAAACAGGAGCTGCTCGTGCAGATCTGCGAGCAGCGCCTGGCCGAGCTGCGCGCGCTGGTCGAGGACGTGCGCGCCGAAGCCTTGCCGCCAGAGGCGCGGCTGCGTGCACTGATCGAGCGCTTCGTTGCCGGCTACGGCCAGGCGCAGAACGAGCATCGCGTGCTGACCGAGGACCTGCGCTTCCTGCCCGACGCGCAGCGCGAGCCGCTGCTGGCGCTGGAGCGCGCCGTCGTCGCCGCCTTTGCCGACGCGCTGCGCGAGGTGCGGCCCGAACTCAGCGCCGCGCGCCTCGACAAGCCGCTGACCATGCTGCTGTTCGGCATGATCAACTGGACCTTCACCTGGCTGCGCCCCGACGGCGAACTCAGCCACGACGCGATCGCGCCCATCGTGGCCGATCTGTTCTTCGGCGGCCTGCACGGCGTCGCCATTGAAAAGACTCCCGCATGAACACCACTCCCACGCTCCAAAGCCTGATCGCCGGCCGCTGGGTCGGCGCCCAACCCGCCAAGCTGCTGCGCAGCGCCGTCAACGGCCGGCCCGTCGCGCACCTGCACGAGGAAAAGCCGGACTTCGCCGAGGCGCTGCACTTCGCGCGTGGCACGGCGCTGCCGGCGCTGCTGCAACTTGACTTCCAGCAGCGTGCCGCGCGGCTCAAGGCGCTCGGGAATTGGCTGATGGAACGAAAGGAGCAGCTCTACGCGATCTCGGCCCACACCGGCGCGACGCGCGCCGATTCGTGGATCGACGTCGAGGGCGGCATCGGCACGCTGTTCGCGTACGCGAGCACGGGCCGGCGCGAACTGCCGTCGAGCAATATCGTCCACGAAGGACCGGCCGTGCCGCTTGGGCGCGAGGGGCAATTCATCGGCTCGCACGTGCTGGTGCCCAAGCGCGGCGTGGCCGTGCACATCAACGCCTTCAACTTCCCGATCTGGGGCATGCTCGAGAAGTTCGCACCGAGCTTCATCGCCGGCATGCCGGCCATCGTCAAGCCGGCCAGCAGCACGAGCTTCGTCGCCGAGGCCTGCGTGCGGCTGATGCTGGAGTCCGGCCTGTTGCCCGACGGCGCGCTGCAGCTCGTCATCGGCAGCTCGGGCGACCTGCTCGATCGCTTGCTGGAGACCGATGTCGTCACCTTCACCGGCTCGGCCGACACGGCCGCGAGCCTGCGCGTGAATCGCAACCTGGTGGCGCGCAGCATCCCCTTCAATGCCGAGGCGGACAGCCTCAACTGCGCCATCCTCGCGCCCGACGTGACGCCGGACGATCCCGAGTTCGACCTCTTCGTGCGCGAGGTCGCCCGCGAGATGAGCGCCAAGGCCGGCCAGAAGTGCACGGCGATTCGCCGCGCCATCGTGCCGGCGCGGCATCTCGACGCGATCGCCGAGAAGCTGAGCGCACGGCTCGCGACCATCAAGATCGGCGACCCGGCGGTTGAGGGCGTCAAGATGGGCGCACTGGCCTCGGCCGAGCAGCAGCGCGACGTGGCCGAGCGCGTCGCGGCCTTGAGCGAAGGCCTGGAGACGGTGCTCTCGGCGCGCGACGGCTTTGCGCCGCTGGGCGAGGGCGTCGGCGAGGGCGCCTTCTTCGCGCCGACGCTGCTGCTGTGCCGCGACGGTTTCGCCAACGAGCGCGTCCACGCGATCGAGGCCTTCGGCCCGGTCTCGACGCTGATGCCCTACGACGATTTCGACGGTGCGCTGGCGCTGGCGGCCAAGGGGCGCGGCAGCCTCGTCGCGTCGGTCGTCACGCACACGCCGCAGCTCGCCGCGCAGGCCGTGCTGCACGCGGGCGCGCTGCATGGCCGCATCCATGTGCTCGACCGCATCGCGGCCAAGGAGTCGACGGGCCACGGCTCGCCGATGCCCGCGCTCAAGCACGGCGGCCCCGGCCGCGCCGGCGGGGGCGAGGAGCTCGGCGGCATCCGCGCGGTCAAGCACTACCTGCAGCGCTGCGCCGTGCAGGGATCGCCGACGATGCTCACGGCGATTACCGGCGAGTACCAGCGTGGCGCCACGGTGCGCGAGGAAGCGGTGCATCCGTTCCGCAAGCACTTCGAGGACATCGAGGTCGGTGATTCGCTGCTGACGCATCGCCGCACGGTGAGCGAAGCCGACATCGTCAACTTCGGCGGCATCTCGGGCGACTACTTCTACATGCACTTCGACGCAATCGCCGCCAAGGACACGCAGTTCGGCCAGCGCATCGCGCACGGCTACTTCGTGCTGTCGGCCGCGGCGGGGCTGTTCGTCTCGCCGGCGCCGGGGCCGGTGCTGGCCAACTACGGGCTGGACACGCTGCGCTTCGTCAACCCGGTCGCGATCGGCGACACCATCCAGGCGCGCCTGACCTGCAAGCGCCGCATCGACCGCGGCAATCGCCCGGACCAGCCGCCGCAGGGCGTGGTCGCGTGGGATGTGCAGGTCACGAACCAGCGCGGCGAGCTGGTGGCGAGCTACGACATCCTGACGCTGGTGGCGAAGCGCGGCTGAGCCGCGCGTTTGAGTGCCGCCGTCAATCCGTGAAGGCGGCGCGGTCGTCCGGCGGCATGTAGCGACTCAGCAGGCTTTGGTAGATGCCGCTGCGTCGCAGGCTGGTGCCCGCTTCCTGGAGGCGCGCGCGGCACGCTGCAGGTAGCGCGCGGCTGACGTAGAAGCCTTCGTCGGTGGGCTCGGCCAGCTTGGCGTCGACGATGCTCACGGTGTCGGACAGGCCTTCTGCAGACAGGGCAGGCGCGAAGAACACCGGCAGGCCGAACACGGCGTCGGCGCGGTGGACCTTGAGCATCCGCACGGCCGCGAGCTGGTCGCCGACGATGTCGAGTCGCCCGTGCCGTTGCAGCTCGGCCTGGATGGCAGCCCAGTGCGAGCCGAATTCCTGGCCCCGCACGAGGATCACGCGCAAGCGGCTCGCCAGCAGCTCAGTCTCCGAACCGGGCATCGTGGCAGCGTCCTTGCGCACGATGAGCATGGCCTTCATGCGGCCCATGACCACGAGTTCGGCATAGGCGTCCCGCTCAGGCGCGCGCGTAGCCATGGGCACGATGTCGATGCTGCCGGCCTTCAACTCGGAGAAGGCGCGGACGCGCGGCATGGGTTGCAGGACGAGCGATGCGTCCGCCCGCCGGCTCCATTCGGGCATGAGCTCGTCCAGCATGTGCCGGATGGGCGTGTCGTCGGTCAGGCGCGCGTCCGGCATCGACGACATCGCCACGCGCAGCGGCCGATCGCAGGGGGCGACGTCGGCCGTGGCGTTCAGCGCCCAGATGGCCGTCAAGGCCAGGAGCAGCAGGGCGTTACGTCGGTACGGCATCGGAGCTGCTTCAGGGCATGAGCCCGGCGCGCTGGCTCGCGGGAATCTGGCGCTCAACGAGGTCGTGGTAGTAGCCGCTCTCGCGCAGGTGCTGGACCACGCGCTCGAGCCGGTCCACGCAGCTCGCCGGCACATGGTTGCCGATGTAGACGCCTTCGTCGACCGGGTCACCGATGCCGGCGTCGACGATGTCGAGCTGGTGCAGCAAGCCGGTGCCGGCCAGGCTGGGCGCGAAGAAGGCGGGCAGGCCGATGATGGCGTCGGCTTTGTGTGCGCTCAGGGCGTCAGCTGCGGCGCGCTGGTCTGCGACGCGGTCGAGCCGGCCCTGCGCCTCGAGTTCGCGGGTCAGCGCAGCCGTCCTCGCGCCGAAGCTCTGGTCGCGGACCATGACGAGGCGCAGCTTGCCCGCGCGCACTTCCTCGGCCGACTGCGGGGCGGTGGCATCGTGGCGCAGCATCAGCATGGCTTTCATGCGGCCGAGCACGAGCAGGTGCGCGTAGCGGTCACGCTCGGGGTCGCGCGTGGACATCGGGACCAGCTCGACATGGTGCGCCTTGAGCTCGGGAAACGCGCGCATGCGCGGCATGATGTCGTAGCGGATGAAGATGCCGGAGAGGCGGGCAATCTCGGGCAGGAGCGCGTCGGTGGCGTGGCGCAGCGGCGTGTCGTCGGCATGCGGGGCGCCAGGCATCGTCGAGATGGCGACGCGCATCGGCATGTCGCAGGCATCGCTGGCTCGGCTGTGGCCGCACAAGGCGAGGCCGAGGGCGGTCGCAAGAGCCAGGGTGCGCAGCATCGCGCGATCTTAGACCGCAGGGCGGCCGACCGCTAAGCCCGATGCTCAGCGAACGTTGCTGTCCGGATCCGGCTTCGCGTCCGGGTCCGCGGCGCGGCGCGCGCCGGTGAAGCGCTTGGCCCAGTAGCTGTCGCGCATGTCCTCGACGCGGATGGCCGCGCCGGTGCGCGGCGCGTGGATGAACTTGCCTTCGCCGACGTAAATGCCCACGTGCGAGAAGGTCGCGCGCATGGTGTTGAAGAACACCAGATCGCCGGGCTTGAGGTCCTGCGCTTTGATGGGCAGCAGGCTCGACAGGCGCGCCTGCTCGTCGGCGCGGCGCGGCAGGACGAGGCCCAGGCTCTTCTCGAAGATGTAGCGGGTGAAGCCGCTGCAGTCGAAGCCGTTCTCGAGCGAATTGCCGCCGCGCGTGTAGCGCACGCCGAGGAAGTTCATCGCCGAGAGGACGAGTTCCGAAGCCGAGTCGCGGACGGAGTCGAGCAGCTTGCCGTCGCCGCCGGATTGGGCGCGGACGAGCAGGCCCTTGTCCTGCAGGAAGCGGCTGACGGGATCACCCGCGGTCGGGATGGTCGCCTGGGCGCCTCCCGCGACGGGCGCGGCGGCCTTGTCCATGGCGAGCTGCAGGCTCTGCCCGTAGGCGCCCGTGACCATCCCCGGCGGCGGTGCCGACGGGGTGTTTTGCGCCATCGCACCGACGCTGGCGAGCATGCACAGGCCGACCAGCCAGGCTTGGGGCCGGGCAGGCAAGGCAAGGGCAGAGCGGGGCAGTTGTCGCTGGATGGGCATGACGATTGGCGCGCGCAATTTAGGAGGCCGCCGAACAGAGCGTCAAGCCAGGAGCGCGTAAAACCGGCGAAAACCTCGGGAAAGTCCTGGGTTTTCTGCGGATGAACCGCTTGCCGGAGAAGACCAGGCTGGATTGGACCACAGAACGCCGCAAAAGTTGAAGCCGGGCAGAACATCTTGCCGCGGGCGTCGGTGCAAGTCGCTGTCCGGCGTGAACTAGTTCCTTTGAGCCAGGGCCGGGCAGGCGCATGCTTGAGGCCGTAGCGATGAGTACCGCTGCATTGACTCCTCAAGTCGAGAAGACTTTACAAGGCCCACCCAAAGCCAAGCTGGGTGGGCTCTTTTTTTGGGACGTCGGCCGGACGTGTCCTTGCGAGAATCGCGCCTCGATGCAGTCAGTCGCCACCCCTCCCATCGATGCGGCCTCGCGCCGTTTCCTGCCCTGGGTCGTCGCCGTCGGCTTTTTCATGCAGGCGCTCGACGTAACCATCCTCAACACCGCGCTGCCCAGCATGGCGGTAGCCCTGCACGAGAACCCGTTGCGGATGCAGGGCGCAGTGGTCGCCTACATGCTGACCGTCGCCATGCTGATCCCGGCCTCGGGCTGGCTGGCCGACCGATTCGGCACGCGCAATGTTTTCATCCTGGCCATCGCGCTGTTCAGCCTCGGTTCGGCCGCCTGCGCCTATAGCCCGAGCCTGGGTCTGCTGATTGCCGCGCGCGTGCTGCAGGGCGTCGGCGGGGCGCTGCTGGTGCCGGTGGGGCGCCTGGTGGTGCTGCGCGTGTTTCCTGGTGACGCCTTCCTGCCGGTGATGAGTTTCATCGCGATCCCGAGCCTGGTCGGGCCGCTGATCGGACCGACGCTCGGAGGCTTCCTGGCGGAGTACCTGTCCTGGCACTGGATCTTCCTGATCAACCTGCCCGTCGGTGTGGTGGGCGTGCTCGCGGCCCTGCGCTTCATGCCGCAGCTGCGCGATGCCGCTGCGCATGGCTTCGACTGGACGGGCTTCGCGCTGTTCAGCGGCGGGTTGGTGCTCTGCTCGCTGGCCTTGCAGGGGCTGGGCGAGCGCACGGTCTCGACGGCGCTCTCGGTCATGTGCCTGACTGCTGGCGCGGCCTTGCTGGCGGCCTACTGGTTGCACGCGGCACGCGCGCCGCGGCCGCTGTTCGAGTTGTCGCTGTTCGCGATCCCGGGCTATCGCATCGGCCTGCTCGGCAACGTATTCGCGCGCCTGGGCAGCGGCGCGACGCCGTTTCTCATGCCGATGTTCCTGCAGCTTGGCCTGGGCATGGCGCCGAGCACGGCGGGGCTCTTCATGGTGCCGTCGGTCGTCGGCGCCATGCTGACCAAGACACTGGCCACGCAACTGATCCAGCGGCTCGGCTACCGGCGCGTGCTGACCTGGAACACGGTGTTGGTGGGCGCGCTGATCGCGAGCTTCGCGCTGGTCGAGCGCGACGCCTCGCCGTTGCGGCTGGTGGTGCAGCTTGGCATCTACGGCGTCTTCAATTCGCTGCAGTTCACCGCCATGAACACGCTGACGCTCGGGGCGCTCGACGCGCCGCGAGCGAGCAGCGGCAACAGCCTGCTGTCCGTCGTCATGCAGCTTTCGATGAGCCTGGGTGTGGCGACGTCGAGCCTGTTCCTGCTGCTGTATTCGGGTGCGCCGGTGAGCCACGAGACCGTCGGCGTCGACCTGATGCCGGCGTTCCACTGGACCTATGTCTCAATCGGCCTGATGGCCATGCTGGCCGCCTTCATCTTCGGCCAGTTGCGCGACGACGCGCCGCAGACCGTCACAAGGTCCACGCTGACTGAGGAATAGCATCGCAATGCGGCGAATGGTCGCCGCTTCAATTCGAGGAGCTCGTCATGGGATTGCTGGATTCGCTGCTGGGTGCCGCTTCGCAGGCGATGGGTGGGCAACAGGCGCAGCAGGGCGCTTCGCCGTGGATCGGCATGATCAGCACGGTGCTGAACAACGGTTCGGTGCAGGGCGGGCTGGGCGGCGTGCTGCAGCAGCTGCAGGCCAGCGGGCTGGCGGACCATGTCGCGTCGTGGGTCTCGAACGGCAACAACCTGCCGGTCTCGGCCGACCAGATCACGCAGGCGCTCGGCGGTGCCGGCGGCTTGCTGGCGCAACTGGCCCAGCACGCGGGCACGACGCCGCAGGAGGCCGGCGAGCAGCTGAGCCAGTGGCTGCCGCACATCGTCGACCATCTTTCGCCGAACGGGCAGATGCCTGACCTCGGCAACCTCGGGCAGGTGCTGGGCCAGCTCAGCCAGATGGGCAAGCCGGCGGGGGCCTGATCGCGCGGCGCCAGATTTCGTGGGGACTTAGCGGCGTCGGAAGTCAGCTTCGATGAAGCGAAGCACGCTGTCTTCGGTGTGATGGCCGATGACGGCGCGCGCCGCCTGCTGGACCGATTCGATGGCGTTGCCGACGGCGATGGCACGGTCGGCGGCTCGCAGCATGCTCAAGTCGTTGACGTGGTCGCCGAAGGCCACGATCTCGCGCCCTGACAGGCCATAACGCTCGGCCAGCGTGCGGATCGCCTGGTCCTTGCTGGCACGCCGGTCATGGATGTTCAGCCAAGGCCAGCCGGGCATGTAGAGGTCTTCGGCAAGGTGCATCTCGACGGCGTCGCCGCAGAGCTCGGCGACGGCGTCGCGCAAGGCCGCCAGCGGGGCGTGTTCGCCAATCACCATGAAGGTCACGGCCGGATCGGTGAGCACACGCGCAATGTGGTCGACGTGGCGCAGGCGCGGGTCGCCATTGCGCTGGCGCTCCTCGACGAAGCGGCGCTGACCCTCGTTGTCGATCCGCTCGAAGAAGAGCTGGTCGCCTTGAGGGCTGTGCGTCAGCACGAAGGGCGCGAAGCCGTGGCTGTCGATCAAGGCGTGCAGGGCCTGGCCGAGCGCCGGCTCCATCGCGTTGACGAGCTCGTGACGTCCGGTCAGCGCATCGCTGAGATAAGCGCCGTTCGATGAAATAACGGGCAACTTCAGCGGCAAGCCGGCCAGGATGGTGCGGATGGAAACGATGTGCCGTGCGCTCGCGACCGTGAAATGCAGGCCGTCCTCGAGCAGGCGCGCCAAGCCCTCGCGCGTGGTCGGCGAGAGCTCGGCGTCGCGGTTCAGCAGAGTGCCGTCGAGATCCGAAACGTAAAACGTCACATCACAACACGTCCGAGGCGAAATCAGCCAGGCGCGAACGTTCGCCGCGCGCCAGGGTGATGTGGCCCGCGTGCGCCCAGCCCTTGAACTTGTCGACGGCGTAGGTCAGGCCGGAGCTGCCTTCGGTCAGGTAGGGCGTGTCGATCTGCGAGAGATTGCCCAGGCAGACGATCTTGGTGCCCGGGCCGGCGCGCGTGACGAGTGTCTTCATCTGCTTGGGCGTGAGGTTCTGCGCCTCGTCGATGATGACGTACTTGTTCAGGAAGGTGCGCCCGCGCATGAAGTTCAGGCTCTTGATCTTGATCTTGCTGCGCACGAGGTCGTTGGTGGCGGCGCGGCCCCATTCGCCGGCCGTCGAATCGCCGCGCGCGAGCACTTCGAGGTTGTCGTCGAGCGCGCCCATCCAGGGGCTCATCTTTTCTTCCTCGGTGCCGGGCAGGAAGCCGATGTCCTCGCCGACGGGAACCGTCACGCGGGTGACGATGATCTCGGTGTAGCGGCGCTCGTCGAGCACCTGCGACAGGCCAGCCGCCAGCGTCATCAGCGTCTTGCCGGTGCCGGCCGTGCCGGTCAGCGTGACGAAGTCGCACTCGGGGTCGAGAAGCAGGTTCAGCGCGAAGTTCTGCTCGCGGTTGCGCGCCGTGACGCCCCAAACACTGTGCTTCTGGTTGCCGTAGTCCTTGAGCGTGCGCAGCACGGCCGTCTTGCCGGTGATCTCGAGGACCTTGGCGTAGAGCGGTGTCGCGCCGGGTGCCTCGAGGTAGACGAACTCGTTGATCAGCAGCGAAGGCACGAGCGGCCCGCTGATGCGGTAGAAGGTCGTGCCGCCCTGGCTCCAGCTCTCCATGGTCTTGCCATGGCGCTCCCAGAAATCGGCGGGCAGAGGCTGCACGCCGTTGTAGAGCAGGTCGGAGTCCTCGAGCGTCTTGTCGTTGCGATAGTCCTCGGCCGCCAGGCCCAGTGCACGCGCCTTGATGCGCATGTTGATGTCCTTGGACACCAGCACGACTTCGCGGCCCGGGAACTGGCTCTTGAGCGCCTGCACGACGCCCAGGATCTGGTTGTCGGCCTTGCCCTGCGGCAGGCCCTGCGGCAGCGGCATGTCGACGAGCTGCGTCTGGAAGAACAGCTTGCCGCCGGCTTCGCGATGGCCGGTGCCGTCGAGGGCCAGGCCCTTGCTCATCTCCTCGACGCTGCTGCTGGCGAGTTGCGCCGCCAACGCATCGAGTTCGCGGCTGACCTGACGCACGTTGCGAGCGACTTCGGTCATGCCCTTCTTGTGCCCGTCCAGCTCTTCGAGCGTGATCATGGGCAGGTAGACGTCGTGCTCCTCGAAGCGGAACAGGCTCATCGGGTCGTGCATGAGCACGTTCGTGTCGAGCACGAAGAGCTTGGCCACACCGGGGGCGCTGCGTTTGACGGGCTTGCGCGCCGATTTGGCCACGCTGGCCGCGGGCGCGGCGGCAGGTGGCACCGCGCTGACGGCGGGGCGTGCAGAGGGTTTGTACAGCGCCGGCACGGAGGCTGTGCCGGCGGCGGCCGGCGTGCTCGCGGCAAGCTTGAGCATGGGGGCGCCGTGAGGCACGCTGTCTTCTGGGTTGGGGGCTTCTTGCCGGCCGCTCGACGCTTTGGTCGAGGCCTTCGGTTTGCTGACGGCCAACTGGGTGGCAAAAGCGGAGGACTCTAGGCGACTGGCGCGCTTGCTCGGGGCTTTGGGCAGTGGCATGTGGGCAGTGAGGTCAGACAGGGGAAGGCACCCGCGCCGCCACGGCCCCCAGAAAAGCAAAAAGCCGCACAAGTCCTTGTGCGGCTTTTTGATTCGGAACCGTGGATACGACGTTCGAGCATGAAGCCCATTATGCACATCCGCGGGCCTTGCGGCGCAGTGCGCGTGCAACATCGTGCACGCGTCACGCGACCGCCATAAAGCCGCTTAGGCGGCTTCCTTCTTGAGCGACTTCACGGCCTTGAGGACCTCGTCGACGTGGCCTGCGACCTTGATGCCGCGCCACTCGGCGCGCAGCACGCCGCCGGCGTCGATCAGGAAGGTCGAGCGCTCGATGCCCTTGACTTTCTTGCCGTACATGATCTTGTTCTTGACCACACCGAACATGTGGCAAAGCTTCTCTTCGGTGTCGGCAATCAGCTCGAAGGGCAGTTCGAGGGCCTGCTTGAACTTCTCGTGCGAGACCATGTTGTCGCGCGACACGCCCAGCACCACTGCGCCCGCCTTGACGAAATCCTTGTGGCGGTCGCGGAACTGCATGGCTTCGGTCGTGCAGCCAGGCGTGTGGTCCTTGGGATAGAAGTAGAGTACGACCGACTGGCCCTGGAAGGTCTGCGGCGTGATCTTCACGCCGCCGGTGGCAAGAGCTTCAATGTCCGGGAGGGGTTTGTTGAGCGCTGGCGTCATGAGGCGTTCTGTCGTGAATTCTGTCCGGTCGCAGCCCGGTCCGCGATGGACCGGATCGGTCCTGACGTCCGGCCGATAGCCTAGCATTATAAGGGGAAAGGCTTTGCCCGCCCCGGCTGCCGCTTTGGCCGGGTGGATTCGGTCCAAATGGGCGCAGCGAGCCGCAGTGCCGCGGGGCTCAGGCCTCGATCAGCAGCGCCGCCAGGACCGAGCGCCCCTCGGCCGCCAGCACGTTATAGGTGCGGCAGGCTGCTCCCACGTCCATCGTGTCGACGCCGATGCGCGCCTCGATCAGGCTGCGGTAGAGCGCTGGCTGGGCGAAGCGCAGCTTCGTGCCGCTGCCGAAGATCACCAGCTCGGGCTTGTAGGCCAGGATCTGCTCGAAGTGAGCTGCCGCCAACGCCTCGAACTGCGCGGGCGCCCACGCGAGCGTCTCGCCCTGCCAAGGCACCAGCACGCTGGATTGCCAGGGCCGGCCGTTGACCCAGATGCAGCCGGGCTCGACGCGGGAGATCGTGTTGCCGCCGAGCTGCGAGTCGAGTTGAAATTTCATGGAGCTTCGCTTCGTCTGGGGCGAGGGTGGGAAACCCTGCCCCTGTGTTAAAACCGTTGGTTCTGCCAACCTCTCGCCGGAGCTCGTCTCTTGAAGCCCATCGCCAAGTCCAGCAAGCTGGCCAATGTGTCCTACGACATCCGCGGACCCGTGCTCGACAAGGCCCGCGCGATGGAGGAGGAAGGGCAGAAGATCATCAAGCTGAACATCGGCAACGTGGCCGCTTTCGGCCTGGAGCCGCCGGACGAGATCGTCCAGGACATGATACGCAACCTGTCCTCGGCAGCGGGTTATACGGATTCCAAGGGCTTGTTCGCGCCGCGCAAGGCCGTCGTCCACTACTGCCAGGAAAAGGGCATCAAGGGCGTCACGGTGGACGACGTCTACCTCGGCAACGGTGCCTCCGAGCTGATCCAGCTGGCCATCAATGCCCTCGTCAACGACGGCGACGAAGTGCTGATCCCCGCGCCCGATTTCCCGCTCTACACGGCCGTCGTCGGCCTCTCGGGCGGCCGGCCCGTGCATTACGTATGCGACGAGCAGGCCGGCTGGATGCCCGATGTGGCCGACATCCGCGCCAAGATCACGCCGCGCACGCGGGCCATCATGGTCTGCAACCCGAACAACCCGACCGGCGCGCTCTACCCGGACAGCGTGCTGCTCGAAATCATCGAGATCGCACGCCAGCACGAACTGGTCATCCTGGCCGACGAGATCTACGACAAGACGCTCTACGACGGCAACACGCACACGAGCATGGCCTCGCTGGCCGACGACGTGCTGTTCGTGACCTTCAACGGCCTGTCCAAGAACTACCGCTCCTGCGGCTACCGCGCCGGCTGGATGATCGTCTCGGGCGAGAAGCGCCATGCGCGCGACTACGTCGAAGGCCTGAACATGCTGGCCTCGCTGCGCCTGTGCTCGAACACGCCGGGCCAGCTCGCCATCCAGACGGCGCTGGGCGGCTACCAGAGCATCAAGGACCTCGTCGCGCCGGGTGGTCGCCTGTGCCGCCAGCGCGACCTCGCCTACGAGCTGCTCACGCAGATCCCGGGCGTGTCCGTCGTCAAGCCCAAGGCGGCGCTGTACATGTTCCCGCGCCTCGACCCCAAGATCTATCCGATCGCGGACGACCAGCAGTTCGCCTACGAGCTGCTGGCCGAGGAGAAGGTGCTGATCGTCCAGGGCACGGGCTTCAACTGGATCGCGCCGGACCACTTCCGGCTCGTCTTCCTGCCCAATGTCGACGACCTGCGCGAGGCCGTCGGCCGCATCGAGCGCTTCCTCGGCGGCTATCGCAAACGTCATTCCAGCTAACCCGTTATTTCAGTGGCAGCCATGCAAGCAATCAAAGTCGGACTCCTGGGCATCGGCACCGTCGGTGGCGGCACCTTCAACGTGCTGCGGCGCAACCAGGACGAGATCCGCGGCCGCGCCGGCCGTGGCATCGAGATCGCCATGGTGGCCGACCTCGATGTCGAGCGTGCCCGCAAGATCGTCGGCGACGCCTGCCCCGTCGTGGCCGATGCACGCGAGGTCATCAGGAATCCCGAGATCGACATCGTCGTCGAGCTGATCGGCGGCTACGGCATCGCCAGGACGCTGGTGCTCGAGGCCATCGCGGCCGGCAAGCACGTGGTCACGGCCAACAAGGCGCTGCTGGCCGTGCATGGCACCGAGATCTTCGCGGCGGCGCATGCCAAGGGCGTGATCGTCGCCTTCGAGGCCGCGGTCGCCGGCGGCATCCCGATCATCAAGGCGCTGCGTGAAGGCCTGACGGCCAACCGCATCGAGTGGATCGCCGGCATCATCAACGGCACGACCAATTTCATCCTCTCCGAGATGCGCGGCAAGGGCCTGGACTTCGCCGTCGTGCTCAAGGAAGCGCAGCGCCTGGGCTATGCCGAAGCCGACCCGACCTTCGACATCGAAGGTGTCGACGCCGCGCACAAGGCCACCATCATGTCGGCCATCGCCTTCGGTATCCCCGTGCAGTTCGACAAGGCCCACGTCGAGGGCATCACCAAGCTGCAGGCCGCCGACATCAAATACGCCGAGCAGCTCGGCTACCGCATCAAGCTCCTGGGCATCACGCGCCGTCGTGACCAAGGCATCGAGCTGCGCGTCCACCCGACGCTGATTCCGGCGAACCGCCTGATTGCCAATGTCGAGGGCGCGATGAACGCCGTCGTCGTTCAGGGCGACGCCGTTGGCACGACGCTCTATTACGGCAAGGGCGCCGGCTCGGAGCCCACGGCTTCGGCCGTCGTCGCCGACCTCGTCGACATCACGCGCCTGGCCACGGCCGACCCCGAGCACCGCGTGCCGCACCTGGCCTTCCGCCCGGATGCGATGAGCAACACGCCCATCCTGCCGATGGAAGCCGTGCAGACGAGCTTCTACCTGCGCCTGCAAGTGGCCGACGAAGCTGGCGTGCTCTCGAGCATCACGACCATCCTGGCCGAGCACGACATCTCCATCGACGCCGTGCTGCAGCGCCCCGGCGCCGAAGGCGCCGTTCAAGAATTCCCGGCCGAGGGCGAGAAGCCTACCGACCTCGTCATCCTGACCCACGAGACCCTCGAAGGCCGCATGAACGAAGCGCTGGCCAAGATGCAGGCGCTGGCGACCGTGCTCGCGCCCATCGTCAAGCTGCGCAAGGAAGAGCTGGCGTGAAGTACATCAGCACGCGAGGCGACCTCGCAGCGCGCTCCTTCAGCGAAATCCTGCTCGAAGGCCTCGCGCCCGATGGCGGGCTCTATCTGCCGGAGTCCTATCCGCGCATTGACGCGGCCCAGCTGGCCAAGTGGCGCGGCCTCGCCTACGACGAACTCGCGTTCGAAATCCTCTCGCTCTACATCGACGACATCCCCGCCGCCGACCTGCGCGCGATCACGGCGCGCACCTACACGGCGGCCGTCTTCGGCACACGCGAGATCGTGCCGCTCAAGCGCTTGAGCGACGGCATCGCGCTCGAGGCGCTGTCCAACGGCCCGACGCTGGCCTTCAAGGACATGGCGATGCAGCTGCTCGGCCAGCTGTTCGAGTACGAACTCGCGCGCCGCGGCGAGACGCTGAACATCCTCGGCGCCACCAGCGGCGACACCGGCAGCGCGGCCGAGTACGCGATGCGCGGCAAGAAGGGCGTCAACGTCTTCATGCTCTCGCCGAACGGCCGCATGAGCCCGTTCCAGCAGGCGCAGATGTTCAGCCTGATGGACGCCAACATCCACAACCTCGCCGTCGACGGCGTGTTCGACGACTGCCAGGACATCGTCAAGGCCGTCTCCAACGACCTGGCCTTCAAGCGCGCGCATCGCATCGGCACGGTCAATTCGATCAACTGGGCACGCCTGCTGGCCCAGGTCGTCTACTACTTCGCCGGCTACTTCCAGGCCACGAAGTCGAACGACGAGCAGGTGTCCTTCTGCGTGCCCTCGGGCAACTTCGGCAATGTCTGCGCCGGCCACGTCGCGCGCATGATGGGCCTGCCGATCGCCAAGCTCGTCGTCGCCACGAACGAGAACGACGTGCTCGACGAGTTCTTCCGCACCGGCCGCTACGCGCCACGCGGCGCCGCGCAGACGCATGAGACCTCCAGCCCGTCGATGGACATTTCCAAGGCGAGCAATTTCGAGCGTTTCGTCTTCGACCTCGTCGGCCGCGACGCCGCGCGCACGCGCGAGTTCTTCACGGCGGCCGGCGGCTTCCAGCTCGACGCCGCGACCCACGCGCACATTGTGGACTTCGGTTTTGCCTCGGGCCGCTCGACGCATGCCGATCGCCTCGCGACGATCAAGCGCTGCCATGAAGCGCATGGTGTGCTGATCGACCCGCACACGGCCGACGGCCTCAAGGTCGCGCTCGAAACGCACACGGCCGGCGTGCCGATGATCGTCCTCGAAACGGCGCTGCCGGCCAAGTTCGCCGCGACGATCCGCGAGGCTCTCGATATCGAGCCGCCGCGCCCTCCCGGCCTCGAGAACATCGAAGCGCTGCCGCGCCGCGTGACTGTGCTGCCTGCCGACGTGGAACGCGTCAAGCAGTACATTCAGGCGCATGTCTGAACTGCTTTCATTTGAAGCCGCGCTCGAGCGCTTGCTCGGTGCCGTCTCGCCACTGAGCGAACTTGAATTGCTGCCGACGGCGCAATGCCTCGGCCGCGTGCTCGCCGCAGACGTCGTCTCCGCGCTCGACGTGCCGCCGCTCGACAACGCGGCGATGGACGGCTATGCGCTGCGAGTCGCCGACCTTGCAGCTGGCCAGCCGCTGCCCGTGAGCCAGCGGGTGCCGGCCGGCAGCGTGCCGCAGGCGCTTGCGGCGGGCACCTGCGCGCGCATCTTCACTGGCGCGCCCGTGCCGCCTGGTGCCGACGTGGTCGTGATGCAGGAAGTCTGCGAAGCCAGCGACGCGGGCGTGCGCGTCACCATCGATCGGCCCATCGGCCAGCACATTCGCCGGCGCGGCGAGGACGTGCGCCAGGGCAGCGTCGTGCTCGCCGCCGGGCATCGCCTTGACCCGGCCGCGCTCGGCCTCGCGGCCACGGTCGGCGCGGCTTCCTTGAGCGTGACGCGGCGCCTGCGTGTTGCGCTGTTCTCGACGGGCGACGAACTCGTCATGCCCGGTGAGCCGCTCAAGCCGGGCGCCATCTACAACTCCAACCGCTTCACCTTGCGCGGCCTGCTCGAAGGCCTGGGCTGCGAGGTCGTCGACCTCGGCATCGTGCCCGATCAGCTCGAGGCCACGCGTGCCGCGCTGCGCGAGGCGGCGGGCCGCGCCGATGTGATCGTCACGTCGGGCGGCGTCTCAGTCGGCGAAGAAGACCATCTGCGCCCGGCCGTGCAGGCCGAAGGCCAGCTCGACCTCTGGCGCATCGCCATCAAGCCTGGCAAGCCGCTGGCCTTCGGGCGAGTCGGCCAGGCGAAGTTCGTCGGGCTGCCGGGCAACCCGGTCTCCAGCCTCGTCACCTTCGTGATGCTGGTGCGGCCCGTGCTGCTGCGCATGATGGGCGCGACGCAGATCGCACCGACGCGCTACCTGCTGCGCGCCGACTTCGCCTGGCCGCGTCCCGATGCGCGGCGCGAGTTCCTGCGCGTGCGGCTCAACGCGAGCGGCGGGCTGGAGCTGTTCTCCAACCAGGGCTCGGGCGTGCTGACATCGGCCGTCTGGGGCGACGGGCTCGTCGACAATGCGCCCGGCCAGGCCGTGGCGCCGGGGGATGTCGTCGGCTTCATCCCATTCCGGGAACTGATGGCCTGAGAGCGCGGTTCGCCGCCCCGCAGAGCCGCCCCAACCGGCGCAACTCGAGCGACCGTCAGCCCGGCCTTCCTTCGCGGATTGCCGTCCACGACAGCAGGGAGCCCGCGCAAACCATGGCCGCGCCAACCCAGAACGGATTCGACAGCTTGGATCCAAGAAGGGCGGAGGCCATGGCCGCCGACAGAATGGGCGTGAAGTACGACGCGCCCGCCAGCAGCGTGACGTTGCCCTTCAGGATGCCGATGTTCCAGCATGCGTGGCCAATGCCCAAGGCGCAGGCTGTCAGTGCCAGTTGAGCGCAGACGCCGGTCGTGAACGTCATCGAGCCCCCGCCTTCCATCGCGAACTTGCACCACAGGACAACGGCGGTCAGCAGGAAAAACAGCGTCACGCCGTTCTTGCCGCCGGAGATTCGGCTGGTCACGGTGCAGTACGTCGACCAGATCACGGCGCCGACGAACGCGAGGACATAGGGCGCCGGGTTCCCGCGAATATTGGTGGCCATCTGCGCGAGTTCGAGCCCGTTGTCGCCCCCGAGGACCCAGCACACCCCCAGCAACGAGAGCGCGACTCCAGGGACGATCAAGAGGTTTGATCTCTGCTTGTTGACCACGATGGAGAGCAGCATCGTCAGGGTCGGCCACAGGTAGTTGAGCATGCTGACTTCGATCGCCTGCCTGCCGTTCCGGGCATCGCCGATCGCGAGCACGAGGCAGAGTTCATAGGCCGCGAAAAGCCCGCTGCCGAGATAGAGGTACGGACGCGGGAACTCTTTGATCTTCGGGATCCCGACGCTCAGCATCAGAAAGACCGATGCGACCGTGTAGATCATGGCGCCGCCCCCCGTTGGCCCGAGGTGCTCGCTGACCACGCGTATGAGGCCGATCACGGTGCTCCAGAGCCCGATGGCCACGAGTCCGATCAAGGTCGCCTTGTTTCTGGTCACGCTACGACTCTCGGTCTGATGGTTTTGCGGATAGGTGACTGCATCCAGCTGCTTTGCTGCCTGAGCGCCGCTCAGAAGCGATAGGACAGGGCGACGAAATCGCTGAACGCGCGGCTGCGCAGATCCGGCGCAGCGCGGCGCAGGCCGCCGTCGAGCCAGGTCGCACGCGCATAGGCCGTCACGAACCACGGACCGCTCAGTTGAAGTTGCGCGAGCAGCCCTGCCACCGGATTCGTCGCCGCGCTGCCGCTCGCGCCGAAGTAATAGCGCGTGTAATTGGCGGACTGCCATTCGACGCCGATCTCGGGATTCAGGCTCAGCGGCCCGAAGTCGAATTCGGGGAAGTAACTGGCCTCGAACAATTGGCCGTGCGAAGGGCCGAAATCGTGCAGCGCGTTGACGAGCATGCCGCCCCACGGCGTGACTTGCAAGGTGCCAATGCCCAGCGGCGTCGAGTCGGGCCGGCGGCCCAGGTTCGCGCCGGAGTAACCGTCCGTGCGGTATTGCCCGACGAGGTCGAGTGTGCCGTCGCCCAGCGTGAGCGTCTTCAGGCCGGCCGTGTCGACGCGCACGAAGAGGCGACCGGATTCGATGTCGAGATAGGGGATCGGGTTGACGCGCAGGCGCGCGCCGCGCGGCGCAGGCTCTGTCCAGGAGGCGCCGAGGCCGACGTCGCCGGTAAACAGCGGCGGCGCGGGATCTGCTGGCGCCGATACGGCCAGCAGCGCGGCGCTGATCGACAGGGCGGCCTGCGCCAGGAGCGGAAGCGAAAGTTTCATGGACCGCGAACGATAGCCGAGTGTGCGTGCAGGCAGCGTTAAGCGGCCTTTTGCACCTGAGCGCTCACGCCTTGACGTTGAACACCTGTCGCAAGTACGCCAGGAAGGTCTCGTCCTTGCACATCGTCTTGCCCGGCGAGTCGGACAGCTTGGCGACCGCCTGGCCGTTGCAGCGCACGAGCTTCATCACGATGTTGATCGGCACGAGGCCGACGTCGTTCGTCAGCGAGGTGCCGATGCCGAAGCCGAGTTGCGCACGCTCGGCGAAGTGGCGGTAGAGCGAGAACGCGGTTTCGAGCTTGAGCCCATCGGAGAACACGAGCCGCTTGGTGTTGGTGTTGATGCGCAGCTTCTCGTAGTGGGCCAGCGCCTTTTCGCCCCAGACGATGGGATCGCCGGAGTCGTGGCGCAGGCCGTCGAAGAGCTTGGCGAAGTAGAGGTCGAAGTCGGCGAGGAAGGCGTCCATGCCGACGACGTCGGTCAGCGCGATGCCGAGGTCGCCGCGGTATTCCTGCACCCAGTTCTCGAGCGCGTGCTTTTGAAAGTCGCGCAGCCGCACGTTGAGCGCCTGGTAGGTCTGCAGGTACTCGTGCGCCATCGTGCCGATGGCGACGAGGCCGAGCTTGCGCGCCAGGAACACGTTGGACGTGCCGCGAAAGATGCTCGGCAGCTCGCGCTGGAGCGTGCCGATGACTTCTTCGTGCCAGGCGCCGGAGAAGCGGCGGCGCAGGCCGAAATCGAAGAACTCGAAGGGATTGCGCAGCGGCGGCTCGGCCGCGAAAGCCCGCACCTGCGCGATCTTGGCGTGCAGGCGGCGGCGGCCTTCGGCCAGCGCCGCGCCGGTGTCGAAGCGGCGGAAGTACAGCTCGTTGACGATGGCGAGCACGAAGACCTCGAAGGCCATCACGTGGACCTGCGGGCCGCGCGCGACGATCTCGAGCCCGTCGCCGTCAGGCTGCACTTCGATGAAGCGGCGCTGGAAGCGGAAGATGCGCAGGAAGTCGACGAAGTCCGGCTTGATGTAGCGGAGCGCGCCGAGGTAGGCGAGTTCGTCCTCGGTCAGCGCGAGCGAGCAGAGGTGGTCGAGCTGTTCGTTGACTTCGTCCAGGAGCTCGCGCAGCGGGAACTCAGGCGTGTTGCGGCAGGCGAAGCGGTATTCGGCCTGCGCCTGGGGATGGCGGTGCAGCATGGCCTGCCACATCGAGAACTTGTAGAGGTCGGTCTCGAGCAGGCTGGTGATCACGGGCGTCATGGCGCGATTGTCTATGGCCGGAGCAGGGCGAGCGCCTCGCCGCTCGTCGCGAGCCGCAGGCCGCGGCGGCGCATGTCGTCGATGAACTCGCGGTGCTGGGCCTCGAAGCCGGCCACGGGGCTCATGCAGTCGGTCAGCAGCACGATGCGTTCGAGCTGCCCGCCACGCAGGTGCTGGACGATGTGCTCGGTGGTGGCGCGCACACAATGGCTGCTGGCCTCACCAGCAATCAGCAGCAGGCCGGCGCTGTCGAGCGTATCGAGCAGTGCGCGGTTGAGTTGGGTGCCCGCGTCGTGGTCCAGCGGGACTTCGGCCTGCACGGCGCTGTAGTGCTCGGTCCATGGGTTCTCGCCCTTGGTGACTTTGGCGACGCTGCGCAGCTGCTGTTCTTCCCAGCGGTTGTAGGCGGCGCGCAGGTCGGCGTGGACCGCATGGCCCCAGCTGCCGATCTCGCAATGGACGGGCCAGACCATCAACGTGTAGCGGCCACGCGCTTCCAGTGCGTCGACGTAGGCCTGGGCGCGCGCCAGGGCCGCGGCGTCGCGCGGGCGGAAGGCGCCGGCACGCAGTTGCGCCGCGGTGATGGTGGTGAACGCCGCGACCGCGGAACCGTCGGCCTGCTGCCAGAAGGTCGGATGCGCGATGTCGATGTGCTGGTGCGAGTCGAGCGTGATCGTGATGGCGTCGATCGCCGCGCCGGCCGCATCGATGAAGCCGGCCAGGCGCTGCATGTCGGCGTGGGCGCCCGCGACGGGCAGGGCCGGGCGGAGCGTCGCGCCGGTGGCCGGGTCGATGCCGAGGTAGGCATCCGGCAGGTCGCAGAAATCGTTCTGCGGATCAATGACGAGGAGGTGCTGGATAGGCGGACGCATGGTCAAGCCGCGGTGCTGCCCGGCTTGATCCGCCAGACCTTCAGCACGGCCGACGCGTGCCTCAGCCGGCGCAGCACGTCGGCCAGATGAAGGCGATCGCGCACCGAGAGCAGCAGCGTGACCTCGGCGGTCTCGCGGCCCTGGTGCTCTTCGTTCATGGTGATGTGGGTGATGTCGGCCTCGGCCGCCGAGACCGCCTGGGCGACCTGGGCCAGCACGCCCTTGCCGTTGCGCAGCAGCAAGGCCACGCCGGCCTCGAAGGGACGGGAAAGCTCGTCAGCCCAGACCACGGCGATCCAGTGCTCCGGGTCGCGCTGGAACAGGCGCCGGCCGACTGCGCATTCGGCCGTGTGCACGACCAGGCCCTCGCCGCGGCCGAGATAGCCCTTGATGTCGTCGCCCGGGATGGGGCGGCAGCAGGGCGCGAGACGCACCGACGCGCCTTCGCTGCCGTCGATGCTGACCTGGCCTTGCGCCGTGGCCTCGTCGGTCATGAAGCGGCCCATCGTCAGCATGACGGTGTCGGGACGCTGGCCGTGCTCGGCGAGCATGCGCGCGAGCTTCTTGGCAACGATGCTGGCGATCTTGCGGCCCAGGCCGATGTCGACGAGCAGCTCGTCCACCACGCGGTTGCCAGCCCAGCGCGAGAGGCTCTGCCAGATCTCGGCGGCTGCGTCGTCGTCGTCCGACAGGCTCGGCAGCGCCAGTCCTTCCGCGCGCAGCGCCTGCGCCAGCATCTTCTGGCCGAGCTCACGCGATTCTTCCTGCTCGAGGTTCTTGAGGAAGTGGCGGATCTTGGAGCGCGCCCGGCCGGTGCGCACGAAGCTCAGCCAGGCCGGGTTGGGGCGCGCGCCCGTGGCCGTGACGATCTCGCAGACATCGCCGCTGTGCAGCACCGTGCGCAGCGGCACGGGCTCGCCGTTGACCTTGGCTGCGACGCAGTGGTCGCCGACGTCGGAGTGGATGGCGTAGGCAAAGTCCACCGGCGTCGCGCCCTTGGGCAGCGCCATGATCTTGCTCATGGGCGTGAAGACGTAGACGGCGTCGGGGAACAGGTCGATCTTGACGTGTTCGAGGAACTCGTTGGCGTCGCGCGTCTCGTCCTGGATGTCGATCAGCGATTGCAGCCAGTTCGCGCCGAGCTGCTGCATGGCGCTGGCGCTCGCGCCGGTCTTGTACATCCAGTGCGCGGCCACGCCTTTCTCGGCGACGAGGTGCATGGCCTCGGTGCGCACCTGGAACTCCACCGGCGTGGCCAGCGGGCTCACCAGCGTGGTGTGCAGCGACTGGTAGCCATTGGGCTTGGGGATGGCGACGTAGTCCTTGAAGCGCCCGGGCTGCGGCTTGTAGATCTGGTGCAGCACGCCGAGCGCGAGGTAACACTCGGGCAGGGTGTGGACGATGATGCGAAAGCCGAAGATGTCGCTGACCTGCGCGAAGGACAGGCGCTTCTCGCGCATCTTCTTGTAGATGGAGTAGAGCGTTTTCTCGCGGCCCTGGATCTCGACCTCGAGGCTCGTGCCTTTGAACTCCTTGAAGCCCTTGGCGACGTCGCGCTCGATGCGCGCCACCAGGTCACGCCGGTGGCCGCGCGCCTTGGCCACGGCCTTGGCCAGCGCGGCGTGGCGCCATGGGTGGATGTACTTGAACGAGAGCTCCTGCAGCTCGCGGTAGATCTCGTTCAGGCCCAGCCGGTGCGCGATGGGCGCGTAGATGTCGAGCGTCTCGCGTGCGATGCGCTGCGCCTTGTGCGAGGCCATCGCCTCCATCGTGCGCATGTTGTGCAGGCGGTCGGCCAGCTTGATGAGGATCACGCGCACGTCGCGCGCCATCGCCAGCAGCATCTTGCGGAAGGACTCGGCCTGGCTTTCCTCGCGGGTCGAGAACTGGAGCTTGTCGAGCTTGGTGAGACCGTCGACCAGCTCGGCGGTCGGCGCCTCGAAGCGCTCGATCAGCTCGGTCTTGGTGACGCCGCAGTCCTCCATGGCGTCGTGCATCAGCGCGGCCATGATCGCCTGGGCGTCGAGGCGCCACTCGGCGCAGATGCCCGCCACGGCGATCGGGTGGGTGATGTAGGGCGCGCCGCTGGCACGCAGCTGGCCGAGGTGGGCCTCGTCGGCGAACTTGTAGGCCTCGCGGATGCGCCGGATGTCGGCCTTGGAGAGGTAGTTCAGCCGGTGCACCAGCGCGTCGAAGGAGGCCGCTTCGGCCTCGGTCGGAGCAGGTGCCGGCGTCGGGCGCAAGCCCGCCAGGCCCGGAAAACCGGGCAGACGAACGGCGGCAAACGGTCGAAAAGCCATGAAGTGAATTTAACCCATGGCTGATAGGCCTACGGCGCGCCAATGCAAACGGGCACCCGAGGGTGCCCGTTCTCGTACGCCGGCCCGTCGGCCTGGCGCGGTCAGGTCCTTAGACCGGAACCTTGCGCAGCATCTCGATGCCGACTTCGCCGGCGGCGATTTCGCGCAGGGCGGTCACGCCGGGCTTGTTCTTGCTCTCGATCTTGGGCGAGTGGCCCTGGCTCAGCATGCGGGCGCGGTAGGTGGCCGCAAGCACGAGCTGGAAGCGATTGGGGATCTTGGTCAGGCAGTCTTCGACAGTGATGCGGGCCATGGCTCGTTGCTTTTTCTGGAGGTTCAGGGAAGGTCGAGCGCACGGAACACGGCTGAGCGGTTGCGGCGCTGGGTCACGTATTTTAGCCGTTGTGCGTGGACAATGGTTTTCAGGTCGAAAACGGCCGTGTCGAACACAGCGTTCACGACGACGAAATCGAAGTTCGATGCCTGGGCGACTTCCTCGCGCGCATTGGCCATGCGCTCCTCGATGACGGCGGATTCGGTGTCGCCGCGGCGCATCAGGCGCTGCTTGAGCTCGTCCCAGCTCGGCGGCAGGATGAAGACCAGCACGGCATAGGGGAAGAGCTTCTTGATCTGCAGCGCGCCCTGGAAGTCGATTTCCAGCACGACGTCCTCGCCCTGGGCCATGCGCGCCTCGATGGCGGCGCGCGAGGTGCCGTAAAGGTTGCCGTGGACCTCTGCCCACTCGAAGAAATCGCCGTGGGCGACCTTGGCCATGAACTCGTCGCGGCTGATGAACCAGTACTCGCGGCCGTGCTGCTCCTGGCCGCGCGGCGCGCGGGTCGTGTGCGAGACGGAGACGTCCAGGTGCGCGTCGAGCTGCAGCAGGGCCTTGACGAGGCTTGATTTGCCGGCGCCGCTCGGGGCGGCGACGACGAAGAGATTGCCGGGATATTCCATGCAGGGTAGGGGGCTGATGCCGTGGGCTATTCGATGTTCTGGACCTGCTCGCGCATCTGCTCGATGGCGACCTTCATCTCGACGGAGATGTTGGTGAGCTCCAGCGCGGCGGACTTGGAGCCCAGTGTGTTGGCCTCGCGGTGGAGCTCCTGTATCAGGAAGTCCAGGCGCTTGCCGATCTCGCCGCCCTTCTTGAGCAGGCGGCCGATCTCGTCGAGGTGGGCGCGCAGTCGCGCGAGTTCCTCGGCCACGTCGATGCGGATGGCGTAGGCAGCGGCTTCGTTAAGCGCGCGCTCGCGCAGCACATCATCCGGAACGCTTTGCTGAGCGCCGGTGGCGGTCAGCGCCTCCTGCCAGCGCTCGAGAAAGCGCTGTTGCTGGCGCTGCACGACCTGAGGCAGCAGCGGCTCGGCGGCGTCGGCCTGGCTCGCCAGGAAGCGCACGCGCTCCAGCAGCACGGCGACGAGCTTTTCGCCCTCGCGCGCCCGCGCCTCGACCAGTCCGGCCAGGCATTGGCGGGCGGCGGCCATTGCCGGCTCGTCAAACTTCTCGTTGCCGCTGTTGCCGCTGCGACACCATTGCAGCGCCTCCTGGACGGACAGCGGCGCCGCACCGGGCAGGCTGTCGAGCACGACGGACTGCAGCAGGCCCAGGCGGGCCAACTGCTCGGGCTGGGGCTGCGGCCAGGCGTTGTCGTTTTCGCGCTGCGTGTTGATGCGGACCTCGACCTTGCCCCGCTTGACGCCTTGCGTGAGCAAATCGCGCAGCGCCGGCTCGAGGCCGCGCAGCTCTTCGGGCATACGCAGGTTGAGGTCAAGGAAGCGGCCATTGACCGAGCGCATCTCGACACTCACCGCGGTCGAAGCGTTAGTGGAATTTTCCCCATGGGACGACGCGTGCGCCGTGGCGCTGGCGTACCCCGTCATGCTGTAGACTGGCATCTCACAAGCGGCATAAACAGACACGCGACGATTATGTCAAAGCCGAAGCCAGCCCCATTGCCGGCAGGCACGGTGGTTGGGGGCTACCAGATCATCAAGCGGCTGGCAGCAGGGGGCTTCGGCGTGGTCTATCTGGCCGAGGATCCCGAGCACCACCTCGTGGCCCTCAAGGAGTACCTGCCCTCCAGCCTCGCCGAGCGCTCGCCCGGCGAGTTGACGCCGCGCGTCAAGCCCGAGAAGCAGCCGCTCTACCGCCTGGGCCTCAAGAGCTTCTTCGAAGAAGGCCGTTCGCTCGCCCAGATCTCGCACCCGAGCGTGGTTTCGGTGCTGAACTTCCTGCGCGAGAACGAGACCGTCTACATGGTCATGAACTACCTGCAGGGCGACACGCTGCAGGACTTCATCGTGACCGCGCGCGACCTCAAGCGCGACAAGGTGTTCCGCGAGTCGACCATCCGCAGCCTGTTCGACGAGATCCTCAAGGGCCTGCGCATCGTCCACCAGCACAAGATGCTGCACCTGGACATCAAGCCCGCGAACATCTTCATCACCAACGACAACAAGGCCGTGCTGCTGGACTTCGGCGCGGCGCGCGAAGTGCTGTCCAAGGAAGGCAACTTCATCCGCCCGATGTACACGCCGGGCTTTGCCGCGCCCGAGATGTACCGTCGGGATGGATCCTTGGGACCCTGGACCGACATCTACGCCATCGGCGCCTGCATCTACGCCTGCATGCAGGGCTATCCGCCCAACGACGCGCCGCAGCGCCTCGAGAAGGATCGCCTGGCGCTGAGCCTCTCGCGCCTGCGCAATGTCTACTCGGACAACCTCATCGAGGTGACCGAATGGTGCATGTCGCTGGACCCGCTGGCGCGTCCGCAAAGCGTCTTCGCGCTGCAGAAGGAGCTGGCGCGCGAGACCGAGCGCCGCTACACCAAGCTCAGCTTCAGCGAGCGCCTCAAGCTGCAGCTCGAGAACCTCAAGTCCGGAGCCAAGGCTTGACCTTGGCAGCGCGGGGGGGAGTCCGATGAGGTTCAACGTCTTTCAGGTCAGCCGCAAGGGCGGCCGCGAGAAGAACGAAGACCGCATGGGCTATTGCTACACGCGGGACGCGGGCCTCTTCGCGCTGGCCGACGGCATGGGCGGCCACCCCGAGGGTGAAGTCGCCGCGCAACTGGCGCTGCACACGCTGGCGGCGCTGTTCCAGCGCCAGGCCAAGCCGCGCCTGCCAGACCCGCACGGCTACCTGTTCGACGGCATCAGCATCGCGCACCAGCAGCTGCTCAACTACTCGCGCGACAAGCACCTGTCCGATACGCCGCGCACCACCGTCGTGGCCTGCGTGCTGCAGGACGGCGTGAGCCACTGGGCCCATTGCGGCGACTCGCGCCTGTACCTCGTGCGCGGCGGCAAGCTGATCGCGCGCACCCGCGACCATTCCTACCTGGAGCTGCAGGAAGCGCTCCAGCGCCACGGCAGCATGGAAATGCCGGGCGTCTCGCGCTTCAATCGCAACGTGCTGTTCACCTGCCTGGGCAGCCCGGGCAAGCCCATGATCGATATCCAGGGCCCCATCCGACACGAACCGGGCGACCGCATCCTGCTTTGCTCGGACGGCCTCTGGGGTTCGCTCGGCGACGACGAGATCGTTGCCCTGCTCAGCCACCTGCCGCTGAGCGTGGCCGTGCCGGAGCTCGTCGAGCAGGCGCTGCGCAAGGGCGGGCCGCGCTGCGACAATACGACGGTGCTGGCGGTGGAATGGGAAGGCGAGGGCGCACAGGAGGTCGACTCCGAGCACGATCTCGACGAGAGCGGCTTCGCTTCGACCATCCAGGCGACCCAGGGCGGCGTCGACGAGCTCGACGAAGCCGAGATCGAGCGCGGTGTCCGCGAGGTCCAGGACGCCATTCGGAAACGGTGAGTCCCTCGCCCAGGACCGCCTCGCTGGACGCGGGCCGGACTGGTCGGTCCCCCGAGGGGACGACGATGAATGCGGCGTTGAGCCGCATTCATCTTCCTGGGGGCCGGCTTGGGAGCGGCCCGGCGCTCGGCCCCGAACACACTTCGAGAACTACGGAAGAAGATTGCTATGACGACTGAATTCCAACGCGCCGGCGGCCGTGCCGCGGCGCAACTGCGTGCTGTCAAGCTCACGCGCCGCTATACCTGCCACGCCGAAGGTTCGGTGCTGGTCGAGTTCGGCAATACCAAGGTGCTGTGCACGGCGTCCGTCGAAGAAAAAGTGCCGCCGCACAAGCGCGGCTCGGGCGAGGGCTGGGTCACCGCCGAGTACGGCATGCTGCCGCGCGCTACGCACACGCGCTCCGACCGCGAGGCGGCCAAGGGCAAGCAGAGCGGGCGCACGCAGGAGATCCAGCGCCTGATCGGCCGTTCGCTGCGCTGCGTGTTCGACCTCGCCAAGCTCGGCGAGCGCACCATCGCGCTGGATTGCGACGTCATCCAGGCCGACGGCGGCACACGCACGGCCGCAATTACGGGCGCCTACGTGGCGGCGGTGGATGCGGTGAACTGGCTGATCGCGCAAGGCAAGATCACCGCCAGCCCGATCAAGGACGCCGTGGCCGCGATCTCGGTCGGCATCGTCGAGGGCACGCCGCTGCTCGACCTCGAATACACCGAGGACTCCGGCTGCGATACCGACATGAACGTCGTCATGACGGCGAGCGGCGGCTTTGTCGAGCTGCAAGGCACGGCCGAAGGCGCGGCCTTCACGCGCAAGGAAATGAACGCGCTGCTCGACCTGGCCGAGAAGGGCATCGGCGAACTGCTGGCGGCGCAGAAGGCTGCCCTCGCCACATGAAACTGGTACTTGCGTCCAACAACGCCAAGAAGCTTGTCGAACTGCAGGCGCTGTTCACGCCGTTGGGCGTCGAGCTGGTGACCCAAGGTTCGCTCGGCATCGCCGAGGCCCAGGAGCCCTTCCACACCTTCGTCGAGAACGCGCTGACCAAGGCGCGGCACGCCGCGGCCGCCAGCGGCCTGCCGGCGCTGGCCGACGACTCCGGCCTGGCCGTCGACGCGCTCGGCGGCGCGCCCGGCGTGCTTTCGGCGCGCTACGCCACGCTGTTCGGCCGCGAGAAGTCGGACGCCGAGAACAACCGCGTGCTGCTCGAAAAGCTCGCCGGTGTCGACGACCGCCGCGGCCGCTTCGTCTGCGCGCTCGTCGCCGTGCGCTCGGCCGAAGATCCCGAGCCGCTGATCGCCATGGGCCGCTGGGAAGGCCGCGTGCTGGAGCAACTCCAGGGCGAAGGCGGCTTCGGCTACGACCCGCTGCTCTTCATCCCCGCGCTGGGCCTGAGCGTGGCGCAGCTCGGCGCCGAGGTGAAGAACCGCGTGAGCCACCGCGCCCTGGCCGCGCAGGAACTGCTCGCGCAGATGCGCGCGGCCTGGCATCTGGGTTGATCAACCGTGGCAGAAGTCCTCCACATGATGCGGCCGGGCACGCTGAGCCTGCCCGCGCTGCCGCCGCTGGCGCTGTACGTCCACCTGCCGTGGTGCCTGCGCAAGTGCCCGTACTGCGATTTCAATTCGCATGAATCGAAGGGCGAGCTGCCGGCGGCGGACTACCTCGCTGCGATCCGGGCCGACCTCGAAGCCTCGCTGCCGCTGATCTGGGGGCGGCGCGTCATCAGCGTCTTCATCGGCGGCGGCACGCCGAGCCTGTTCGCGCCCGAGCAGATCGCCGAGCTGGTCTCGGACATCCGCGCGCGCCTGCCGCTCGAGCCGGCCTGCGAGATCACGCTCGAGGCCAACCCTGGCACTTTCGAGCGCGAGCGCTTCAAGGGCTATCGCGCGGCCGGCGTGACGCGGCTCTCGGTCGGCGTCCAGAGTTTCGACGACGCCAAGCTCAAGGCCCTCGGCCGCGTCCACGACAGCGCCCAGGCGCGCGCGGCGCTGACCGAGGCGGCGGAGGTCTTCGAGACCTTCAACCTCGACCTCATGTACGCGCTGCCGGGCCAAACCCTGGCCGAGCTCGACGCGGAGCTGCGCGAGGCCTTGAGCTTCAAGCCGCCGCACCTGTCGATCTATCACCTGTCGATCGAGCCCAACACGGTGTTCGCGAACCGGCCGCCCTCGGGCCTGCCCGATGCCGACCTCGCCAGCGAGATGCTGGACCTCATCGCCCAGCGCACCGGCGAAGCCGGCCTGGCACGCTATGAGGTCTCGGCCTTCGCGCGCGACGAGCATCGCTGCACGCACAACCTCAACTACTGGCATTTCGGCGACTACCTCGGCATCGGCGCCGGCGCGCACAGCAAGATCTCGTTCCCGCACCGCGTGCTGCGCCAGGTGCGCTGGCGCGAGCCGGCCGCCTACATGGCCAAGGCGCGCGAAGGCCAGGCCGTCTCCAACGAGAACGAGGTCGCGCGCGGCGAGCTGCCCTTCGAGTTCATGCTCAACGCGCTGCGCCTCGTCGAGGGCGTGCCGGTGCAGCAGTTCCTCGACCGCACCGGCCTGCCGCCTTCAAGCATTGCCAAGGGCTGGGCCGCGGCGCGCGAGCGCGGGCTGATGGTCGACGATCCGGCGCGCCTGGCCGCAACGCCGCGCGGCTTCGACTTCCTCAGCGACCTGCAGCAGTTGTTCCTGTAGCGCGCGCTCAGGCGCGGCGCGCGACGCCGGCCGCCGCGGCGAGCTGGGTCGACAGGCGGCGATGCACTTCGAGGTGCGCCGGCAGCTCCAGCGTCGCGAGCTGCCCGTCGCGCACGACCACGCGCCCGTTGACGACGCACAGGCTGGCGTTGACGGGTGCGCAGAACGCCAGCGCCGCGACCGGGTCCATGCCGGCGCCGGCATGGGCCACGCCGCGCACGTCGAAGGCGGCCCAGTCGGCCGACATGCCCGGCGCGAGCGCGCCAATGTCGTCGCGCCCCAGCACCTGCGCGCCACCGAGCGTGGCAAGTTCCAGCGCCTCGCGCGCGCTCATCGCCGCGGGGCCGAAGCCGACGCGTTGCAGCAGCAGCGCCTGACGCGCCTCGCCGAGCAGGTGGGCGCCGTCGTTGGAGGCGCTGCCGTCGACGCCCAGGCCCACCGGCACGCCGGCATCACGCATGGCGCGGACCGGCGCGATGCCCGAGGCCAGGCGCATGTTCGAGCAGGGGCAGTGGGCGACGCCCGTGCCCGTGCGCGCGAACAGGCGGATGCCGGCTTCGTCGAGCTTGACGCAGTGGGCGTGCCAGACGTCGCGGCCGACCCAGCCGAGGCTTTCGGCGTATTCGGCGGGCGTGGCGTTGAAGCGTTCGCGCGAGTAGGCGATGTCCTTGTCGTTCTCGGCGAGGTGGGTGTGCAGCGAGACGCCGTGGCTGCGCGCCAGCTGCGCCGATTCGCGCATCAGCTCGCGCGACACCGAGAACGGCGAGCACGGCGCGACCACGATGCGAAGCATCGCGTGGCGCGCCGGGTCGTGCCAGGTTTCGATGAGCCGGCGCGTGTCGCGCAGGATCGCGTCCTCGGCCTCGACGAGTTCGTCGGGCGGCAGGCCGCCCTGGCTGCGCCCGACGCTCATGCTGCCGCGCGCGGCGTGGAAGCGCATGCCGATCTGCTGCGCGGCTTCGATCGAGTCGTCGAGGCGGCAGCCGTTCGGATAGAGGTAGAGATGGTCGCTGCTCGTCGTGCAGCCCGAGAGCAGCAGCTCGGCCATGGCGGTGAGCGTGGACACGCGGACCATCTCGGGCGTGAGCCCGGCCCAGACCGGATAGAGCCCGCCGAGCCAGTCGAACAGCTCGGCATCCTGCACGCCCGGCAGGGCGCGCGTGAGGCTCTGGTACATGTGGTGATGCGTGTTCACCAGGCCGGGCACGACGACGTGGCCGTGCAGGTCGAGCAATTCGGCGCGGCCCGCGTCGGCGGCCTCGCGGTAGGGCGTCGGCAGCTCGGCGCTGGCGCCGACCCACTCGATCACGCCATTGCGGGCGACGAGCGCGCCGTCGGTGATCTCGCGCCGCGCCTCGTCCATCGTGACGAGAACGTCGGCATGGCGCAGGATCAGCAGGCGCGGGTCGATCATGGCAGCGGCGGCGTCGTGACAACAACGCCGCGATTGTGGCGCCCGCGCTCCCGCGCGGACGCTTCAGCTTCAGCGCTTGGGTTGCGTCAGGCGCGGGCCGTTGTTGCGCGGACGCTCGCCCGAGCGCTCGCCGCCGCGCGATTCGCCCTGGCGTTGGCCGTGGCCCTGGGCGTTACCGCCCTGGCCCTGACGTTGACCTTGGCCCTGGCCACCACCGGCGTGACGCGGCGCGCCACCGGCCGGACGGCCGCCATCGCGACGCGGCTCGCCGCCACGGCCACCGCCGGAGCGTCCGCCGCCACCGCCGCCACCAGGACGGCCACCGCCGCCCGGGCGTCCACCACCACCACTGCCGGCCGGTGCGCGGCCGCGGCTGCCGTTGGGGTTGAGCACCATGCGGCCGAGCACGATGGGCTCGGGCTTCTCGTCAGGCGAGGGGGCGAAGCCTTGCACGATCTCCTTGGGGATCTCGCGCTTGATGAGCTTCTCGATGTCGCGCAGGAACTGGTTCTCGTCCACGCAGACCAGGCTCACGGCCTCGCCCTCGCGGCCGGCGCGGCCCGTGCGGCCGATGCGGTGGACGTAGTCCTCCGGCACGTTCGGCAGCTCGTAGTTGACGACGTGGGGCAACTGGTCGATGTCGATGCCGCGAGCGGCGATGTCGGTCGCCACGAGCACCTGCAGCGTGCCGGCCTTGAACTCGGCCAGCGCCTTGGTGCGCGCACCCTGGCTCTTGTTGCCGTGGATGGCCATGGCACTGATGCCCTGGTCATTGAGGAAGTCGGTCAGGCGGTTGGCGCCGTGCTTCATGCGCGTGAAGACGAGCACCTGGTGCCAGTCGCCGGCCTTGATCAGGTGGGCCAGCAGGTCCTTCTTCTTCTCGCGTGCGACCGGGTGGACCTTCTGCGCGATGGCGTCGTTGGTCTGGTTGCGGCGCGCGACTTCGATCAGCGCCGGCTGGTTCAGCAGGCGGTCGGCGAGCGACTTGATCTCGTCGCTGAAGGTGGCCGAGAACAGCAGGTTCTGGCGCTTGGGCGGCAGGATCGCCAGGACCTTCTTGATGTCGTGGATGAAGCCCATGTCGAGCATGCGGTCGGCTTCGTCGAGCACGAGGATCTCGATCTTGGACAGGTCCAGGTGGCCCTGCTGGTGGTGATCGAGCAGGCGGCCCGGCGTGGCGACGAGGATGTCGACGCCGGCGCGCAGCTTGTCGATCTGCGGCTGCATGCCGACGCCGCCGAACATCACCATGCTCGTCAGGGGCAGGTACTTGCCATAGGTCTTGACGGACTCTTCGACCTGCGCAGCGAGCTCGCGCGTCGGCGTGAGCACGAGGGCGCGGACCATCGGACGGCCGCGCGCATTGCGCACGGGCTGGCCGGCGGACAGGCGATGCAGCATGGGCAGCGTGAAGCCGGCGGTCTTGCCGGTGCCGGTCTGGGCGCCGGCCAGGAGGTCGCCACCCTGGAGCACGGCCGGAATGGCCTGGCTCTGGATCGGGGTGGGGGAGGTGTAGCCGACGTCGGCGATGGCCTTGAGGAGGGGGGCGGCCAGGCCCAGGGATTCAAATGACATTGAAGACTGCAATGCGCACCGACGCTCGGGCTGCAGGTCGGCGGCGCGAAATGCCGCCAGTCTTCGTGCCTGCGTGAGTTCGGTGCCGGGCTCGCAAAAAGCAAAACCGCGGCAAGACTGAGGCCGCGGAGTAGGGGCGATTATAGGTGGGCGCCAGAGTGAATGCGTCGAGTCTGCGATAAACACTTCACGGCCAGCAGCGTGGCGTTGCCGGCTGTGAAGTCGACGTAAACAGCCCTGCTACATGGGCGTTGATCGAGCGAATGAGGCAGGCGAGAGGCCTTAACTTGCCGCCCATGCCTGAGATCGCCACCCCAAACCCAGACGCCGCGGCCGTGCGGAGCAGCCTCGTGCTGGTCGTCGATGCCGACGTCCAGGCGCGTGAGGCGGCTCGTGCGCTGCTCGAGGCCTGGGGCCATGTGGTGCATATCGGCACGAGTGCCACCGAACTTGAGCGCCTGCGCCAACCGCGCACGGAACTCATCCTGATCGACCCCAGCGAGCCCGGCGGCGTCGGCTGGCCGGCGCTGCGCAAGCTGCGGGCCGTGGCGCGCGGCGTGCCGGTGCTGGCCACCCTGAGTGGTGATGAACCGTTCGACCGCGTGCTCGCGCTCGAGTCGGGCGCCGATGCCGTGATCGGCAAGCCGCTGGACCCGCGCGAGCTGCGTGCGCGCCTCGGTGGCCTGCTCGAACGCGAGACCGGCGCGAGCAGCCTGCAGTTCGGGCGCTGGCGCCTGGACGGCAACGCGCGCCGGCTCTTCGGCCCGGGCGGCTTCAGCACCAGCCTGTCGGTGGCCGAGTACCGGATGCTGCGCGCCTTTCTCGAGCGCCCGCACAGCGTGCTGATGCGCGAGGAGCTCTATGACCTCGTCGGCGATCTCGACCAATCGCCGGACGGCTCGCGCCGCATCGACCTCGTCGTCTCGCGCCTGCGTCACAAGCTCGACGACGACGCGCGCAGCCCGCGCCTGATCCACACCGTGCGCGGCCTCGGCTATCTCTTCGACTCCGGCGCCCTGGGTCAGCCGGCCACTACCAAGGATGCGGCGGACTGACCCGGCGCCGCAAGGTTTTTTCCAAGCAAAGGACTCACCATGAACGTCAGTTCAAGTTACGCATCACAGCTCTCGAGCATGGACTGGGCCTCCATGCTGGGCCAGACGAACGGCAGCAGCGGGAGCTCGGGTTCGAGCTCGATCGGCTCGGACTTCCTGGCCATGCTCAGCGGCGAGGGCGCCGACGGCGCCAGCACGGCCGCGATGAGCGGGCTGGCTTCCGGCAGTTCGGGCAGCTCCGGCACGTCGGACACCAGCGGCAGCTCGTCGCCGCAGGACTTCGACGTGCAACGCTCGACGGCCGATTTCGCCGGGCACCACGGCCACCATCACATGAAGACCTCGAGCGACTCGGATTCGTCGGACTCCACGGATTCGAGCAGTTCCGCGGCGTCGGGCAGCCAGACCATCGCATCCCAGATCACGTCCATGCTCGACTCGCTCGACAGCAACGGCGACGGCTCGGTCTCTTCGACGGAGTTCGGCCTGTCCAATGCCTCGAGCGCCGAAAAGCAGCTGTTCTCCGCGATCGACACGAATGGTGACGGCACGCTGAGCAGCAGCGAGATCTCGAACTTCGCGAACGAGATGCAGTCGGCCATCCAGTCGCGCAATACGGCCGACCAGAACAACGCCATGCTCACGCAGCTCAGCAGCCAGTACCAGAACCTGCTGCAGGGCGGGTACTGGACCAGCGCATCGAGCAGCACCGGCTCGACCTCGACCACCTCGACGGCGGCGACTCAAAGCATCAACCTGACGGCCTGACGCCGCAGGCCCGCGTGCGCGATGCGGCCCCGCCTGGCGGGGCCGCCTTCTTTTGGGCGCGCGGCCGGGCGTCTTGCGAAGCTGCGACAATAGCCGGTTGTTCCCGGACTCGATGCCGCGCGCGGACGCGCGCGCAGTCCGGCTTGGCGCATCCTGCGCATCCAGCGCATCAGCCGCATCAAATTCAGAAAGTCGCCCATGGCCCAGTACGTCTTTTCGATGAACCGCGTCAACAAGACGGTTCCTCCCAAGCGACACATCCTCAAGGACATCTCGCTCTCCTTCTTCCCCGGCGCCAAGATCGGCGTGCTCGGCGTGAACGGCTCGGGCAAGTCCACGCTGCTGAAGATCATGGCCGGCGTCGACAAGGAGATCGAGGGCGAAGCGATCCCGATGCCCGGCATCAAGATCGGCTACCTGGAGCAGGAGCCCAAGCTCGATCCAGACCAGACCGTGCGCCAGGCCGTGGAAGAAGGCATCGGCGGCGTGCTCGCCGCGAAGAAGCGCCTTGACGAGGTGTACGCCGCCTACGCCGAGCCGGACGCCGACTTCGACGCGCTGGCCGCCGAGCAGGGCGAGCTCGAAGCCATCATTGCCGCCGCCGGTTCCGAGAACACCGACCTGCAGCTCGAGCTGGCTGCCGACGCGCTGAACCTGCCGCCCTGGGACGCCGTCATCGGCGTGCTGTCCGGCGGCGAGAAGCGCCGCGTGGCGCTGTGCCGCCTGCTGCTGTCCAAGCCCGACATGCTGCTGCTCGACGAACCGACCAACCACCTGGACGCCGAAAGTGTCGAGTGGCTGGAGCAGTTCCTGCAGCGCTTCCCCGGCACCGTCGTGGCCATTACCCACGATCGCTACTTCCTCGACAACGCCGCCGAGTGGATCTTGGAGCTGGACCGCGGCCACGGCATTCCCTGGAAGGGCAACTACACCGAGTGGCTGGACCAGAAGGAACGCCGCCTCGAACAGGAGCAGAAGTCCGAAGACGCCCGCATGAAGGCGATGAAGGAAGAACTCAAGTGGGTGCGCTCCAACGCCAAGGGCCGCCAGGCCAAGAGCAAGGCGCGCCTGGCCCGCTTCGAGGAACTCTCGGACGTCGAATACCAGCAGCGCAACGTCACGAACGAAATCTTCATCCCCGTGGCCGAGCGCCTGGGCAATGAGGTGATCGAGTTCGAAGGCGTGAGCAAGAGCTTCGGCGACCGCGTGCTGATCGACAACCTGAGCTTCAAGGTGCCGCCGGGCGCCATCGTCGGCATCATCGGCCCCAACGGCGCGGGCAAGTCGACGCTGTTCCGCATGCTGCAAGGCACCGAGCAGCCGGACAGCGGCACGGTCAAGATCGGCAAGACGGCCAAGATGGCCTTCGTCGACCAGAGCCGCGCCAGCCTGGAAGCCGAAAAGACCGTGTGGGAAGACGTCTCGGGCGGCCTCGACAACATCGTCGTCGGCAAGTTCGTGATGCCCAGCCGCGCCTACCTCGGCCGCTTCAACTTCAAGGGCAACGACCAGCAAAAGCTCGTCGGCAGCCTGTCCGGCGGTGAGCGCGGCCGCCTGCATCTGGCCAAGACGCTGGCCCAGGGCGGCAACGTGCTGATGCTCGACGAACCGTCCAACGACCTCGACGTCGAAACGCTGCGCGCGCTGGAAGAAGCGCTGCTGGAGTTCGGCGGCTCGGCCATGGTCATCAGCCACGACCGCTGGTTCCTCGACCGCATCTGCACCCACATCCTCGCCTGCGAAGGCGATTCGCAGTGGTTCTTCTTCGACGGCAACTTCCACGAGTACGAAGCTGACAAGAAGAAGCGTCTCGGCGAAGAAGGCGCGCGGCCCAAGCGCATGCGCTTCAAGCCGATCAAGTGAAGCCCGGCCAGCATCTGACGCTGTCGAAGCTGCTTCGATTTGCGTTGGTGGGTGTCGCCGCGACCGGCGTTCAATACCTGGTCGCGGCGCTGCTGTTCTGGGGTGTCGGCTGGCCCGCGGTCTGGGCTTCGGGCCTGGGCTTCGTGGTGAGCGCGGTGGGCAATTTCCTTGCCAACGCCATGTTCACCTTCGGCGTGCGCGACCGGCTGATGGGCCGTTTGCCGCGCTTTGCGGTCGTGGCTGGCACGGGCCTGGCGCTGAACAGCGCCGTGCTCGCGCTGGCCCAGCGCAACGGCCTGCACGTGCTGCTCGCGCAATTGCTGGCGACGCTGCTGGTGCTGGCGTGGAACTTCGTGCTCAACGCCGTCTGGTCGTTCAGGGTCAACGCGAATGGATAGCCATCGCCTCGACCACCAGAATTTGGCGATTAACAAAGTCAGGCGGGGCGAGTGTTGACATGGATCTGATCGATGCGCAGTCGTTTCAGCGGCGACCGGATTTCACGGAGACCGCGCCCATCGTCAACCTGGTGATCCCTTGCTACAACGAGCAAGAGGTGCTGCCTGAGACCGTCTCGCGCCTGATCGCGCTGCTCAGCGCGATGAAGGCGCAGGGGCTGGTCGCCCCGGCCAGCTCGGCCTACCTCGTCGATGACGGCAGCCGCGACCGGACCTGGGCCATGATCGAGCAGTTTGCTGCCGAGCATCGCGAGATCTGCGGCATCAAGCAAAGCCGCAACCGCGGCCACCAGAACGCGCTGCTGTGCGGCCTGATGAGCGTCGGCGGCGACGCGCTGATCAGCCTCGACGCCGACCTGCAGGACGACCTGGCCGCCATTCCGGAAATGGTGACCCGCTTTCGCGCCGGCGACGAAGTCGTGTTCGGCGTCCGCCGCCGCCGCGACAAGGACAGCGCGTTCAAGCGCGTGACGGCCGAGGGCTACTACAAGCTCCTGCACGCGCTCGGCGTCGAAGTGGTCTTCAACCACGCCGACTACCGCCTGCTGGGGCGCCGCCCGCTGGAGGCCTTGCGCGGCTTCCGCGAGTCGCACCTGTTCCTGCGCGGCCTGGCGCTGCAGCTGGGCTATCGCCAGGGCACGGTCGAGTTCGATCGCGCCGAACGCTTTGCGGGCGAGTCCAAGTACCCACTGTCGAAGATGCTGTCGCTGGCCTGGCAGGGCGTGACCTCGTTCTCGGCCTATCCGCTGCGCCTCATCACCGGCGCCGGCGCGCTGGTCTCGGGGCTCAGCCTGGCCCTGGCCGTGTGGGCGCTGGTCGTGCGCACCTTGACCGATGACGCGCTGCCCGGCTGGGCCTCCACGGTCATCCCGATGTACTTCCTGGGCGGCGTGCAATTGCTGAGCCTGGGCGTCATCGGCGAGTACCTGGCCAAGGTGTACGAGGCTTCCAAGGAGCGTCCGCGCTTCAACGTGGAATCGATCTGCGGCGCCTGGAGCCAGTCTTGACGGCCGGCCGCGCCGGTGCCTGGCTGAGCCGCCAGTGGCCGGCCCTGCTCGTGCTGTTCGGCGTTGCGCTCGTGGCCTGGGTTACCAGCCCGACCGATGGTGATTTCTGGTGGTACGACTCCTGCCGTCACGCCATGAACGGCGTGTTCATGCACGACTTCTTCGCGCAGGGCGGATGGCGCTCGCCAATGACGTTCGCGCGTGGCTACTACGAGCAGTACCCGGCCATCAACATCGGCTTTTATCCGCCCTTGCTCTACGTCGTGATGGCGGTGGCGCTGGGCCTGTTCGGCGTCAGCCACGCGGTTTGCCAGGCGGTGATCGCGGCGTTTGCGGGTGCGGCCGCTGCGGCCTGCTACGCCCTGGCCCGGCCGCGCTTCGACCGGCTCACGGCGGTGGCCGTGGCCCTCGTCGCGGTGCTGACGCCGGAGATGGCCTTGTGGTCGCGCCAGGTCCAGCCCGACGTCCCGGCGCTGGCCTGGCTGCTCTGGGGTGCGTGGGCGCTGGCCCGCTACCTCGAGACCTCGCGCACGAGGTTTCTCTGGTGGTCCGCCACGCTCTTCGGCTGCGCGATCTCGACGCGGGTCCAGACGATCTTCCTCGTGCCCGTGTGGCTGGGCGTGCTGTTCCTGCATCCGCAGGCGCGCCAGGCGGCTCTGAAGCTGCGGCTCGCGACGACGGCCTGGCTGGGCCTGCTGGCCGCGCCTGCGGTGCTGGGAATGCTGTACTTCGCACGCATTGCGACCGGCCTGGCGACGGCCATGCCGGGCATGCCGCCGCTGCTGTCGCTGGGCAACTGGAGCTGGTACCTCGTCCGCTTCCCGGCCCTGTTCGGGCTGGCGGGCGTGCTGGTGGTCGTCGTCGGCGTGATCGTCTGGCTGACATCGGCGCGCAGCAGCTGGGCGGCGGCCTTGTCGGGACGCGCCGGCTTGATGACGGCGTTTGCGCTCGCGGCGTGGCTGTTCTTCACCGTGGTGTCCAACAAGGATGTGCGCTTCGGCATGCCGATCGAGCCGTTCGCGCTGCTGGCGGCTGCGCTGCTGTGGGCCGGGAGCCCATCGCGCCTGGCCGGCGCGGCACGGTGGGCGATGCTGCTCGGCGCGGCCGTGGCCGCCGTGCAGATCGCCCGGGCCGACGCGCTGCACGCGGTGCCGCGCGTCACCGGCCATGCCGAAGCGGCCCGCCTCGTGGCCGAGCTCGCGCCGCCGCACGGCCGCGTCCTCGTCTCCGCGCATCGCGACGGCAACTTCATCTTCGACCTGCGCACGCTGACGACTCGCCCGGATCTCTCGGTGCTGCGTGCCGACAAGCTGCTGGTCGACATCCTCATCGTCAAGGACCTGGGCGAGCACGACAAGGCCTTGAGCGCCGATGCCATCGCGCAGATGCTGGCCCGCAAGAACGTGGGCGTGGTCGTGTCGCAGACCGACTACCTGGACGATCTGCCGTCCATGCACGCCTTGCGCGAGATGCTCGACTCGGGCTGCTGCTACACCCTGAGCCGGACCATCACCGTCACCGGCGAGCACAACGCCGACGAGCGCGAGCTGCGCGTCTACGTGCGCCGCTGAGCCGCTGCGAGGGCATTCATGTCCGGGTGCACCGGGCTATTCGCGTGTCTTTACATTCGCTCCATGGTGGGCTTACGTCGTACCGCGAGCATGACTACACCCAAAAGCCAAGGAGTAGTTTCATGTCCCTGTCGCGCTTTCACCGTCTTGCCGCCGTTGCCGTTCTGGCCGTGGGTGCTGCCGCTGCCGCCCAGGCACAGCCGCCGATGGCGCCGCCTGCCCCCCCGCACGGCGAATGGCAGCACGGCGGCCACCAAGGCATGGGCCGCGAACACGAGCGCATGGAGCGCATGCTCGACGTGGCCGACGCCACCGATGCCCAGCGCAAGCAGATCCACGACATCATGATGGCGGCGCACAAGGACCTGCAGGCCCAGCGCGAAGAAGGCCGCAAGCTGCACGAGCAGGGCGAAGCGCTGTTCAGCGCGCCGACCATCGACGCGCAAGCCGCCGAGGCCCTGCGCGCCAAGGGCGAGGCCCTGCGCGATGCCGCCAGCAAGCGCATGCTCAAGGCCCGCCTGGACATCGCCAATGTGCTCACGCCCGAGCAGCGCTTGCGCATCGCCCACATGATGGAGCGCCAGCACAAGCGCATGGAAGAGCATAAGAAGGCGATGGAATCGCACATGAAGGACATGGCCGCGCAGCGCCCCGGCCGTCCCGCTTCCGCACCGCAATGAGCGGAGTCCCTTATGCTTCAGTCTCTCCATGAGCTGACCCGCACCCCGGCGCCCCGGGGGGCTGCCCCATCCACCATGACCTCACGCCTGCTGCTCGTCGACGACGACACCCGCCTGACCAACATGCTCGGCGACTACCTCGGCGCCGCCGGATTCGAAGTCCGCGTCGCCGGCTCGCTGGCTGCTGCCCGCGAGGCGCTCGCCCAGGGCAGCTACGAGCTGCTCGTGCTGGACATCATGCTGCCCGATGGCGACGGCCTGGACTTCTGCCGCGAAGTGCGCCAGGACACACGCCTGCGCCGCCTGCCAGTGCTGATGCTGTCGGCGCGCGGCGAACCCATGGACCGCATCCTCGGCCTCGAGCTCGGCGCCGACGACTACCTCGCCAAGCCCTTCGAGCCGCGCGAGCTGCAGGCCCGTGTCAAGGCGCTGCTGCGCCGCCTCGAGCCGCAGGCCGGTGGCGACGAGGTCCTGCGCTTCGGCCGCCTGGAGATCGACCTGGCCGCGCGCCTGGCCCGTCTCGACGGCAAGCCCTGCGATCTCACGAGCCACCAGTTCGACCTGCTCGTCGTGCTGGCCCAGAGCCCCGGCCGCGTGCTCACGCGCGACCAGATCATGGATGCGCTCAAGGGCCATCCGCTCGAAGCCTTCGACCGCTCGATCGATGTCCACGTCTCGCGCATCCGCGCCGTCATCGAGGACGACGCGAAGGCGCCGCGGCGCGTGCTGACCGTGCGTGGCGTCGGCTACGTGTTCGCCAAGAAGCAGGACGCCGAAGGCACTTGAAGTCTCCCCCTTGAAGTCCCTCTATCTCCGCATCTACCTGACGCTGGTGGCCCTGCTGCTGGCGTTTGCTTTTGGATCGGCCTGGTTGTTCCAGCGCCAGATCGAGCACGAGCGCGTCCTGAACGACGCGCAGGCCAACGAGCGTCTGGCCTCGATGGGCCTGCTGTTGCATCACGCTTTGCCGCCGGTGACCGCGCCTGCTTCCGCGCAGGCTGACGCCGTGCGCGATTGGGGCCAGCGACTGCGCATCGCCGTCGCGCTCTTCTCGCCCGCGGGCGAGCTCGTCGGTGAGAGCGAGCTCTACGAGCGCCGCTCCGAAGAGCCGGGTGCCCACCAGATCGTGGTCGACCTCGAGGACGGCCGCAAGCTCGCCTTGCTGCGTGCCTGGCGACCGCAGCCCGGTTTCCGCCAGGGCGGGCCGGACCCCGATGGCCGGCCGCGGCTGGGTCCGCCGCGCCAGGACGTGCCGCTTGGCCTCGCGCCGTTCACGGGCCGGCCGGCCGGCGAGGCGCTGGCCGTCGTGCTGGTGCTGCTTTTTCTTGGCGTGGCGCTGGGCGCCTACCCGGTCGTGCGCCGTCTCACGCGCCGCCTCGAAGCGCTCAAGACGGGCGTCGAGCATTTCGGCGCGGGCAACCTGGGCCAGCGCGTCGACGATCGCGGCGGCGACGAGATCGCGGCCGTGGGACGCAGCTTCAACGCCGCGGCCGAGCGCATCCAGACGCTCATGATGTCGCAGAAGCACCTGCTCGCCAACGCGAGCCATGAACTGCGCTCGCCGCTGGCGCGCATGAAGATGGCCTTCTCGATGCTGGAGGAAACCGATGCGCCGGCGGCGCGCGATCGCCTGGGCCACGAGATCCACACCAATATTGCCGAGCTCGACGCGCTGGTCGAGGAAGTCCTGCTCGCGAGCCGGCTCGAAGCCGACCCGCAGGGGCGCGTGCTCGAGCCGGTCGACCTGATCGCCCTGGCGGCCGAGGAAGCGGCGCGCGTCGGCGCGGAGTTCGAATCGTCCTGCCGCGAATTGCGCGCCCAGGGCGAGGAGCGCCTGCTGCGCCGCGCGCTGCGCAACCTGCTCGAGAACGCGCGGCGCTACGGCGCCGGCAGCGTCGTCGAGCTCGAACTCGCGCGCGAGGGCGACACGGCCGTCATGCGCGTGCTCGACCGCGGGCCGGGCGTGCCGGAGACCATGCGCGTGCGCATCTTCGAGGCCTTCTTCCGCCTGCCGGGCCATGCCGAGCAGGCGGGTGGTGTCGGCCTCGGCCTGTCGCTGGTCAAGCAGATCGCCGAGCGCCACGGCGGCGGTGCCCGCTGCGAGGGTCGCGAAGGCGGCGGCAGCGTCTTCGTGTTGCGCATACCGGCGCTCTGACGCCGGCTTGACCGCCTCAGGGCTCGTGCCGGTGCACCCAGGCCAGCAAGCCACTCAGGCCCACGGCAGCGATCAACAAGCCCAGCGTCGCCGCGAACCAGAAGCCTGAGGCGCCCTGCAACAGCGCCGGCACCCAGGCCGCGCCGCTGAAGGCCAGCAGATTGCCGCCGCCCAGGCCCACGCCCCATAGCGCGAGCGTGTAGACGATCATCGGCGCGGTGGCGATGTGATGTGCGCGCAGCACGAAGGCCGCGACCGTCTGCACGGCATCGCTGGCATGGAACAGCCAGACCCACAGCAGCAGCGGCAGTGCCGCGCGGATCAGCGCTGCGTCGTGGGTGTAGACGCCCAGCACCTGCACGCGGCCGAAGAACACCGCCGCGCCGAGCACGAAGGCGCAGGCGAGCCCGAGGACGATGCCGTGCCAGCCGAGCCGGCGTGCGTCCTCGAGGTCGCGCGCGCCGATCTGCTGCGCCACCAGCGTGCCGGCCGCGTTGCCGATGGCATAGGGCAGCATGAACATCATCGCCACGAGGTTCACGGCGAGCTCGTGGCCCGCCACGATCGTCGGCCCGAGGCGCGCGATGAACAGCGCCATGAAGGTGAAGCCCGTCACCTCGATCATGATGCCCGCGCCCATCGGCACGCCCAGGCGCAGCAGCTTGCGGATCAGCGGCCAGCGCGGCGGGTGCAGGCCGCGTGCATGCAGGCCGAAGCGCGCGTAGAACGGGTCCTTGCGCAGCACGACGATGGCTACCGCGATCTGCGCCCACATGACGACGGCCGTGGCCGCGCCGCAGCCCAGGCTGCCCAGCGCCGGCACGCCGAAGCCGCCGAAGATCAGCCAGCTCGACAACGGGATCTTGGCCAGCAGTCCGCCGATCTGCAGCGCCATGACGATCTTGGGCCGCGAGACCGCGACGTTGAAGCCGCGATACGCCATGAAGAGCAGCGCCGGCGGCAGCGCGAAGGCCAGCGCGAACAGGTAGTCGCGCACGCGTGATTCGACGTCCGACCCGACATGCGCGATGGCGAGGAAGGGCCCGGGAAACAGCAGCGCCACGTCGCCGAGCAGGGCCAGGCCCAGCGCCAGCCAGCCGGCCTGGTAGAGCTGCTCGCCCGACGCTTCGAGCTCGCCGGCGCCGAAGAGCTGGCCGACGATGGGCGAGATCGCCAGCACGATGCCCATCAGCCCGACGAAGACGCTCACGTACACGGCGGCGCCGATGGACAGGGCCGCGAGGTCGATGCTGGAGTAGCGTGCCAGCAGGACGGTGTCCACGGTGGCATAGCTCAGCACCGCGACCTGGCCGACGAAGACCGGCCACGCCAGCGGCAGCATGCGCCGCAGGTCGCGCATGAAGGACTGCTTCACGGCTTGGATTCTTGGGGGTGATCGACGCCGGTCGCTTCGCGCGCGCGCTCGGCGTAGCGGTTGAAGCGCCAGGCGGTGGCTTCGAGCGTGATGCGGTGCCAGGTCTCGCGCTTCTCGGTCGGCGTCATCACGGGCCAGTTCTGCACCTCGTCGAAGGTGCGGCCGCAGCCCTTGCAAAGGTCGTCGCCCTGGCTGGTCGAGCAGATCGCGATGCAGGGCGCGTCGGGCGTGCTGTCGTACCAGCCGAGCCAGGCGTCCATGGCTTTGGGCGACATCGATTCCTCGGCGCAGGTCTCGTCGCGGTAATAGACCATCAGCGCGTAGACCTCGGCCAGCGCGCGCACCTCGGCGCAGGCGCTGATGCCGTCGGGCGAGGGCCGGCGCGCGCGCCACCAGTTGATGGCGGATTCGATGTCGGTGATGTGGATCGCTGCCATGGCACGCGCTCAGTAGCTCAGGCCCATGGCCGCGCGCACTTCCTTGAGCGTCTTGCGCGCCACGGCGCGGGCGCGCTCGCTGCCGAGTTCGAGGAGCCAGTGGACTTTCCTGGTGTCCGCCGCCAGCTCGGCCGCGCGCTCGCGCCACGGTGCCTGCAGCTGGACGACGGCGTCGATCAGCGGCTGCTTGCAGTCCAGGCAGCCGATGCCGGCGGTGCGGCAGCCCGTCGCCAGCGACTCGCGCGTGGCGGCATCGACATGGATCTCGTGCAGCGCCCAGACGGGGCAGCGCGCGGGCTCGCCTGCATCGGTGCGGCGCACGCGCTGCGGATCGGTGGGCATGGTGCGGATCTGCTCCGCCACGAGCTCGGGCGCCTCGCGCATCGCGATGCCGTTGCCCAGGCTCTTGCTCATCTTGCGGCCGTCGAGGCCCGGCACGCGCGGCGTCGGCGTGAGCAGCGACTGCGGCTCGGGAAAGACCGCGCCATGCCGATGATTGAAGCGCCGCGCGACCTCGCGGGCGAACTCGACGTGGGCCTGCTGGTCCTCGCCGACGGGCACGAGCCCGGCCTTGTGGATCAGGATGTCGGCGGCCTGCAGCAGGGGGTAGCCGAGCAGGCCGTAACTCGGCTTTTCAGTGGGCTTCTCGGCGGCGAGTTCCTTGAAGGTCGGCACGCGCTCGAGCCACGACAGCGGCGTGTCCATCGCGAGCAGCGTGAACAGCTCGGCATGCTCGGGCAGGCGGCTCTGCACGAAGAGCGTGGTGCGCTCGGGGTCGATGCCGGCGGCGAGCCAGTCCACGACCATCTCGTAGACGTTGTGCTCCATCTGCTCGCGCGAGGGCTGGGCGTTGGTCAGCGCGTGCAGGTCCGCGACGAAGAAGAAGCAGTCGTGCGTCTCCTGCAGGCGCAGCCAGTTGGCCAGCGCGCCGTGATAGTGGCCGATGTGCAGGGCGCCGGTCGGGCGCATGCCCGAGATCACGCGGGGCAGGGTTTCGCGGGTTTGTTCCATGGGGGAGGGCGATTGTTACACTGCCCGCCCGATGAAGCGCATCGTCATCCTGATCTCCGGCCGCGGCTCCAATATGGAAGCCATCGTCAACGGCTGTGCCGCCGAACGCTGGCCCGCGGAGATCGCCGCCGTGCTGAGCAACAAGCCCGGCGCGGCGGGCCTGGACTTCGCGCGCCGGCACGGCATTGCCACCGAGGTCGTCGACCACAAGGCCTACGCCGGCCGCGAGGATTTCGACGCCGCGCTGATGAAGGCCATCGATGCCCACGCGCCGGACCTCGTCGTGCTCGCGGGCTTCATGCGCATCCTGACGCCCGGATTCACCGCGCATTACGCGGGCCGCATGTTCAATGTCCACCCCTCGCTGCTGCCGTCCTTCACGGGCCTGCAAACGCACGCGCGGGCGATCGAGACGGGCTGCAAGTTTCACGGTGCGACGGTGCACTTCGTGACGGCCGAGCTCGACCACGGCGCCATCGTGGCGCAGGCCGTCGTGCCGGTGCTGCCGGGTGATGACGCGGCGCAGCTGGCCGCACGCGTGCTCAAGATCGAGCACCGCATGTATCCGGCGGCCGTGCGCTGGTTCGTCGAGGGCGCGCTGCGCCTCGAGGGTGGCGTCGTGGTGCAGACGGCGGGCGAGTCGCAATCCTTCAGCTGAAACGAGCGCGAGCCTTCGCAAGCCGCCAAGCCAGCCTGCGCAGGCCGCTGCCGGCGCGGGGATTTGGGCAGAGCCGATAGACTGCGGGCATGTCTGCGCCGTCCCTCGATCCCCACCAACGCCTGGACCGCCTCGAGCGCCTTTTGCTGCGCCTGGACGCCTGGTTGCCCCCGCCACCCGCCGAGCCCGACTGGACCGCCCACGCCTACCGCGCGCGGCGCCGTGCCAGCCCCTTCGGCCTGCCGGCGCGCCTCGTGCTCGAGCCGGTGCGACGCATCGCGACGATCCGCCTGGCCGAACTGCGCGAGGTCGACGCGCAAAAGGAGCGCCTGGTGCGCAACACCGCGCAGTTCGTCGCCGGCCGGCCGGCCAACAACGTGCTGCTGACGGGCGCGCGCGGCACGGGCAAGAGCTCGCTGATCAAGGCCGTGCTGCACGAGTTCGCGCCGCAGGGCCTGCGTCTGATCGAGGTCGACAAGGCGGATCTCGTCGACCTGCCCGAGCTGATCGAGCAGGTTGCCACACGCCCCGAGCGCTTCGTCGTGTTCTGCGACGACCTCAGCTTCGACGAGGGCGAGGCCGGCTACAAGGCGCTCAAGTCCGTGCTCGACGGCTCCATCGCCGCGGCCAGCGACAACGTGCTCGTCTACGCCACCAGCAACCGCCGCCACTTGCTGCCCGAGCAGATGCGCGACAACCTTGCCGCCAAGTACGACGAGAACGGCGAGCTGCATCCAGGCGAGGCGGTCGAGGAAAAGATTTCGCTCTCGGAGCGCTTTGGCCTGTGGCTGAGCTTCTACCCCTTCAGCCAGGCCGAGTACCTGGCCATCGTGGCGCAGTGGCTGCGCCATTTCGACATGGATGAGGCGACGATCGAGGCGGCGCGGCAACGCGCGCTGGTCTGGGCGCTCGAACGCGGCTCGCGCTCGGGGCGCGTGGCCTACCAGTTCGCGCGTGACTTCGCAGGGCAGGGCGGGGGCGACGAATGACCGAAGAACGCAAGGCCGTTGATGTCGCGGTTGGCGTCCTCGTCGAACGCGATGCGCAGGGGCGCGAAGGCCGCTTCCTGCTGACGACGCGTCCGCCCGGCAAGGTCTACGCCGGCTACTGGGAATTCCCGGGCGGCAAGATCGAGGCAGGCGAGACGGTCGAGCAGGCACTGGCCCGCGAGCTGCACGAGGAACTCGGCATCACCATCGCCGGGGCGACGCCCTGGAAGATCGAGATGATGGACTACCCGCACGCCCGCGTGCGCCTGCATTTCTGCAAGGTCTACGCGTGGTCGGGCGAGTTCGAGATGCGCGAGGGCCAGACCATGGCCTGGTCCAAGCTGCCGGTGCGCGAGCAGCCCGTGCTGCCGGGCACGATTCCGGTGCTGCGCTGGTTCGCCGAAGAGCGTGGCCACGCGGGCGCCACGCACATCGACTGGCTCGACGAAGTCCGCTGGGACCGCGACGGCCTCGTGCCCGTCATCGCGCAGGAGCAGGGCACGGGCGACGTGCTGATGTTCGCCTGGATGAACCGCGAGGCGCTGGCGCTCACGGCCGAGAAGGGCGAAGCCGTCTACTGGAGCCGTTCGCGCCAGAAGCTCTGGCACAAGGGCGAGGAGTCGGGCCACACGCAGACCGTGCACTCGATGCGCCTGGACTGCGATAACGACGTCGTTCTGCTGACCATCACGCAGAATGGCCACGAGCCCGGCATCGCCTGCCACACCGGCCGGCACAGCTGCTTCTTCCAGCGCTACGACAATGGCCGCTGGCTGACGGTCGAGCCCGTGCTCAAGGACCCGGAAAGCATTTACCGATGAACGACGACATCCTGCGGCGCCTGGGCGCCGTCATCGAATCGCGCAAGGGCGCCGACCCGCAGGCGAGCTACGTGGCCAAGCTCTTCGACAAGGGCACGGACGCCATCCTCAAGAAGGTCGGCGAGGAAGCCACCGAGCTTGTCATGGCGGCCAAGGATGGCGCGCCGGACAAGATCGTCTACGAATGCGCCGACCTCTGGTTCCACAGCCTCGTCGCGCTGGCGCAGTTCGGCCTCACGCCCGAGCAGGTGCTGGGTGAACTCGCACGCCGCGAGGGGCTCTCGGGCCTGGAAGAATTCGCGCAGCGAAAGGAAAGCAAGGCATGAGCGCCGATCCGAACTGCCTCTTCTGCAAGATCGTCGCCGGGCAGATCCCGGCCAAGAAGGCCTACGAGGACGAGCAGATCCTCGTCTTTCACGACATCCATCCCTGGGCGCCGGTGCACGTGCTGCTGATCCCGAAGCTGCACATCGCCACGCTGGCCGACATCGGCCCCGAGCATGCCGCGCTGATGGGGCACATGACGACGCTGGTGCCGCAGCTCATGCGCGAACTCGGCGTGACGAACGGCTATCGCACCGTCATCAACTGCGGCAAGGATGGTGGCCAGGAGGTCTATCACCTCCACATGCACGCCATGGGCGGCCCCCGTCCCTGGGCGAAAGGGTGAACCCCGAAGCCATGTCGCCGGCGTCGTCTCGCCGCGAACTTAGAATTCCCCATCTGATTTGAGGAGAAAGCCATGGGTGGCTTGAGCATTTGGCACTGGCTGATCGTGCTGGTGATCGTGGTTCTGGTGTTCGGCACCAAGAAGCTGAAGAACGTGGGCGAGGACCTGGGCGCCGCCGTCAAGGGCTTCAAGGACGGCATGAAGGACGGTTCTTCGGCCGCCGAGCCGCCGCCGCAGCAGCTCGCCAACCAGAAGACGACCGACGCCAACACCGTCGACGTCGAGGCCAAGACCAAGCAGTAAGGCTGCTGGCGCCATGATCGACTTCGGCCTCGACAAGATCGCCATCATCGGCGCCGTCGCGCTCGTCGTGCTCGGGCCCGAGAAGCTGCCGCGCGTGGCGCGCACGGTCGGGCACCTGATGGGCAAGGCGCAGCGCTATGTCGCCGAGGTCAAGGCCGAGGTGAACCGTTCCATCGAGCTCGAGGAACTTCAGAAGATGAAGTCCCAGGTCCAGGATGCGGCGCGCGATGTCGAGCAGTCGATCCGGCGCGAGACCGATGCCGCCGCCACGGCCTTCAACGACATCTGGAAGGATGGCACGCAGGCCATCGACCCGCTGCCGCCCATCTATCGCCACCCGCGCAAGAAGTGGCGGCTCAAGCGCGGTGCCACGCCCCAGTGGTACAAGCTCAAGGCCGGTGTGCGCCGCAACGTGCAGTCGGGTGCGGCGCGCGTGGCCCGCTTCCGTCCACCGGTCCGCTGATTCCCCATGGCCCAGACTCCCGAGCCGGACGACGAACTCGCCGGCACCGAACAGCCCTTCGTCCAGCACCTGATCGAGCTGCGCGACCGCATCATGCGCGCGGCGCTGGCGGTCATCGCCGCGTTCATCGTGCTGGCGCTCTATCCGGGCCCCTCGCATCTGTACGACCTGCTGGCCGCGCCGCTGGTGTCGCACCTGCCGCAGGGCTCGCACATGATCGCCACGGGCGTGATTTCGCCCTTCCTCGTACCCATGAAGGTCACGCTGCTGGCGGCTTTTTTGCTGGCGCTGCCGGTGGTGCTCTATCAGGTCTGGGGCTTTGTCGCGCCGGGCCTGTATTCGCATGAGAAGCGCCTCGTGCTGCCGCTCGTGGTCTCGAGCACGCTGCTGTTCTTCGTCGGCGTGGCGTTCTGCTACTTCTTCGTGTTCGGCAAGGTCTTCGCCTTCATCCAGAGCTTTGCACCGGCCAGCATCACCGCCGCGCCCGATGCCGAGGCCTACCTCGGCTTCGTGATGAACATGTTCATCGCCTTCGGCGCGGCCTTCGAGGTGCCGGTCGTCGTCGTCGTGCTGGCGCGCATGGGCCTGGTCAGCGTCGAGAAGCTGCGCGAGTGGCGTGCCTACTTCGTCGTCGTCGCCTTCGTCGTCGCCGCCGTGATCACGCCGCCGGACGCGGTCTCCATGCTCTCGCTGGCGATCCCGATGGTGCTGCTCTACGAACTGGGCCTGCTGGCTGCGGGCTGGTTCGTGCGCTATTCGAGCAAGCCGGAAGAAGCGAACGAAGCGCAAGGGAAGTGACCGTGGTCACCCGCGACGCGCTTGCCCGCCATCTCGACACCCTGCTCGAGGCGGGCCGCTTCAAGGACTACGGCCCGAACGGCCTGCAAGTCGAAGGCCGGCCCGAGGTGCGCCGCCTCGTCTGCGGCGTGACGGCCAGCCTCGCGTTGATCGAGGCGGCGGTCGCGGCGCAGGCCGACGCCATCCTCGTCCATCACGGCCTGTTCTGGCGCGGCCAGGACGGCCGCGTGACGGGCTGGATGAAGCAGCGCCTGGCCCAGCTGCTGCGCCATGACATCAGCCTCTACGCCTATCACCTGCCGCTGGATGCGCATCCCGTGCTCGGCAACAACGCCCAGCTCGGGCGCCAGTTCGGCTGGGAGATCGACGCGAACTTCGGCGAGCAGAACCTCGGCGCGACGGCCCGGCTCGCGCACCCGCAGCGCCTGGAGGACCTGCGCGCCCAGGTCGAGGCCACGCTCGGCCGCGCGACCACGGCGGTGCCTGGCGATGGGCGCGAGCTGCGCCGCGTCGCCTGGTGCACGGGTGGCGCGCAAGGCTTCTTCGAGGCCGCCATCGCGGCCGGCGCCGACGTCTACCTGACGGGCGAGATCTCCGAGCCGCAAGCCCACTACGCCCGCGAGACGGGCGTGGCCTTCATTGCGGCCGGCCATCACGCGACCGAGCGCTACGGCGTCCAGGCGCTGGGCGCGCACGTGGCCGAGACGATGGGCCTGGACTGGCAGTTCATCGACATCGACAACCCCGCATGAGGCACCCTGTGTTCACCGCAGCGCGGGCCGAGCGCCGGGCCGCTCCCAAGCCGGCCCGCATCCCCTCGGGGGATCGACCGGCGTACCCGCCGGGCGAGGGGCAGACATGAAGCCGCTGCTGATCACCATGGGCGACGCGTGCGGCATCGGGCCGGAGATCATCGCCAAGGCCTGGCGGGCCGAGCGGCCGCGCGATCTGTGCGTCGTCGGCGATGTGGGCGTGATGCGCGCGCAGGCCGGCCTGCCGGTCGCGCAGATCGAAAGCCCGGCTGACCTGTCCAAGGTGCCGCCCGACTGCTTGGCCGTCTGGCAGCCCACGAGCCTGGCCGAGCTCGGTGCGCTGAGCGGGCTGCCGGTCGGCCGTATCGACGCGCGCGCGGGCCGCGCCGCGGCACTGTGCATCGAAGCCGCTGTGCATGCCGTGCAGGCGGGCCAGGGGCGCGGCATCGTGACCGCGCCGATCCACAAGGAGGCCCTGCATGCGGCCGGCGTGGCGCATCCGGGCCATACCGAGATGCTGCAGGAGCTGGCCGCGGCGGGCGGCGTGCTGCGCCCGGTGCGCATGATGCTGGCCAACGAGGAGTTGCGCGTGGTGCTCGTCACCATCCATTGCTCGCTGCGCCAGGCGATCGAGCAGATCAACGTCGACAGCGTGCTGCAGACGCTGCGCATCACCGACGCGGCGCTGCGCCGCTTCGGCATCCGCGCGCCGCGCATCGGCGTCGCGGGCCTCAACCCGCACGCGGGCGAGGGCGGGCTCTTCGGTGCCGAGGAGATCGATCACATCGAGCCGGCCGTCGTGGCCGCGCGGATGGCGGGCATCGACGCGCGCGGGCCGTTTGCGCCCGACACAGTGTTCATGCGGGCGCGTCATGCGCCGGGGCATCCGGGCGAGTTCGACGCGGTCGTGGCAATGACGCACGACCACGGGCTCATCCCGGTCAAGTACCTGGGCGTCGAGCAGGGCGTCAACGTGACGCTGGGCTTGCCCTTCGTGCGGACCAGTCCCGACCACGGGACGGCCTTCGACATTGCCGGCCAGGGCCGGGCTGACCCGGCCAGCCTGCTGGCGGCCATTCGCATGGCACGCCAGCTCGCGCCGGCCTGAGGATCTTCAGGCGACTTCGTTCAGCAGGTTGCCGCTCGTGTCCGTGGCGGGCGAGGGCGTGGCCGAGGTCGTGGCTTCGATCGCGCTGCTCGGGGCGCCCTGCTCGCCGCCTTCGCTGCGATGGCCGCCATGGCCGCGGTGCGCGTGCATGCCGCTCTTCAGCGCGTTCTGGGCGGCGGTGAGGTCACCCGCGTCCAGCGCCTGGCCGATCTTGGCAATCGGGTTGTTCGGGTCGTTCTGGGCGGCGGCCGGCAGGTTCTTGCTCAGGTCCGCATAGGCGGCCTTGGCGGCGTCGAGGTTGCCCGACTTCAGCGCGTCGGCCAGGTCCTTGAAGTCCGTACGGAATTGCTGGAACTGCGAGCTGCTGTTGCTCTGGGTGGCTTGGGTGTTGGTGCTCGAGGAAATCTGCATGTCCATCGGGGGCTCCTGCTTGCTAAGTGGAACGCCGGCCGATCCGGCGCATGAACTGGTTTTCGGCCCCCTGCTTGGACCCAGCAGGGCGGCCTGGGCAAAGCTGAGGTAAAGGTCCGTGAATGCCAGTGGACAGAGTCGCGCCGACGGCTTCGCGGGGTCCGGGTCGACCTCAGCGATGGAGATTGGGCCATCGGTTTCCGCCCGACGATCGGCGGAACATGCGTACATAACGCGCCATTTAAGCGCAGTGGAGACGTTTCTTAACCAAATGACGGCGCGCTGAGGGCGCCGTCAGATGCAGGTCAGCGAACGCCGCAGGGAGCCGGGGTCAGGCCCTGGCGCCGCCCAGTTCAGCCAGCTGCTTGCGGGCGCGCGCCGTGGCGCGCTCGAGCAGGTAGGCGTTCTCGAAGGCCTTGAGGCGTCCCGATTCGCACATGCGCTTGAGCATGCGCGCCGTCATGGTGACGGTTTCCTGGTGCTTCTGGCCCTGGGTGAAGATGAAGAAGCTGCGGCCGGCGCTGATGTGGGCCAGGCGCACCTTGTGCCACTTGTCGCCGGTGTTCATCTGGTAGGCGAAGCCCAGCTGCAGGTGATCGAGCAGCAGCACGCCCTGGCTCGGCTCGGGCGCCTCCTCGGCCTCGGGCAGGCCCTCGATGCTGATGTCCACGGCCTGCAGCGGCTGGGCCTCGGCCGTCTCGCCGGAAAGGTCGATGTCGACCGCGCCGTTCCAGTCGACGTTGGCCTCGCCGACCAGGCCCAGGCTCCGGGCCTCGGCGGCGCTGAGCTTGGTGCCGACGTCCAGGTCCTGCGGCACCGAGATCGGGCCCTCCTTGGCGACATCGGCCTCGTTCGGCGGCGCGCAGCCAAAGATCTGCTCGAGCTGCTTGGCCAGCAGGTTGTTCTCGAGCGGCGTGACGGACGGGCTCTTGAGCGATTCGGCGTGCGCCGGCAGCAGCTGCGCGAAGAAGGCCTTGCGCGCCGACTCGGGCCAGTGGATCAGGTCCAGGCCTTCGTTGAGTGTGCGCATCATCCCCGGGAGCTGGCCCAGAAAGGTCTGGCGCTGGGCCGAGCCGGTCTTGGGCTGCACGCTCATGACGAGGTCGCGGCCGAACTGGCGCAGGCGCATGGCGCGCTCGGGCGCGCCTTCGCGCGAAGCCAGCACGATGGCCTGGCTCCAGACCTGCGAGAGGAAGTCGCGCAGGAAGTCCGGCATCGTCACCGGGCCCAGCGCGGCCTGCAGCTGCTGCATATAGCGCTGCTGCAGGCGCAGCTCGGTTTCCTTGCGCTCGACGAGCGCGGCGGCGTCGCCCTGGGCCTTGAGCGTGGCCGCCGTCTGCTGCGAGATGAAGGCTTCGAGCGCGTCGAGCTTGCTCTCGTAGACGTCCATGCGCTCGAAGTCGCCGCCGGCGACGTCCTGCACGAGTTCGCGCACGAGGGCGAGGAAGCCCTTGCCCGGGTCTTCTGAGAAATCGTCGTAGGCGCAGGCCAGCGAGGCCATGCGGTTGACGAAGCGGCGCACCGGGTGGCGGCGCACCGAGAAGAAGGTCGGATCGCCCAGCGCCACGCGCAGCACCGGCAGCTGCAGGCGCGCGATCTGGCGCGCCATCTGCGGCGGCACCTTGGTGTCGGAGAGGATCTGGTCGAACAGGCTGCCGACGACGTCGATGACCATGTGGTCGAGCCGGCCGGTGGCGGCCTGGCGGAGCTCGTCGCGGTGCAGGTGGATCAGGTTGGGCGGCAGCGGCGCCGCGGCCCAGGCGGCCGGATCGCTGCCGTAGTCTTCATAGCCGCTGGGCTCGAAGGCGCCGGGTTGGCTCGGCGCAAAGCCGCCGATGCCACCCATGCCGCCGATAGCTGCGCTGCCGCCGCCGACCGGGACCTGCGAGAGCCGGCGCAGCAGATCCATCATCTGCGGGTCGACGCGGCCGAAGGCGCCGGGCGCCGGTGCGCCACGGCCGTAGCCTGCTGCCGGCATGCCGCCGGTGGGACCGACCGGGCCGCCATAGCCGGCCGGCACGCCATGACCGAAGCCGCCGTGGCCACCGTGGCCGCCATGGTGGCCGTGACCCGGATAGGGCATGTGGCCGCTGTGGGCGCCCGCGCGCGGATCGAATTCACCGTGGCCGCTGGGCGCGCCCTGGCGCGTCGAATGGGCGCCGTGCTGGCTGTTGGGATCGCTGCCGCGCACGCGCAGGTCCTGCGGGCGCAGGCCGCGGTTGCGGAACAGCTCCGCAATGTCGGCGTAGCAGGCGCGCATTTCCTGGGCCATGGCGCGCGTCATCTCGTCGACGAGGATCTCGCGCGCCTGCGCGTCCTCGGTGACGGCGTGCACGCCTTCCAGCAGCGCGCCGCCGATCAGCTCGGGGCGCAGCGGGTTGCGCTCGCCGGCGCTGATGGCGAAGGCGTAGGACTCGACCTCGCGCAGCTCCCACTCGCACTGGTGTCCCAGCGCCAGGCCGATGCGGTCCGCCGCGACGAGCGCGTTGACCTGGTCGTCGTCCATCAGCGAGAGCTCGCCCCAGTCCTTCTTGGCGGGCTGGGCGGCCGGTGTCTTGGCAGGGCCCTGTTCGTTGGTGACCTGGTTGCGCAGGTGCTGGTGGAAAGCCAGGCCGAAGGCGCCTTGCTGCTTGCGGAACAGAAACTGGGCCGAGAGCAGCGAGTCGCGGCGCTTGACATTGCCCGCCGACAGCGCCGACAGGCCCAGGCCTTCGGCACAGCGTTCGGCCGCTTGCTCCGCGGCCGTGCGCACGCGCTGGAGCGCGGCGTCCAGGTGTGGGTTGAGGCGTTGGTCGAGCAAGGTGTTCGGGGCGTTCATGGCGGCGACCGGCTGCCGTACGGCGGGCAGCGCTGGCCTTGGGACAAAGTATCGCGCCAAAGCCCGATCCGGACAGACCGGTGGGGCGCACGTGTCATACCGGCCTGCCAAAAAGATAACGGATTGGTTCGACGAAACCTTTGCTTACTGACGTAAATTGAAGTAAGCAGCGCATAGCCGTTCAGACGCAACAAATCGTGAGCAGCTGCGCCACGGCCGAGAGCGCGATCACCTCGGGCTGCTTGCCGCGGATGCCCGGCAGCCCGATGGGGCAGGTGACCCGGGCGATCTCGTCCACCGAGAAGCCGCGCGCCTCCAGCCGGTGCGAGAAGCGCGCCCACTTGCTCGCGCTGCCGATCAGGCCGATGAAGCGCAGGTCGCGCGCGCGGCGCTGGCGGTGGAGGCAGGCGGCCACGATGTCGAGATCCTCGGCATGGCTGAAGCTCATGATCAGCACGCACGAGCCGGCGGCGATCAGCGGCACCGCTGCCTGGACGGGCTCGGAATGCTCGGCCTGCACGCGCGGCGGCAGGTCCGGCGGGAAGACTTCCTCGCGGCTGTCGATCCAGTGCAGGCCGACCGGCAGGCGCAACAGCAACTCGGCGATGGCGCGGCCCACATGGCCGCCGCCGAACAGCGCCAGCTCGAACAGGGGCGGCTGCGCGAGCCGCGCCGCCAGGCCCGGCGCATCGGCTGCGCTCAGGCGTTCATGCCGCAGGTGTACGACGCCGCCGCAGCACTGGCCCAGGCTCGGCCCGAGCGCGTGGCGGCGCAGGGCGTCGTCGCAGCGGCCAGCATCGAGCTCGGCGCGCGCGGCCGCAATCGCTTCGAATTCGAGCCGTCCCCCGCCGATGCTGCCGAACAGGCCATCGTGTGTCACGGCCAGCCAGGCGCCGGGCTCGCGCGGCGCGCTGCCTTCGGTCCGCGCGACGCGGACCAGCACCGCCGGGCCGCGCGCCAACGCAGCCGCCAGGGCGGCGACGGCCGCGTCGGCGCCAGCCATCAGCTGCCTCGATAGGTCGAGTAGCTCCATGGGCTGGCGAGCAATGGGACGTGATAGTGGGAGTCGGCGTCGGCAATGCCGAAGTCGAGCACGACCTCGTCGAGGAAGGGCGGCTCGGGCAGCGCGACGCCCCGGCCGCGAAAGTAGGCCGCGACGCCGAAGACGAGGCGGTAGCGCCCCGGTTGCAGCGCCGGCCCTTCGAGCAGCGGTCCGTCGGCGCGGCCATCCGTGTTGAGCACCAGCGACTTCAGTGCGCTCTCGCCGGCGGTGCCATCGAGCGCATGGAGCCGCACGGCCATGCCGGCCGCCGGGCAGCCGTTCATGGTGTCGAGGACGTGGGTGGTGAGCTTGCCCATGGGGCCGATTCTGCAACGGATGCGCTACGCTCATGGCGTCGACAAAGCTCATCATGAAATACCCCCGCGACCTCATCGGCTACGGCGAGAACCCACCGCACGCGCAATGGCCCGGCCAGGCGCGCATCGCGGTGCAGTTCGTGCTCAATTACGAGGAGGGGGGCGAGAACTCCGTGCTGCACGGCGATGGCGGCAGCGAGACCTTTCTCTCCGAGATGTTCAACCCGGCGAGCTATCCGGCCCGGCACCTCAGCATGGAGAGTCTCTACGAATACGGCTCGCGCGTCGGCGTCTGGCGCATCCTGCGCGAGTTCGAGCGCCGTGCGCTGCCGCTGACGGTTTTCGGCGTGGCGATGGCGCTGGAGCGCGCGCCCGACGTGACGCAGGCCTTTGTCGAGCTCGACCACGAGATCGCCTGCCACGGCCTGCGCTGGATCCACTACCAGAACATGCCCGAGGAGATCGAGCGCGAGCACATGCAGCGCGCCATGGACACGATCCAGCGCCTCACGCTGGCGCGCGCGCAGGGCTGGTATACCGGCCGTGACAGCCCCAACACGCGCCGCCTCCTTGCCGACTTCGGCGGCTTCGCGTACGACAGCGACTACTACGGCGACGATCTGCCGTTCTGGCTCAAGGTGCGGCGCACCGACGGCGAGCACGTGCCGCACCTCGTCGTGCCCTACACGCTCGACTGCAACGACATGCGCTTCTCGAGCGCCCAGGGCTTTGCGCAGGGCGACGACTTCTTCACCTACCTGCGCGACAGCTTCGACGTGCTCTACGCCGAAGGCGAGGAGACGCCGCGCATGATGAGCATCGGCATGCACTGCCGCCTGCTCGGCCGGCCGGGGCGGATGCGCGCGCTGCAGCGCTTCCTCGACCACATCGAGGCGCACGACCGCGTCTGGATCTGCCGGCGCGTCGACATCGCGCGGCACTGGCGCGAAGCGCATCCCTTCGACGCGCGCGCCGCGTTCGCCTGGGAGTGAGCATGGCCCTGACGCTGGCGGAGCTGAACCGCGCCGATGCCGCCGCCTTCGTGGATCTGCTCGACGGCATCTACGAGCATTCGCCGTGGATCGCGGCGTGTGCGCTGCGGCCGGCCGGTGGCTTTGCAAGCCTGGCAGCGCTCAAGCTGGCGCTGAGCCAGGCCGTTAGCGAGGCGAGCCTCGACGAGCAACTGGGCCTCATCCGCGCCCACCCCGAGCTGGCCGGCAAGGCCATGGTCGCCGGCACGCTGACGGCCGAGTCCACCGGCGAGCAGTCGCGCGCCGGCCTGACGCACTGCACGCCCGAGGAGTTCGCGCGCCTGCAGCAGCTCAATCGCGACTACAGCGCGCGCTTCGGCTGGCCCTTCATCCTGGCGGTGCGTGGCCCGCGCGGCGCGGGCCTCACGCGCGGCGAAATCATCGCCACCTTCGCGCGCCGGCTCGACGCGCATCCGGACGTCGAGCGCGAGGAATGCCTGCGCCAGATCCAGCGCATCGCCGAAGTGCGGCTGGGCGAGCGTTTCGGCGTGGTGCCGAGCCTTGGCCGCCAACTGCTTGCCTGGGCCGACGCGCTCGCCGTGCACAGCGATCCGGGCTTTGCCGAGCAGGGCCAGCTCTGCGTGACCTACCTGACGACGGCCCACCAGGCCTGCGCGCGCCAGCTGCGTGCCTGGATGCTGGAGTGCGGCTTCGACGAGGTCGAGGTCGACGCCGTCGGCAACGTCGTCGCGCGCTATTTCGGCCTCGACCGCAGCGCGCCGTGCTGGCTCACCGGCAGCCATTACGACACCGTGCGCAACGCCGGGCGGCTCGATGGCCGGCTCGGTGTTTTCGCCGCCATGCTCGCAGTGCGAGAGCTGCATGAGCGTGGGCAAAGGCTGACGAACGGTATCGAGCTCGTCGCCTTTGCCGAAGAGGAGGGCCAGCGCTTTGCCGCCACCTTCCTGGGGTCCAGCGCGCTGACCGGCCAATTCGATCCGGCTTGGCTGGACCAGCGCGATGCCGACGGCATCACGATGCGCGAGGCCATGCGCGCGGCCGGCTTGCCGGGCACCATGGCGGACATCGCCGCGCTCGCGCGCGACCCGGCGCGCTACCTCGGCTTCGTCGAAATCCACATCGAGCAAGGCCCCGTGCTCACGCGCGCCGGCCTGCCGCTGGGCATCGTCACCTCGATCAACGGCAGCCGGCGCCTGCTCGGCGAGTTCATCGGCCAGGCTTCGCACGCGGGCACGACGCCGATGGGTGCGCGGCGCGATGCGGCGGCCGCAGCAGCGGAGCTGGCGCTGGCCGTCGAACGCATTGCATCGCAAGCGCAGGACGTCGTCGGCACCGTGGGTCAGCTCGACGTGCCCGGCGGCTCGATCAACGTCGTGCCGGGGCGCTGCCGCTTCAGCCTCGACCTGCGGGCCACGACCGACGCGGCGCGCGATGCCCTGGCCGAAGCGGTCATGGCGGAGGCCGCGGCCATCGCGGCGCGTCGCGGCGTCGCGCTGCGCCTCGACGAAGTCATGCGCGCCAGCGCGGCGCCCAGCGATGCGGCCCTGCAAGCGCGCTGGGAAGCCGACGTCCAGGCGCTCGGCCTGCCGCTGCATCGCCTGCCCTCGGGCGCCGGCCACGACGCCATGAAGCTGCACGAGCGCCTGCCGCAGGCCATGCTCTTCGTGCGTGGCGAGAACGACGGCATCAGCCACAACCCGCTCGAATCGAGCAGCGACGACGACTGCGAACTCGCCGTGCGTGCGCTGCTGAATTTCCTCGAATCATGAGCACCGACACGCCTCTTCCTGATGCCATCGGCGCCGCGCTCGACGCCTGGATTGCCGCGCACTTCGAAGCCGAAGTCGCCTTCCTGCAGGCGCTCGTTCGCATTCCCACCGACACGCCGCCGGGCCACAACGCGCCGCATGCCTGTGCCACGGTCACGCTGCTCAAGGCCATGGGCTTTGCGCCGGAGTCGCATCCGGTGCCGGACGCGCAGGTCAAGGCCATGGGCCTGCAGTCGATCACGAACGTCATCGTGCGCCGGCCTTTTGCGGCAGGCGGCCCGACGATCGCACTCAACGCGCACGGCGATGTCGTGCCGCCCGGCGAAGGCTGGACGCGCGACCCTTATGGCGGCGAAGTCGCCGACGGCAAGCTCTACGGCCGCGCCGCGGCCGTCAGCAAGAGCGACTTCGCGACCTACACCTTTGCGCTGCGCGCGCTGGAGGCCGTGGCGGCGGCGCATCCCGAACTCAAGTTGCGCGGCACGGTCGAGCTGCACTTCACTTATGACGAGGAATTCGGCGGTGAACTGGGTCCGGGCTGGCTGCTCGCGCAAGGGCTGACCAAACCCGACCTGCTGCTCGCCGCGGGCTTCGCCTACCAGGTCGTGACGGCCCACAATGGCTGCCTGCAGCTCGAAGTCAACGTCAAGGGCGAGGCCTCGCACGCGGCCTATCCGGACAGCGGCGTCGACGCGCTCAAGGCGGCCGTGCAGATCATGAGCGCGCTCTACGCGCTCGAACCCGGCCTGCGCGCGCAACGCTCGGCGGTGGCTGGCATCACGCATCCCTACCTCAACATCGGCCGCATCGAAGGCGGCTCCAACACCAACGTCGTGCCGGGCCGCGTCGTGTTCAAGATCGACCGTCGCATGATTCCCGAGGAGGACCCGGCCGCCGTCGAAGCCGGCCTGCGCGCGGTGATCGCCGCCGCCGCGCCGGCCGGCGTGCACGTCGATGTGCGCCGTCTCCTGCTCGCCCGCGCGCTCAAGCCGCTGCCTGGCCGCGCGCCGCTCGTCGATGCGCTGCGCAAGCATGGCGAGGCCGTGTTCGGCGTACCGTTGCCCGAAGTCGGCACGCCGCTGTACACCGATGTGCGCCTCTACGGCGAGCGCGGCATCCCGGCCGCCATCTACGGCGCCGGGCCGCGCACGGTCCTCGAATCCGGCGCCAAGCGCGCCGACGAGCATGTCGTGCTCGATGACCTGCGCCGCGCGACGCAGGTCGTCGCACGCACGCTTGCAGAATTGCTCCGATGAACAAAGCCTTTGTGAAAGAAAGCGCCGGCGATGACGACGACGAAGACGGCGTCGCCCTTCCGCCGCTGCCCGCCGGATCGCGCAACTACATGACGCCTGCCGGCCACGCGCGGCTGCGTGCCGAATTCATGCAGCTCATCGACGTCGAGCGGCCCAAGATGGTCGAGACGGTGTCGTGGGCCGCCAAGAACGGCGACCGCAGCGAGAACGGCGACTACCTCTACGGCAAGAAACGCCTGCGCGAGATCGACCGCCGCCTGCGCTTCCTGACCAAGCGCCTCGATATTGCCGAAGTCGTCGACCCGAGCGTGCATTACGGCCGCGACCAGGTCTTCTTCGGCGCCACCGTCACCTACGCCGACGCCAAAGGCGACGAGCGCACGATCACCATCAAGGGCATCGACGAGGCCGACAGCCTGGCCGGCGAAGTCTCCTGGATCGCCCCGATCGCGCGCGCGCTGCTCAAGGCGCGCGTCGGCGACGAGGTCAATCTCGTGACACCGCTGGGCGTGGAGAAGATCGAGGTGATCGACGTGGCGTATCCGAAGCCGCAAGACCTGGCTTGAGCCCTCGAGTCCGAGCGGCCTGTCGCTCCGGATCACGTTGTTAGAACGTGTAGCTTCCCGGCAGCTGCCCACCCCTAAATGTCGTCGCCTTCGGCGACATCGGAAGCTGGCCGCCATCCACGCGTGAAGTTTTCCTCATGGGGCATTTGGAAAGGCCCCGAGCATGAGCTGCGACCCGACCCGCCGCGCGTTCGCGGCTCATCGTTGCTCAGGGGGCTTACGTGAGGATTTTGGCTACTCGATTGCATTTGCCATGCTTGCTGGCGCTTGGCGTCACGGGAGCGTGGCTGCCGCTGGCCGCAGCTCAAACGCCGCCGGACGCCGGCGCGCTGATTCGCCAGATTGAGCGGGACGCGGGCGCGCAGCAGCCGCCGAGAAAGACGCCCGAACTCGATGGGCAACACACCAGGACGACCCCGGCGCCAGGCGGCGTGCAGTTCGATGTCAAGTCCTTTGCGTTCACAGGGAACCATTTGATCGACTCGAATGAGTTGGCGCAGGTTGTCGTGCCCTGGGCTGGCAAGCGCCAGGACTTCGCGGCGCTGCAGGCGGCGGCGGCGGCAGTCGGCGAGGCCTACCGCGCACGCGGCTGGATCGTGCGTGCGTTCCTGCCGCGCCAGGAGGTCCGCGAGGGTGTGGTCCGCATCGAGGTCGTGGAGGCGCACCTTGGGCGCATCTACGTCGATGGCCAGGCCGCCGGCCGCGTCCCTTTGCAGACGGTCGAAAACTTCGTCGGCGCGCGGCTGCGGCATGGCGACCTGCTCGCGACCGGCGCCCTCGACCGCGGCCTGATGCTGGCCGATGACCTGCCAGGGGTCGTCGTTGCCGGACACTTGCTGGCGGGTTCGACACCCGGCGAGACCGATGTCGCGCTCAAGCTCGCCGACGAGTCGCTCGTGATCGGCGAAGTCACGGCCGACAACTACGGCGCCCGGTCGACCGGCTCGGCGCGCATCGCCGGCGATGTCGGCCTCAACAGTCCGCTGCGCTTCGGCGATTACGTCGGTGGCTCCGTGATCCACACGCGTGGCAGCGACTATCTGCGCGCCGAATACACCGTGCCGCTGGGCGTCCAGGGCATCCGGCTCGGGGCCAGTGTGTCGAGCTATCGCTACAAGCTCCTGACGGCGCCGTTCGAGGCGCTCGACACGCACGGCAGCTCTGGCAGCGTCGGCCTGCGCGGCAGCGTTCCCGTGATCCGCGCGCGCAAGGTGAACTTCCATGTCGTCGCGAGCTGGGACCATCGCAGCTTCGACAATCTGGCGAACGGTGTGCACGTCACGCGCTACGCCGTGGATGACCTGACGATCGCCTTCAACGGCAACGTGTTCGACGACCTGGGCGGCGGTGGTGCCAACGCCTTCGGCCTGGCGCTGATTTCTTCGCGAGTCGATCTGGCCGGCAGTCCCAGCGCCGCCGCCGATGCCGCAGGGCCGAACGTGGGCGGCACGTCGGCCAAAGTCCGCGTCAACCTGAGTCGCCAGCAGGCCGTCGTCGACAAGTTCACGCTGTTCGCGTCGCTGTCTGCGCAGTTCAGCGACCGGAACCAGGACTCCTCCGAGAAGTTCTATCTCGGCGGCC